>OCTW011596722.1_pt1 | contig 27553 bp, 17 predicted proteins | sample 1539671 | NCBI WGS metagenome assembly OCTW01 (sample SAMN02144230, study PRJEB22623) | gut metagenome | biome: sheep rumen | host: Ovis aries | place: New Zealand | reverse complement strand
GTCCGTTATCTGCCTGATCGGCGGTGGCGTTTCCCTCTGGGGTGTCGTAAACCTCCTCGAAGGTTATGGTAATGATAACCCCGGTGCGAAGTCTCAGGGCATGAAGCAGCTCATGGCTGGTCTTGGTCTGATCCTCCTCGCAATCATCCTCGTCCCTGTTCTCCAGAACATGATGACGGGTGCTGTGTAATCTGATACACAGCGGGAGCAGCGTGAACAACGGCTGAACGCTCTATAAAACAAGCCGAAACATATAGGTGAACCGCTGTGGTGGGAGGGATATGGGATAGCGGTTTACACTCTCATAAGAAGGGAGTGATGAATTATGGGAATTATCAGCGATGCGATAGATGCTCTGGAAGATTGGTGTTGCGACTTGTTCAAAGACGGTATCAAGAGCCAATTTGACAGCATTTCCGAACTTCTGACCGATACCTTTGCTCAGACCACGGGTTCAGGTTCAAGCGGCGGTCTTGTATCGAGTTTCATTACGCAGCATCCGTCACAGTTTACCGGCGGTGCTTCGGGCGGAACAACGATATGGACTACTATCGAAACGCTCTGTAACAATGTGGTTGTTCCCCTCGGCGGCTTCATACTGACGATCATTCTTCTGAATGAGCTTTGTCAGATGGTGCTTCGTGGAAACAACTTCAAGGACTTCGATGATTCTATTTTCATAAAATGGATCATCAAAGCCCTATGCGGTGTAATACTGGTTGCCAATACATATTACATCGCAAGCGCTCTATTCTCATTTGGCACAACAGTATGCTCCAACGGACTGGCTACGCTATTCGGCAGCGGTGACTACTTATCGACTCCGCTTTCGATCAATCCGTCAGCTCTCAGCGGTCTGAGCTTGGGTGAGCTGATGACGGTGTGGTTCATAGCCCTGATTGTTCACTTGGGAGTGCTGATACTGATAGTTGCTATCGTAATTACACTTGCTTCAAGAATCATTGAGGTTTTCATGTATCTGTCGATTGCTCCTATCCCTATGGCTACCATGATGGACAGCGGAGAATGGGCTTCTATCGGTAAGAACTGGATCAAACAGCTTCTCGCTCTTTCTTTCCAGGGGTTCTTTATTATAGTGGCTCTTGGTATCTTCAAGACTTTATTCAGCAATGCAATCGTTTCTCTGAATGCAAGTTCAGACGGCGTGATCCTGCAAATGGGTATGCTTCTCGGATATACCGCAGCACTTATCTTTACGATTCTTCGCACCGGAGCTATCAGCAAATCGGTGTTCAACGCACACTAAGACAAGATCGGAGGGTTTCATTTGGCACATTATGTACCGATCCCAAAGGATTTGAACGACATCAAAGAGAAGTTCATCATGGGATTCACAAAGAGACAGGTAATATGCTTCGGAATCGGTCTTGTTGTTGGTGCGCCTGTGTATTTCCTCACAAGAGCGTCTATCGGAATGTCGGGAGCTATTTTCGCTATGGGTGCGGTTGCTGCGCCTGCGATTCTCTGCGGTGTTTACAAGAAAAACGGCGTGTTCTTGGAGAAACAGGTCAAGTATATGCGTGAATACTTCACAAGACCACGGAAGCGATATTACCGAACAACCAACATATTCGTTTCTATCGAAAGACAGATCGAATACAACAGAATCAAAAAGAAGCTGAGAGATGCCGAAAGAAAAGGCTGACAGCTCTACCTATTATAATAGTAAAACTTTCGGTGTCTCCGCTTTATGAAAACGGAGGTCACAAAATGGGCTTTAGAAAGAAAGATGCCAGGAAAAGTGATAACCGCAGCAAGACAAAGGTTATCATGGGCAAGCCTGCCTCTCAGTTATCGAAGGAGGAAAAAAAGGTCTTAGCAGCGAGACTCGCTGAGATCAGGAGTGAAAACGGCGGAAAGAATACGGTTCAGAACACAATCCCCTTCCTGTGTATGTATCGGGACGGCGTTTGTCAGGTCAGCGAAAACTTCTTTTCCCTGACGGTCCAGTTCTATGATGCCAACTACTCCATTTCAGAGTTTGAGGAGCAGAACAATATTTTCAGCAAATACTGCGATGTGATCAATCTCTTTGACAACACAATCCGGTTTCAGCTCACCTTTGAGAACCAGAACAGGACAAAGGAAAAGCTGATTCAGACGGTGCAGATACCCGAACAGGACGATGAGTTCAATAATATCCGCAAAGAGTACAGCGATATGCTGACCGACAAGCTGATGAAAGGCTCTAACGGTCAGTCAGCTCGTAAGTTCTTGACATTCGGTATCGAAAGCACCAGCTATAAGGCAGCAAGAGCAAAGCTGATGAGTATCAAGAATGATATTATCAAAGGCTTCAAGGCTTTTGGTGTCGAAGCAGAGCTGCTTGACGGCTATGCAAGGCTTGAAGCTCTGTATTACGCACTCAACCCCTTCAAAAATCAGCCCTTTATCTTCGATTGGGACTCGATGCTTCATGCAGGGATGGATACTAAAGACTTTATCAGTCCGTCCTCTCTCAAATTCAATAAGGCTGATTTTGAGATTGGCAATGCCTACGGCGCTGTATGGGGTATAAATATCCTCGCCGGAGAGCTTCCCGATGAAATTCTCAAGGATTTTCTCGAAATGCAGCACCTTTTTTGCGTGAATATCCACGCTGAACCGCTGGATCAGGTTGATGCCCTGAAATTCGTCAAGAAGAAGCTCACCAATGTGGAGCAGATGAAGATCGACGAGCAGAAAAAGGCTTCGCAGTCCGGCTATGATACTGATATTCTGCCGCCTGCTATCAAAATGTATATCGAGGATATTGAAAAACTCCTTGGTGATCTGAACAGCAAGAATGAGCGCCTTTTCCATATCAGCATCTCGCTGAGAGCTTATGCAAAGACTAAAAAGGAATTGAAGCTCCTTGCAGAAATGCTCAAGCGTACCTGTCAGAAGAACAACTGCATCATGTTCCCGTATGATTACCGTCAGGAACAGACGCTTGTTTCTACGCTGCCGATCGGCTATAACGAGATTCCCGTTCGCCGTGAGATGCACACAAGCGGTATCGCAATCTTTGTTCCGTTTACGACAAAGGAGCTGTTTCAGGATGGTCAGGCTACCTACTACGGTATCAATACCCTGTCGGGCAATATGATCAGGGCAAATCGCTCCCGATTGAAGAACCCGAACGGTCTTATACTCGGTACACCCGGTGCCGGCAAGAGCTTCAGCGTCAAGCGTGAAATTTTGGACTGTTTCCTTACTACGGCGGACGATATTATCATCTGCGATCCCGAAGGCGAATATTATCCGCTTGTATCGGCACTTCACGGACAGCTTATCCGTATCGCAAGCAATTCAGAGCAGTTCATCAATCCGATGGACATTACCATTGATGACTATATGTTCACCAATCCTATGGAGGTCATCGCCAACAAATCTGACTTCCTGATCTCCCTGAGTGAGATCATTGTCGGCGGTCGCTACGGTCTTTCCGCTGAGGAGCGCTCCATTATAGATAAGTGCGTACAGCGTATCTATAAGCACTTTATCGAGAATGAGCCTTCTGTCGAGAAGATGCCGCTTCTTTCGGACTTACAGCGTGAGCTGAAAAACGAGGGTGAAATCGCTCTGAGAGTGTCCAATTCCCTTGAAATGTTCGTAAACGGCAGCCAGAACCTCTTTAATCATCGCACCAACATTGATATGACAAACCGTATCATCTGCTTTGACATTAAGGAGCTTGGCAATCAGCTCAAAAAGGTCGGTATGTTGATCGTGCAGGACACGGTCTGGAACAGAGTTTCGTCCAACCGAGAGAAAAAGAAGATCACCCGTTATTACATTGACGAATTCCATTTGCTTCTCAAAGAGGAGCAGACAGCGAAGTATTCCGCTGAGATCTGGAAACGTTTCCGTAAATGGGGCGGCGTTCCTACGGGAATTACGCAGAATGTCAAGGATTTGCTTTCTTCTCAGGAAGTTGAGAATATTTTTGATAACTCGGACTTCGTGTATATGCTCAATCAGGCTGCCGGAGACAGGGATATTCTTGCAGAAAAGCTCCATATTTCCAAAGAGCAGATGAAGTATGTCACGAACAGCGGTCCGGGCGAAGGACTTATCCGCTATGATAAGGTGCTTCTGCCGTTTACCGATCATTTCCCCACAAATACAGAGATGTACCGCCTGATGACGACCAAGCCGAATGGAGAATAAAAAGCTGCCGACAACAGCCGACAGCTTTAGAATGCAGTTTGATTATGCGTTACCGCCTGACTATTCTTCGTGATTTTCTTCAAGAATGCCTGTCAGGCTATCCGTTATAGGTGTTTGAGCAAGAATATCAATCATTTCTCTTGCAGTTACGATGAACGGCTCTTTTGGAAAATGCTTTTGATTTCCTGTGACAAGATATGCGTTGTCAGAACGCTTTTCCATGACAACTTCATAAAATGGCAGGTCTTTCATATCCGGCAAAACTATGCCTGTTGGAGTCGGAGTAACAAGAATACCGAATTTTTCGATAGCACTCAAAAGATAATTGATCTGTTCTGTTGGAAACTTGAATTTCTTTCTTGACAGAACCTCACGATACTCAGCGATGATCTCATTGCTGTAAACGGGCGTGATCCTGCCGGAAATAAGCTGAACCATGACCTGAACCGTTGCGGCTGATTCGTTTTTAGATAAGAGTGCTGAGACAAGAATATTGGTATCAATTACAGCGTAGCAAATCATTTCTTATCCCCATTTCTTACCGCACCGATCTCAGCATTGATCTCGTCAAGAGTCATATCCTGAATGCCGTTTGTCTCGGCGCTCTTGCGGAGTGCCATAAAAGCCTGCATAGCACCTTCTCTTGTGATCTCATTATCGGGGGCAGTTATATCAAACGGGATTCTTCTCTGATAGACGACAGCCCTTGCAAAAATATTGATAGCGGTTGATGCATTCATTCCAAACTGTGAGCAGAGCGTATCGAACTGCTGTTTTAAGGTTTCATCCATACGAACACTAAATGTTGCCTGTGCCATAATACGCACCTCCTTTATATATATTATAACCGATTGTGTGCGTTTTGTCAATGGTATTTAATCGTTTGTGTTCAAAATTATTCGACAAGGAGGTAGATATGAGCTTACAACGAAAAGAAAATAACCTCCGTCGAGCGCAGGCACGGCTTGACCGTGTGCAGAACCCTCCCCGTTGGAAAGTTATCTCTCACTTGAAATCAAGGGAGTTTCAGATTGACTATCGCCGTGAGCCGAACAGGCACGGCAGATACAGAACCCGTGCATATATTGTCCGTGGTGCGAAATCGTATCACGGCAATAACCGAGGTCTGATCCATAAAGCAGTCAACCTGAAATTCCGTGTTCAAGGCGACAAACCGTCTGTGACTCGGCTCATCAACTCAGCAGAACCGACCACCCGAAAGGGCAAGTTCTTCAAAAGGACTGCTCAGGTCAGCAACTTTCTCGTTCATGATACTGCTCAGACAGCAGTTGATACTGCACTTGCAGCGGAAACAGTCGGACTGAAAGGTGCTGATGTTGCCCAGCGTGAGGTTCGCAACAAGCTCAAACAGAAGTACACCCGTGAAGCAGTTGACGATTATCATCGAGGCGTTTTTCTCATGGGGCGGACGGCGGTCGATGCCGTCAAAGGAACACATAATCATCTGAAAACAAAGAAGCAGTACAAGCTCGAAAAGGCAAAGCTACAGCTTCAAAAGGCTGATAACAAGCTGTTCAAGGCGAAATCGTACCGTCCGAAGCTCTGTGCCAACGCTGCTGATCTGCGGAATGCGAAAGCTCAGTACAAAGCAAAGGTTGTTAAAAGCAAGGGCAACAAATACCGCAGAGCTATGAATAAGCGCCGTTTGCAGGCGTACAGGCAGTCGAAACGTGAGCTGAAATTTGAACGCAAACAGCTCAAAACGGAAGATAAGTTCCGCACAAAGGAGCTTAAAAACCAGACAAAGATCGCTAAAGCAAGCAAACCAGGGCTTCTTGCACTGAAACCCGCAGCGTATACGGCGGGGCGAATGAAAGCATCTGCTTGGCAGAAAGCGATCAATGAAGATCAGGACAACGATTTTCTTCATGCTGTTGACTCCGCAAAAAGGCGTGTCGCAGAGCCAGTCGCTCAAAAAGTCAGCAAGCCTCAGCGGTTACAGCGTGAGGAGAAAAAGCGTGACCGGCTCTCTGATAAAAAAAGCAAGTCGAATAAGAAGCTCAACCGTCAGGAGAACCGGCTGAATGAAAAACATGACAACTTCAAGAAGCGGAAGAAAAAGTCGAAGCCTGCAAACAGTAAAAACAGCAAAAAGGCTAAGAACACCCTTTCCGCTGCCGTAAAGGCTGCCGCCAAGTTCGTAAAGAACATCTATGAAAAGGAAGTCTGGAAATTCATTGCGATGCTGGCGCTTATCGTCATTGTTATTCTTTTGGTGATCGGCATTATCAGTATGATATTCTCGGCAACCTCTTCGCACAGCGGTTTTACGCTCGGCACATACGCAGCTCAGGACTATGACCTGAGCGAAGCTGAGAAGTATTATACGGAGCTTGCATATAACCTCAATCAGAAGATACGCAAGGTCAGCGATCACTCGGAATGGAAAAACGGACTTGTGGACTTCGGAGCGAATGCAGACAATCTGTCTGATACCCCTGATGAATGGCTATGGGGGCAATCCTCCGTTTACAACTGGACTCCGCAGTATGACTTCAACTGCTATAAGCTATGGTCATTCCTCTGCGCCTACTATTATGATTTCGATGCCGATAACGATGATATTTACTATTGGGAGTTTGACGGCGATACGGAAGATCTGCTTGAAGAAATCTTCAATGCGGAATATGAGTTTGTGTATCACTATGACAACACTTCCCATTGGGAATACCGGTCGCAGTTCGACAGTCGGGGCTACTACTCCATAAACGGCAGCGGTACAACAGGTTCATACGGATATATCGACATTACCTATCCCGATGCTCTTCCGTTCAGCGGCTGTAATAACGGCAATACAATCTATTTCAGCCTGAGCAATGGAGAGGTTCTCAATTACTCCAAGAACTACGCAGCGACAGGATGGTATTTGAAAAATCAATATTGCAATGACTATGATCCGAACGGCAATCGCTATGACGGTTGGTATCAGAACGGCGAAACGTGCGGTTATGGTATCTACAACGATGATGGTGTTCTTGTAACACCTATTCCCTATGTGATTCCTTCGGAGAACTGGTGCAGCTTCCTGAAAAAGTATGATTGGGTTACGGACTGCCGACTCTACTATAACGTCAAGCAGAACAAGACTTTTGAGGAGGTCATCGCTGAAAAGCTCGGCGGAATGTCGCACAGCGATGAACGCTTACAGTACTATGCGCTCCTTGCAGGCGATGAAGCAGGTACAGGTACGCTCTACGGAAATCATCAGACTTTGCATAATCTTCTTCCAGGTGCAACTGTCCGCGCCTATAACCTGAAACGTGGGTTCGGATATGAGCTGACGGGCTGGAATACTGACAGCGACGGTCTGTATCAGGGCATCAAAGTATATTGCAATAACGGCGATACGCTGAAAGCTCCATTCAAATGCAAAATCACCGATGTGAATACTACGGACCAGAAGATCACGATACGCAAGGACGATGTGGAGTATTGGTATGACGGTACGGGCGGAACTGAACGTGATACCGAGGTAACTATCGCAAATGCAACGCTCCTGAGTGGTTTCTCTCAGGGTGATACGATCAACGACGGACAGGAGTTCGCCAAAACAACAGCCGGAAATGTAAATTTCCATATCTACATTGATACAGATGGCTATGGTTGGGACTACATTGATCCCCGATTGGTGCTGTATTAACAGACGGAGGTACTGAATGGCTCTTTATGACAAGAAAATAGTGCAGTACAGCAAAAAGATCGCTCAGCTTGAAAAGAACATCAAGCACGATACTGAGGAACGCAAAAGGCTTCTCTCCGAGGTTTCAAGGCTGCGTTACCTCTCGCTCTGCGAAAAGCTGAACTGCGACGGAGAGAAGTTAGAATCCGTCCTCGCCAGAGAACATGAGCAGATTCAGAAGATGAAAGCTCGTGGAATGACCGATAAGGACATTGATGATCTCGGAAACGGCGATGCTGACGGTGAAGATACAATGAGATTTTATTCTGAGGAGGACGACGATGAAAACAAGAATGATTAGTGCAATGCTTGCGGCTTTTATGCTCGCAACAGCTGGAGTTGGCGGTGTGACCGCTTCGGCAGCAGAGAAGACAGCCGCCAGTGAAGCATCTGCGGAAACGACTGCGGTCGATGATGAGGACAGCTCGGCAGAGACTACGGAAACTACGACTTCTGCTCCTTCGGACGAAAGTTCGGTTACTACGGAGAGCGCCGATGATATGGAGAAATTCCGTGAGGTCATGAGTGATCTTGCTGAAGCAGGGACAACAGAGGTCAATCCCGACTATGACGGCGATCCCTATTACGATACGGACGGCAACGCCACCCTCATCAAGTCGGAACAGATCATCTACAACACCGAGGAGATGCAGTTTATCGCTGTCACCACAAAGGACGGTCATGTGTTCTATGTGCTTATCAACTATACGGCTAAGAACGGCGAGGACAACGTATATTTCCTGAACAAAGTTGACGATTATGACCTCTATGCTCTGCTTTATGCCGGCGAGGATAAGGACAATAAGATTACCCCCGAACAGGCTCATAAGGCTGCCGAAAATGCAAACGGCAGAGTGAACGGAAGTGCTGCTGAGGACGAAACAGCGGAAACCGCTGAGGATACTGAATCTGAGACTGAGGTTCAGCAGCAGAAACCGCCTGTGAATATGGGCAGTATCTACCTTGTTTTCGGTGCTATCGCTCTAATCGGCATCGGTGCCGCCGGATTTATCCTCACAAAGAAAAAGGGCAAGAGCAAGTCCGCTTCTGAGTTTGAACAGGTCGGTGCAGATTCAGAGGAAGATGAGGACTATGACTTCTATGACGGAAACAACGAGGATGATGAGTAAACAACTTCAGACCCAGTGGGAATGAAGTTGTCAGCAACAATAAGAAACAACACGAGACAATGAGAAAAGAGAGAGAATTTGTCTTATGAAAGTATTGAGCTTATTTGACGGCATTTCCTGCGGTATGCTTGCTCTGCAAAGGGCAGGCATTCCCGTGGAATGCTATGATGCCTTTGAAATCGACAAGTATGCCCTCACGGTTTCAAAGCATAATTTCCCCGTAATCGTTCATCACGGGAATGTATATGACGGCGATTTCACGCAGTTTAAGGGGTATGATCTTCTGCTCGGCGGTTCACCCTGTACTTACTGGAGCATTGCCAAAAAGGACAGAGAGGTTGACTGCAACGGCGAAGGGTTCAGGCTCTTTAAGGAGTATGTGAGGGCATTGAAGGAATCGGGCTGTAAGTTCTTCCTTTATGAAAACAACTACTCCGTACATCAGAACATCAAGGACGAGATCAGCAAAACGCTCGGCGTAGAGCCTATTATGATCAACTCGGCGCTTGTATCGGCGCAGAACCGGAAACGCTGCTACTGGACGAATATTCCGTTTGCTTCTTTTCCCGAAGATAAAGGCATTCTGCTGAAAGATGTACTTGAAAGCGGTTTGCCGTGGCAGGACAAGTCCTATTGTATGACTTCCTCCTATAACGGTGCGGTGCTGTATAACACATTGGAACGCAAGCAGCGGACTATGGTTGCAGAGCCGATCCCGATCAATACATATCAGGGTACGGATAAGTCCCGTACTGTCATGGCAGGCTATCACAAGTACGGTGAAGCGACAATCATCAAAAATTCGGGCTTCAACGGCGGTACAACTGCGGTCGCAATGCCGATGGGTGCCGCCCAGCGAGGACGATATGTTGACGGCGACAAGACCGAACAGCATATTGAAGTGCGTGAGGACGGCAAATCCAACTGCCTGACAACAGTGCAGAAAGATTCGCTCATCTGCACTCCCGTCCGTGTCGGTCATTACGGCAAGGGTGGACAGGGACAGCGTATCTACTCTGTGCGCGGCAAGTCGGTAACGCTCTCCGCAAACGGCGGTGGGCAAGGAGCGAAAACAGGTCTGTATAAGATCGACTTGCCTGACGGCGAGTATGTGATCCGCAAGCTCACGCCTGTTGAAGCGGAGCGTTTGCAGACACTCCCTGACAACTACACGGCTGGCATATCCAATACCCAGCGATATAAGTGTATCGGCAACGGTTGGACGGTCGATGTGATCGCTCACATCTTGGGAGGGCTTCACAATGCTTGATGATGCCCTGAACAAGTGTGCCGATAACAATAACTACACGATCTACACAAGTATGTGCAAGGCACAGCGAATTCTGATGCGGTCTTATGATGCGGTTTGCAGTATCAGCGGCGGAAGTGACAGCGATATTGTCCTTGACCTGATACACAAGGCTGACGATGAAGGCAAGGTCAGATACTTCTGGATTGATACAGGCTTGGAGTATCAGGCAACAAAGGAGCATCTCGACTACCTTGAACAGAAATACGGTATCGAAATTATCCGATTGAAGCCCGATAAGCCTATTCCTTCCTGTGTCAAACAGTTCGGTGTTCCTTTCCTGTCGAAATATGTCTCGGAACAGATGATGCGATTGCAGGCTCATCACTTCCAGTGGGAGGATGAACCGCTTCAACTGCTGTTACAGAAATATCCGAAATGCAAGACAGCTCTGCAATGGTGGTGCGGTGAACGCTATTCCGATAAGGACGGTATCCAGAAAATCAGCCGTTTTTCAATCAACCGCAACAGGTTTCTGAAAGAGTTTATCATGGCGAATCCTCCGGATTTCCCCATATCCAACAAGTGCTGTGAATACAGCAAGAAGAAGCCCGCAAAGCGTATCATCAGGGAGTTTGACGCTGACCTTGACATTACGGGTATCCGGCAGTCAGAGGGCGGTATCCGCTCCGCAGCTTTCAAAACTTGTTTCTCTGAATGCAAGTCTAAGGGCTGCAATACATTCCGTCCGATCTTTTGGTATACCGACAGCGACAAGCGTGACTATGAAGAAATGTTCGGCGTTACGCACTCACGCTGCTATACCGAATACGGACTGCGGAGAACGGGCTGTGTCGGCTGTCCGTTCAGCAAACATATCAATGAGGAGCTTGCGATCATCGAGGAACATGAGCCGATGCTGTATAAGGCGGCGTTCAATATATTCGGCAAGTCCTATGAATACACTGCGAAATACCGTGCTTTCGTCAAGATGATGAAAGCGAAGGAAAAGGAGAAAAAATAGCGTGATTGACTACTTAGGCTTAATGAAACATATGCCTGAAATACTGGCGGTTACAGCGATACTCGGTCTACTGTTCGGAATTCCAACGCTTCTGAGAAAGAAAAAGGAGTGTGATAAGAATGTTCGATCCTGAGTTTCAGAGGAAAGCCCTTAGCCTGATCATGAGCTTTATCATTGAGTTTTCGGGCGTATCGGCAGAACCGGAACCGGTTGAGCTGACTACGGATAACCTGAACGTATCGACTGTTTCTGTTTCCTGTCTGAAAGTCACTTGGGATTCTGAGCCTGACCGTGACTACTATGTGAGCTGCACGGCACATGATGATAATTACGCCTATGCGGATAATATGTACTTCACTTTCAAAGGAAATGACCTCTGCTACATTACAGGTCTGCGGGAAGGGACGGAGTACACGGTAACGGTCGAGCCTGTTCTTTCTGATGAAGAACAGGACGGCTATACCGCAAAATCGGCAAGTGCTGACGGCAAAACGGAAACGGTAGAGGTAATCTATGAATTTCCGTATGAGGACGGCTGGACAAACTGTTTCGCCGGAGAACGGGCTTCGGGCTTGACTGCAATGCCCAGCTCAGGAGCAATTTACGGTTCAAAGGTCGATACCATAACCGGAACCGGCATACGCCGTGACGAATACGGCGATTACTGCTGTGCTATGGGCGTGTGGTACGGCTATTGCAACGACAGATTTCTGATTGAGCTTGAAAACGGCACTCAGTTCACAACAAAAATCTGCGACAGCAAGCGCTTTGCCGATGACGGCGATGGCAAATATCATTACTTCGGCGGCAGCGGTAAGTGTATCGTAGAGTTCATCTACGATGACAGAAATCTTCCGTCCTGCGTAGCTTTCAGCGGAAGTTGGGGCGGCTACAACTGGAATGGCTTGGATTTGGGTTCAAATATCAGGTCTATCAAGAAAATCAACTACGGCGAACCCGTAGAATACTAATCATGGAGGAACAACTATTATGAAAGCAAAGAAGTTTATCAAGGGTATCATGGGACTTGGTGCAATGGCAGGCGTTGCCTATCTTGCATTCAAGGTTGGTGAAAGCAATGGCGAGATCAACGAGCGTTTCCGCCAGAAGTTCGGTGATGATGATAATCTCCGCTGCGATGATGACGAGGACGAGTTCAGCTTCTACGGCACTATGGACGAACCCGATGATGAGTGCCTCGCTCCTGAAGATGAACAGGATTCCGATGATTCCGACGAGGATGATGATTATGATCCTCTGGAAGATTACAGATGTGAGGAATGGGGCAAGTTCGGCTGCGAGGGGGCGGACTACAGATTCACGAACCCCGACCTGATGTTTACAAGGATCAGAAACCTTGATACCTTGGAGTTCTCCACTGCCGTGATCTGCAAGGCTCTGTTTACGATCATGGACGATGTTATCGTCAGCAATGTGAAGCTCCGTAATCAGTTGGGCTACAACATTAAGGACTCCGAAAAACTGCTCTCGATCTTTGAGAAGGCAGGCTATGTCTCCGAGAAAGATGAGAACAATATCCGCAAGGTCTATATCAGCGATATGACACTTGAGGACTTGCTCTGATAAAGCAGAAAGGATTTGATAGCTATGATCCTTATTATCGGAGAGAAACCGAGTGTCGGAAAAGCAATCAGTTCCGTGGTCGGTGCGAACAACACGCAGAAAGGCTATATCGAGGGTAACGGCTATATCGTGTCGTGGTGTGTCGGGCATCTTGTGGGCTTGAAGTTTCCGAACGACTACGGAAACGGCTGGGACCAGAAATGGAGCTTTTCTCAGCTCCCGATGATTCCTGAAAAATGGCAGTTCGCCGTGACCGACAAGACCAAAGGGCAGTATAATCTCCTGAAAAGCCTGATGAACCGCAGCGATGTATCAGAGATCATCTGTGCAACCGACGCTGACCGTGAGGGCGAATGTATCTTCCGCTATGTGTATAACATGGCTCGATGCAGTAAGCCCGTCAAGCGTTTATGGGTTTCTTCCCTTGAAGAATCCGCTATTCGCAAGGCTATCAGTAATATGAAGCCTATGTCCGCTTATAACTGCCTGTTCGATGCAGGCTATGCCAGGGCGAAGGCGGACTGGCTTGTAGGAATGAACGGTTCACGGCTGTTCTCCGTTCGTTATGGCGGTAAGCTCAATATCGGGCGTGTGCAGACTCCGACGCTTGCGATGATCGTTCAGCGAGATGCTGAGGTAAACGGTTTTGTAAAGCAGAAGTATTACACGGCTGATCTGAACTGCGGCGGATTCATTCTTTCATCTGCAAGAATTGACGATGAAAGAATCGCCGATACGCTTATATCTGCCTGTGACGGAAAGACGGTCACTATTTCCTCGGTCAAGCGTGAGGTCAAGACCGATAAAGCGCCGAAGCTCTATGACCTGACAACCTTACAGCGTGAAGCAAACAAGGCTTTTGGCTATACGGCGCAGCAGACACTTGACTATACGCAGTCACTTTATGAGGGCAAGCTCGTTACTTACCCCCGTACTGACAGTCAGTATCTCAGTGATGATATGGCGCAGACGGCACTTGAAGTTGCAAAGCTCTGTGACAGCCGCTTCGGTTTTGGAATTACGCATACACCGGATATAAGCAAGGTCATCAATAACGCCAAAGTATCGGGGCATCACGCCATTATCCCTACGGTCAATATAGCGACCACTGATACCTCCTCCCTACCGGCAGGGGAACGTAGTATTCTCACTCTTATTGCAACAAAGCTGATCTGTGCAACGGCTCCGGCGCACAAGTACGAAGCTGTCAAGCTGACGGCTATATGCAGCGGAACAGAGTTTACTGCAACGGGCCGCACTGTACTTGATATGGGGTGGAAAGCCTATACCAAGCAGAACGATAAGGAAAAGCCTGATGAAAAAGCACTGCCTGCGGTATCTGAAGGACAGTCCTTCACGGTATCTGCAAGCAAAAGTGAACACTTCACTTCTCCACCGAAGCCTTACACCGAAGATACGCTGTTATCCGCTATGGAGAGAGCCGGAAATGAGGACTATGACGAAAACACGGAGAAAAAGGGACTCGGCACTCCTGCCACGAGAGCTGCTACGATTGAAGCGCTTGTGAAAAACGGTTATGTTGACCGTAACGGTAAAAAGCTCTGTTCTACCGAAAAAGGCAGAGAGCTTGTAAAGGTTGTGCCTGATGAAGTCAAATCGGCAAAGCTGACGGCTGAATGGGAGTCCAGATTACAGCAGATCGAACACGGCAATCTGCCCGAAGCGGTGTTTATGTCCGGCATTCAGCAATATGTAGCCGATATGTGCAGATCATACGGCACGGCTGATAAGGCTGTTTCTCTTTCAGGCGGCTCACATGAACCTGTCGGCAAGTGTCCGAAGTGCGGTGCTGATGTAATTGAAGGCAAATTCGGCTTTTACTGTAAGGGCAAGTGCGGTATGAATATCGGGAAGGTGTATGGTAATACGCTTTCCGCAGTTCAGGTCAAGGGACTGCTGAACGGTAAATCGACTTCCTATACATCTAAGGGCAAAAAGACCATTGTGCGCCCTGAGATCGTCGAAAGCCCTTACAACGGTCAGGTATATTATCAATGGAAAACAGAAAGGGGCTAATTTCTATGAACGACAAGCAGCTTGCGGAGGTCGCCCGTATCCTCGGAGTATCTGAGGACAGCATCTCCGCTATGGACGATGATGTAAAAAAGGATATGCAGACGATTTTTGAGACTGTCTCTGTCAGGAATGACGAGGACAAAAAGGCGGTCTATGAAGCTCTCGATACGCTGTGGCAGAAAGGCTCAATCTATGTGGAGCTTCATGAGGTCGCAAAGGTTACAAGTATCCCGTTTGTAACACTCCGCAATCTCGACTTTGAGACACAGCAGACTATAGTGTACGAGTACATGATGGATACCTCTCAGGCTGACCGCATTTATCAGCTCACAAACAAAGCACTTGCTGTTATGGAGCTTGATAAGGTTGCAGCCCTCGTATCTGTTCCGGTGCGTGAGCTTCGGAAGCTCCCTCGCATTGTGCAGGAGCGTATCTGCGGTGCTTATACGATGGAATACGATCCCGACAGCACCAATACGGAGCTGATCGACAGTATCAGGGAGATGATTTCTCCGTGAAGAACATCGAGAATATTGCGGGCGTTCCCGCCAGCACCATTGAGAACAGACAGACTCTCCGCTTTGATACCAAAAGAGCGCAGGATATTGTGGTTGCACTCAATAAAAGCGGTATCCCGTTCTCCGCCCGATATGACGATAAGGAGATCGGGCTTGTTTACGACGGCGGATATGCGGATAAGGTCGCTGAGATCATCGAAAAGGCTATGTCAGGCAGATATGAGCTGTTGCTTAGAGAGCTTTGCAGACAGCGAAGCAAGGACAGTTATCTGAAACTTCTTTCTGAGGTAGCAGCAATCCTGCATACTACAGTCGGAACGCTGAAACAAAGACCGGAGGATATTCAGGTCTTGATGTGCAAAGCCTATGTAGACTTCTGGCTCTGTGATACCTATACGGTTCAGAGGGTGCTTGACCGCTATATGACGGTCAACGGCAGAACAAAGCAAGATATGGACGAACACGAAAAGAAGGAAGTCCAGAATAACAATACCCCTGAAAAGCGTGATATTTCCGATATTGCGGATGTTCAGCACCGAATGAATGTTATCGCAGGACAGGAAGATCACAGGCGAAAAGCTGAACTGATCGCTCAGGAAGAAACCCGTGCAGGCTTTTCAAGGGAGAAGCACAGGCGGTTATCGGAACTGTCTCGGCACAGACAGCAGTCCGAACAGGAAAAATCGGCTCAGACCGAAGAAAGAGAAAGGAACAAAAGACCATGAAGAAGATTATCATCATCACAAGTGCGGTTCTCGCAACAGTCACAACGGCGGTTGTTGCCATCGTCAAGAAAAGAAAGTGAGGTAGCTTATGCCCGTACAGGATACAGAGGATGCTCGCAAAACCTCCGAACCCGTAGCTGATGCTGAGGAGGAGCTGAGAAAACAGCAGGCAGCAAAGCAGGAACATCAGCAGGATGAGACCAGCGTACAGAAATCGGGAAAACTTCTTCCTTTCCTGAATGCGAAAGCTGAACATCATCAGAGCCGTATTGATACGCTTGACAGCAAGATTGCCACGCAGCAGGATAAGATTGCAAAGCATCAGGCGGTTATCGATAAGCTTTCCGAAAAGGCTGATCGCTTGGAAGATAAAAACCGTATGCTTGAAGCGACACTCGGCAATCTTCCGCTTGTCCGCAAGTTTATCGAAGCCAATGAGAAGAAGATTGCGGAGATCAGGGAAAATAAGATTCCTGCCCGTGAGCAGAAAATCAAGACTTGTGAGGGTAAGATCGCTCAGCATACTGCGAAGCGTGAGCGTATTTCCCATAAGCTCGACCGTGTAGTTGCTCTTAATGATGCAATCAAGAGCTTTTCTATCGGATTCAATAAAGAGCGCCGTGAAGCATTTGCAGATGCTCTCAGTCGACTCAATACCGCAACCGTTGACTGCCTTATCGACAAAAAGGACGCTCTTTCTTCTCAGAGAAGTGAGCTGATGCAGAAGTTCAATTCTCCCGAAACAAGCTCGGTCGATAAGCTCAGGCTGCAAGATAAAATCAACGGCTTTACTCAGCGCATTGAGGAGCTTGAGGGCAAGATCATGAAGCTCTCCCGTCCCGAAACCCACTATGCAGAGCAGACAAATGATGAGCTTGATGCTTCTATGAAGCTCACGCAGGACCGGCTCGGTGAAATGGTGGACAACGGTACGGTCACTATGCCTGATATGGCTGAGGAAACGCTTACCGCAGCAAGCAAGGTCGAAACACTTGATAAGTCTCAGGTGGCAGCTCTTGCCGATCAGCTTGGTATCGAGCCTCTTGCCGGTGCAGAGGTTCAGCTCGAAGATGATTACAACATGATTGACGGCATCATCAATAACGGCACTAAAGCGGATTTGGAACAGGCAAAGGCGGAACTGCTTATCGGTATCAAATCTATGGAAGAATTGGCAGACAATCCGTTCGTCAGCGCTGAAATGCACGATATGGCAGAAAACAATCTCTCGCAGATGAAGGAGAAGCTCGCTGCTATCGAAGAAGGACTTGGCAAGATTTCTTCTCTTGACGAGATCAATGCCGATGAACGCCTGTCTGAAAACGAGACTGAGGTTGAGAATTGGCTCATTTCTATGGTCGATCAGGGCAAGGCTGAACTGAATGACAACGGCGGTTTCAAAGTAAATCCTGACTATTACAAGGAACTGCCACGTAATGACCGCCATATTGAAACTATGACAGAAGCTCAGGCGGTAGCTGTTATGACAGCACTTTCAGCCGCAGGAATTGAGTTTTCCGCTGCATCAAAGGGCGAAGATAAGGTCGGTATTACCGTTTCCAAAAAGGATATGGTAGCTCTGAACGATATTATGTATCAGAGTGTCGGTAAGACCGCAAAAATCGTCAGGGACGAAGAACGACCTGAGAGTGCAAAGGGAAAATATCAGACAGTAAACCCTGAATACTACGCTTCTTTGCCTAAAGATCAGAAGTATACTCAGGCAGAGCCTATCGAAACTGCCCGTACTATTGCAGCGGAGCTTCAAAAGCAGAATATCCCGTTTTCAGCAGTCGTCCGTAAGAATGATACGGTTGCAATTACCGTATCAAAGGAAAATGCTCAGGCTTTCAAGCAGATTTCTGCTCAGGTAAAGGGCGAACGTGCAAGAGAGCTTGTGAATCCTGACTTCTTCAAATCACTCCCCAAGCAGGAGCGACAGACGGAGCGTATGGATGAAGCTCAGGCGAGAAAGAAGTCGGCAGAGCTTGATAAGAAAGGCATTGAACACTCTGCCGTATTTGACGGCGAAAAATCCGCTGTGACCGTTGCAAAAAAGGACGGCAAACGTGCTTTCTTCTCCCGAAGCAAGATGCAGAGGGATGTTCAGCGTGTCAGCGGTAAAGGACAGCAGAAGCCCCCACAGCAGAAAGATAAAAAGAGAAACGATCAGGGGTTGTTTTAATGCGGATCAATGATGAACAGAAAGAAAGGGCGGCATACGTCAATCTTCCTCAGTTCCTCATGTCTCACGGCTTCGATCTGAAAAAGGTCGGCAAGGAGTATGTATGGAAGGAACACGACAGCCTGCATATTAAAGATAATGCCCCAGGCGAACGTGGAGTATGGCATCGGTTCAGTACGGGCGAAGGCGGTGACAATATCGGATTTCTCCGTGAATTCATGGGAATGTCCTTTGTCGAAGCCGTTGAAGCCCTCAACGGTGAACACTATGACCTGACATATAATCCGTCCCGCACCTATGAGCAGAAGCCCCAAACAGTTACGGCAAGGGAGCTTTCCCTTGCCGAAGCTGATAATTGCAGGCGTGTGTTTGCGTATCTATGCAAGACCAGAGGACTTGACTATGATATGCTTTCCGCACTTGTCAAACAAGGCGTGATTTCTCAGGAAGAAAAGACCGGAAATGTTCTTTTCAAATTCTATGACGATAAAGGCAAGATCATCGGTGCGGAGAAAGTCGGTACTTCGACAGAACACCGATTCAAAGGTATCGCTGAAAACTCGGCGGAGGGACACGGTTTTGAAGTTATCCGCGGCACGGGTGAAAGTGCTTATTTCTTTGAGTCGGCTATTGATATGCTTTCCTACCTGCAAATGCACAACAAGGAGCTTCATAACTGCCGCTTGGTATCCATGATGGGCTTGAAACCGAGTATTGTCCTTGATACAATGCTTCGTTATAATATCCAGCCTGAGAATGTGTCATTATGCTCCGACAACGATGAAAAAGGCAATCAGTTTGCCGAAAGACTCATAGAGCAGTATCCCGACATGAAGCGTATTATCACTCCAGATACATACAAAGACTGGAATGATATGCTTCGTGGTTTTCCAAAAGCAGTAGAACGAGAGAATGAAAAGAAGGAGGTCCAGCAAACAACTATGCAGACATACGGCAACAGGATGTGGAACGATGCGACAGATAACAGAAATAAGAGCATCGTCTCCGTGAGCGTACACGATTTTGCTCGTGTGCAGGAACAGATCGAACAGGCAGGATTGAACTACTATGGCTATGTTCAGAATGATTCTGTCATTATGGCTGTCAACGATAAGGATTTGGAGTGGTTCGGCAGGATCGTCGGTGCTCCTGATCTTGTGGCACAAAAATCGAACAGACCGTATTCTCCGCCAGAGAAGAATATCATCGGTAATGCCGAATACAAGTATATTCCGAATAAGGAATATATCTCCGCAGATCGTGACCTTGTTCTCAAAATGGCTGAGATCATGGTTCAGAGAGGCATTAAGTTTTCAGGTAGAATCTATCCGACCGGAAAAGGCACTCTTACTGTAAGTCATGATGATCTCTATATTGTTCGTGGTATCCGTGATGAACTGACTGCAAGGCGTATTCAGCACGGTGCGCCCGAACGAGGTCAGGAAGTCGGTACCAGACGTTACAACAGGAATAATGATACTTATCATTATATTTCCAAGTTTTCCCCTGAGCAGTTTAGTGAGATCAAGCGTTTTCTCGATACAAACATCAGCTACCACGCAGTCGCTAAGGACGGCAAGGTTGCATTTGCTGTGCCGAAGGAAAATGCTTCTACGTTTCACAGAGCATTAGAAAATGCAGAGCGTGAAGTCAGAATGCTCAGGGATATGGCTGACATCGGTCTGCCTATGGAACAGACCATTGCACTTTCTCCCGTCGTTCATCGCCTTGCACTTGAAGATATGAAGCTCAACCTCGCTGACTTCTTCGATAAGCGTTATGACGATGCTCAGTTCGGTGAAATGCTTTCCCTTGTCAACGAATACATTGCTCAGGCTCCGGCTGAACGCTACGGCGAAAACAGCAAACTCACCGATATGCTTGAAGCAAAGTCGAGTTTTGACCGTGCTATCGAGCTTTCCGACTTCTTTTCTCTGCACGATTTCTCCGATGAACAGCGAGCTGCGATTACCGCTATGTTCGTGGGTGATGTGTCAAGAGGACAGATTGACAGTATTGACGAGACTTTCACGGTTGAGGATATTCAGGCATACGATGAAATCTTGCATAATGCTTTGCAGGAATCCGATGTTGCTGATTTCCTGACCGCCCATAAGCAGGTGGTCATTGACCGTGAGAACGCAAGCAGAGTCCCTACTGAGGAAGAAGTGCTGTTCCCGAAGGCAGACCTTGCAAAGTTCCTTGCGGAGCGTACCCCGTCCTCCGATGAATGGGAGGATATGGCATATCCGCTGTTTGAACGTGGGTATCTTGATAATCATAAGCCCAATGACAAGGCTGCTTTCGGCTACCACATGAGCGAACCTGAGTTCTATGACCTCGCCCAGCGTTATCATCAGGGTGACGATATTCGCCGTGAGCTTGCTCTCGGACTGTTAGAGAGCGGCAATTCATCTGATATTGAGTTTGTCTTTGAACAGGGTGAAATGTCTGACCGCACCTATTACTATTCCGAAAACCTCCGCCACTCGTTGCATTTGGAGCGAACCGATGACGGCTATAACTGTACATTCGGCGGTATGGAGCGTTTCATTTCCTTTGAGGAGATCGGACAGGCTTTCATTGACCGTATTCATGATGAGTTTAATGATCTCGCATTTTGGTGGGTGCGTGATGATATTCAGGCGGCTGTACCCGATATTGAAGATGCCAAAATCGCTGAATTGCTTACCGCTTTTGACGGCGCAGCTATGGCAGATTGGGAAAAGGGCGACAATAAGCCGAAGCTCAACCGTATCAAAAAGGCTCTCTATGATATTCTTGGTGATGAAGCTCAGACCGAACAGGTATTTGCTATCATCGCAAAGGAAAAGTATCATGTAACTTTTGAGCCTGAAAGCTCTATCCACTTCGGTCTGTTCGGAAATGGTATTACGGCTTATGATGTATCCCGTACTGATCCCGAAACTCACGATTATCCTACTGTTGCTCATATTTCCGAGGAGGGCGTTGTATCTATTTATGACAATACTCTCTCGGAGAAAGATATGCAGCGTATTCAGGAACAGGCGCAGTCTGCCCGTAAGCAGTTTTTTGAGAGATGGAACAGGCTGTCAACAGAAGAACAGTATTATCAACTGCTTAACAATGCCGATATGACTACTTCTGTGAATATCACCAGAGATCATCTTCCGATGGAAAAAGCAATCGAAAAGTATATGCCGTTTGTTTTCTTCAAGGAGGGCGAACGTCCTGAACCTGAGCAGAAAGGAACTTTTCAGATTTATCAGCTCCCCGGCGGTGACAAGTATCACGGTATCCGCTTTGAGGGTATGGAACAGCTCAAAAATGACGGTGTTCAGCTCAACAAGGACGATTATGAGCTTGTCTATGAGGGCGAAGTCGGAGAGTTCAGGGGCAATGCTACTCTTGAAGCTCTCTTTGCTCAGTTCAATACCAATCACCCCGAAGATTTCAGAGGTCATTCTCTTTCAGTTTCCGATGTTATCGTCATTTCCGTTAACGGCAAGGATACCGCATATTTTTGTGACAGCTTCGGCTTTACAGAAATGCCTGAGTTTTTCCGTGAAAAGGAGCTTGTGCAGGAGAAGCCTGAAACCGCAAAGGTGTCCGATCTCTCTGTCGGCGATGTTATCATGTATGACGGCGCTCGCCGTGAGGTCGAGACAATCAGCGACAAGAGTATTTCACTGAAAGACCTTGATGCTCCTGATTACGGCGGTATTCTCCTCAGCACTTCCGATGTGCTTGCTTATGACGGCTGGCAAGAAGATATGGAGAGCAAGGGCTTTGAGATCATCAGCAAAGCCGGACAGCAGCCTGAAAAGGCTGAACCCGAAGATAAAGGTCCGGTATCGCTCCGCAAAGCAGGCGATTTTTACGAGATGCACGGCAAAAATGCGGAGATCGGAGAAGCAGTCCTCGGACTGCAAATGCACTCGAAAAACGGGCAGCCTATGGTCGGTTTTCCTGCTGAGGACAAAGACGAATACTCAGCAAAGCTGAGAGAAGCAGGATATACCGTGCTGATCGAACAGGCTTTTGAGCTGAATCCTCCGAAGCGAGAGGCGGAAAAGCTCCAAACGCTGCAACAGATAGTCGATAAGTTCTTCGGCACTGACTGTGAATCGGCTGAAACAGAGCGCGGTACATGGAAACTGGCTATTGCAGACGGTGATAAGGTCGGTGAACTGTTCTATGACGGCGATCCCGTCTGCGGTATCTATAACCGTGGCGATAAAATGGAGATCGAGCCGTACCGTGAGCTATCCACTTTCCCGAAGCTCCTGCAAACAGCAATGCTTGAGCATAATCCCGACAAACCTGTGGAGATCATGGATTATCAGCGTACCTTTGAGACTCCGCTTGACAGAGCGAAGTATCTTATCAACGATTTCTGCGAAGCGGAATATCGTGACGGCGCTGACTTCTCTGATCTTCACAATGTCGGACTGGCATATACTACGCTGACCGATGATGAACTGACAGTTCAGGTTACAGCTGATCTTGTAGACTTCAAGATCACTTATGAATTTGACGGAGAGGTATATAGTACGGAGCAGTATGACAGTATCGAGGATATGATTGAGAACAGTCTGACAGGGCTTGATTTCAACGAGCTTGTCTCCGTTCCTGATGAAGTTATCGACCGGCATACCAGAAAGGACGAGCAGACGGTTGAACTTATGAGCGATGCCGCCGAGGTTCAGGATATCCCTTCTCCTGCCGATGATGCTCCTGCGGTGGAGTCTGCGGATATTGACAAGCCCCTTTTCACTGATACAGCAGTCATTGATGAGATTCAGCGTAATGAGGAAGATGATGTTCCGTTCTGGGAGAAGCCTGATATTGAAGGCGAACAGCTTTCTTTATTCGGTGATCCTGAGCCTATCCGGCAGCAGAAGCCTGAAAAGCCGAAGTCCGAATTTGCAAAAGGTCCGGTCGTGGACGGCGTTCAGGTATATGAAGCACTTGCTGCCGAGATTGACCGTGGAACTGGCTTTGTTCACGGCAAGCTTCGTGTGCAGGACTTCTATGAGGAACAGCACCCGACTATCCAGCAGCTTGCAGATTTCTTGAAAAAGGAGTATGGTATCGGCGGTCATAGTGGTGAGGGCAATATCTCCCTTGTGAATTATAACTCTCAGGGCATTACATTCAACTTTGAGAACGGCGAGAAATACCGGCATTCTTGGTATAATGTCGCTGTTATGACAGAATCTCGGCTCAGGGACGATACATACCTCTCGGCTGAACAGAAAGAAGAAAGGGCTGCGCTCAAAGCAGAACAGGCTGAACCCCATAAGGTCGAAGTCGGTGACCAATTTCGTCACTCGATTACTGGTGAGGTTTCTGAGGTTGTTTCGCTGACAGGTGCGCTCCCGTTCTATACCGATGAATGCACGATCACTACGGATAAGGGCAGCTACGCTACTACGGAAAATATCACTTATGATAAACTCCTGAACAGCGGTCTGTATGAGTATATCGGCAAGGCTGAACCCGAACAGGAACAGCCTGCACCTGTGAAGTCTGAGCCTGTTGCTGAAACTTCACCCGAAAAGTCTGATATTCCGACAGTTAAGAACCTGTCTCAGCTCAAAAAGGCACTCAAGCCAGGTATGTTGTTTGAGATCAGCGATCATCTCCGTCCTGAATGCGTCGGAGAACGGCGTATTGTAACAGGTGTCAGCACCGTTGATTTTACTTCCAGAAAGCTCGATGAAAACGGTGAACCCACGGGCAAAGACTTCCACATGGAGTTTGACCGTGCGAAGAACTGGACATTTGACGGCGATGAACTGACTTCTCGGCTCGATAACGGCGATATGCTCATGAGCTTTCATTTCATTGACAGCTTGGAGCGTACACAGCCCGAAGCTGAAATTCAGGCGGATATTGCAGAAACTCCCGTTACAGCGGTTGAGACTGCTCCTGCGGAAGAAGCCCCTGCGGTCAAAACCGACAAGGGCGATAACTTCACAATTACAGATGATAACCTCGGTGACGGCGGAGCAAAGACAAAATTCCGCGCAAATGTCGAAGCAATCAAAACGCTGAAAACGCTTGAACGTGAGAAGCGTTCTGCAACGGCTGAAGAAAAGGAAACCTTATCGAAATATGTCGGCTGGGGTGCTTTGGCTAAGGCTTTTAACAAGAATGACGATAAATGGGCCGCAGAATACAAGGAGCTTTCCGAGCTGCTGACTCCGCAGGAGTACGCTCAGGCTCGTTCAACGGTCAATGATGCGTTCTATACCTCTCCTACGGTTATTGATGGTATCTATGAAGCTCTCGGCAATTTCGGCTTAGAAGGCGGTGTTGTATTAGAGCCGGCTATGGGTATCGGAAACTTTTTCGGACGTATGCCCGAAGATATGCAGGCTCACTCTAAGCTCTACGGTGTGGAGATTGACTCACTGTCCGGCAGAATCGCAAAGGCTCTCTATCCCGATGCAGATATTGCAATTCAGGGGTTTGAGCAGAACCGTTTTCAGAACGGCTGCTTCGATGTAGCTGTGGGCAATGTTCCATTCGGTGAGCTTGGCTTCAGGGATACCGCACATGGAGCGACCAAACTGCACGATTATTTCTTCTTGGAAGCTCTCGACAAACTGAAAGACGGCGGTATCATGGCTTTTGTGACCTCCGCCGGTACGCTCGATAAGCGTGATGAAAGCACTCGCCAGATGTTGGCTGATAAAGCTGACTTCATCGGTGCAATCAGACTCCCAGGCGGTAAGAACGGAGCTTTCAAGGATAACGCAGGAACAGAAGTTACAACGGATATTATCTTCCTGCAAAAGCATGAGGGCAAGTCTGTTGCCGAAATGTCCGATATTCCCGATTGGGTACATATCGGTGAAACGGCTGACGGTCTGCCGATCAACAAATACTTTGAACAGCACCCTGATATGGTGCTTGGTACTGTGGTCGAGGGTAACAAGCTCTACGGCAGCGGTACTATGGTTGTCGCTGAGGACGGCTTTGACCTGAAATCTGCTCTGCACAATTCCGTCGGCAAGCTGTCGGCGGAGATCAGTCATGAGCGCGGCAGAGATGTGTATGCGAAAACGGCTGACGGCGTTCAGGTGCAGATTCCCTCTAATCTACGTAATTACAGCTTTTTCCTTTCGGACGATCAGGTGTTCTTCAAAAAGAATAACGCTGCCTGTGAGTTCCGTTTCGATAAGAGAACAGCACAGCACAAGCGTTTTACGGCGTTTATTGAGCTTCGTGACCTCACCCGTGAGCTGATCGAAGCGATGGAGCTTGACAAGCCCGATGCTGTCATCAAAGACTTGCAGGCAAAGCTGAATGTGGCATACGATGACTTCTACAAGAAGTTCGGGCTGATCCACTCTCAGACAAATAAGCGTTATTTCAGCGAGGACGTTTCCTATAACCTTGTGGCAGGTCTTGAAAAGAGCTACGATAAGACTAAACTCCTTGCAAAGTCGGATATTTTTACAAAGCGTACTATCGTGCCGCCGAAGGCTGTGGAACACGTTGACACGGCACTTGAAGCACTCACGCTCTCCATTGCGGAGAAAGCACGGGTTGACTTTGAGTACATGGGCAAACTGACAGGTATGATCGAGGACGAGCTGAAGCACGATCTGACCGGCGAGATTTTCAAGATTCCCCATACGGAGAACGGCTATCAGACGGCTTCGGAGTATCTTTCGGGCGATATTCGCAAGAAGCTCCGTGAAGCTGAGGAGATCGCTGAGTACGATGCTGACTTCAATATCAATGTATCGGCGCTGAAACAGGCTATGCCTGAACCGCTGAAAGCCGGAGACATTGACATTAAGCTCGGCGCCGCTTGGCTTGATCCGAAGTATTACGAACAGTTCATGTATGAGCTGTTGCAGACACCTGAGTATCAGCGCAGCACAAGTCCGTCTGCACGTTGGAACAAGTCGGCTATTATCGGGGTTGAATACTCTGCACTCGCAAACTGTTTCCATGTAAGCAACAAAAGCGGCGACAGGTCGGTGCTTGCAACACAGAAATACGGCAGCCACAAGATGAACGCCTATGACATTTTTGAACATCTGCTCAATTTACAAGAGCCGAAGGTCTACAAGACTATTGAAGTCCCTGATGGTTTGGGCGATACAAAGGAAAAGCGTGTAGTCGATATTGATGCTACCCGTGTCGTACAGAATAAGGCAGAGAGTATCCGCAAGGCTTTCAAGACTTGGATTTTCAAAGATCCCGCCCGCCGTGAAACTATCGTGGAGCGTTACAATGAGCTTTTCAATAGTATTCGCCCCCGTGAGTATGACGGTACTGCTCTTTCTTTTCCGATGATGACTTCGGACATTCAGCTTCACGATCACCAGAAAAATGCTATCGCTCACGCAATGTTCGGCGGTAATACGCTGTTCGCTCACTGTGTCGGCGCAGGCAAAACCTATGAAATGATCGCAACAGCGATGGAAAGCAAGCGGTTAGGTCTTTGTACCAAGAGCCTGTTTGCTGTGCCGAATCACCTGACGGAGCAGATCGGTGACGATTTTCAGAAGCTCTACCCAGGTGCAAATATTCTTGTTGCGACAAGAAAGGACTTTCAGAAAGCAAACCGACAGCAGTTATTCGCAAAGATCGCTACGGGCAACTATGATGCGGTTATCATCGGTCATTCTCAGCTCGGCAAAATTCCTGTGTCCAAAGAACGGCAGGTTATGACGATTCAGAGCCAGATCGACGATATTCTGCGCGGTATCGAGGAGCTTAAAAAGAGCGAAGGCTCTAAATTCCAGATTAAGGCTATGGAGCGTACCCGTAAGAGCTTACAAAAGCAGCTTGACAAGCTCCAAAAGGCTAATCAGGACGATACTCTGACCTTTGAACAGCTCGGTATTGACCGCCTGTTCATTGACGAGGCACATGAATTCAAGAATTTGTTCGTGGCGACAAAATTGCAAAATGTAGCCGGTATTTCAAATTCTGCTTCGCAGAAAGCACTCGATTTGTTCCTGAAATGCCGTTATCTTGATGAAAAGACAGGCGGCAAGGGCGTGGTTTTCGCAACCGGCACACCTCTGAGCAACTCCATTACCGAGCTGCACACCATGATGCGTTACCTTGAATATGACTTCCTGAGCGATCACGGCTTACAGCACTTCGACAACTGGGTTGCGGTGTTTGGCGAGCAAAAGACCGATTGGGAGTTAAAGCCTGCCGGCAACGGCTTCAAGGAGCGCACCCGTATAGCAAACTATACAGGTCTGCCCG
>OCTW013379362.1_pt1 | contig 27560 bp, 19 predicted proteins | sample 1539671 | NCBI WGS metagenome assembly OCTW01 (sample SAMN02144230, study PRJEB22623) | gut metagenome | biome: sheep rumen | host: Ovis aries | place: New Zealand | reverse complement strand
GCTGGTGGGCATCTGGGGCCAGGTGCTGATGGACGTGCAGTACAAGCGGATGGAGATTTCCGTAAAGCGGGTGTTCGGGGCCGATATGGGTCAGATTACCGGCGAAGGACTGATGCTTTATCTGCGGACGGTGGCCATCTGTTACGTGATTGCGGCGCCCGTGGGCTGGCTGGTAGTGCGATACTATTTGCAGCAGTTCTCCCACCGGGTAGGCTTCCTGCCGTCGGTGTTCCTGCAGGCGCTGGTGATTGTGGGCTTGCTATGCGCCGCCGTGGTTCTGTATCACTATCTCAAGACCGCCCGGATGAATCCGGCGGAGACGCTGAAGAACGAATAATCGCTATTCAGATGAAAAAAAGACCCTGAAGGGCCTTCTACCAAAAAAATCGAAAAATTTGCTGTCAAACTCCCGAATATAAAAAAATTTCCGTATATTTACATTCCGGGAAAGCCGCCACACCGCTTCAGCCCCCTGTCAGGAAACTAACCAATTAGATTATTGCCGATATGATAAAAAAACCTCTGAATCCCGCACCCCGGTCTTATCGGATACCGGTTTGCGAGCTTCTGGGCGCTGCTCCGGAAGAGCTTTTCTGCGTAAGCGGAAACGGTACCATCGAAGATGTTGCCGAAGAAGAGTGGGGAAACTTTTAAACCGACGCACGTTATGAAAAAGTTATTCCGCTCCCTGGTTGCCGTGGCCGCTGCCGCCGCAATGACTTCCTGCGCCAAAGATATGCAGGAAATATCCGCCGGAACCGGCGCATCCTTTCATGTCACCCTGCAGTCCGCCGGGACCAAAGCCGTTTTCGGTACGGCCGACGGCTCCGGGTATCCTGTATTCTGGCAGGAAGGGGACGAGGTAAAAGTCCTGGCCCTCAAAACGCCCGGGTCAGAAAACGTACAATCCGTCACGGAAGGGAAGAAATATGCCGTTGCCATAGCAGACGGAGGCAAAACGGCTTCTTTCCTGGCCGAAGTTCCTGCCGGGGCGACGGCTCCCTATCAATTCTTTGTTCTTTCGCCCGCCGGCGCGTTCGCCAGTTGCGGTGACGATGCCGCGGACAAGGATTATATCCAGTACACGATTCCCGCTTCCCAGACTCCGACGGCCACCTCCGTGGATCCGGCCGCCATCGTTACGATGGGTGTTTCCTCCGTGACGCCGGATGTTCCGTCTTCGGTCAGCCTGACTTTCAATCACCTTGCCGCCTACGGTTTGCTTACCCTCAGCAACCTTGACACGGAAGGAAAGGCCATCCGCTCCGTCACGCTTACCTTCGACGAGAGCCTGGGCGTTTCCGGCCGCTGGATGTATCATCCTTCCACGGCCTCCTCCGCGGCCAAAAGCAAAGGCAATATCATCACCGTCAATACGGACAGGACCGAAAACATCTTTTTTGCCTGCGGTCCCGCGGATGTTTCCGGCACCACCCTCAAGGTTGCCGTTGCCGTCGAGGGCGGAAGCCTGACCCGGGAAGTCACCATTCCCGCCGGCAAGGAATTCAAGGCCGGCATCATATCCCGGTTTGCGATAGACATGACCGGCATCACGGTAGAAGACGGCCTTGCCCCCTTCAAGGGAAAGGGTACCGATGCCGAGCCTTTCCTGATAGAGACCTCCGGCGACCTTGTCCGCCTTGCGGAGCTTTGCAACGGTCCGGAATCCGCCGGTTTCCTGAACAAGTCGTACAGACAAATCGCCGACATTGACATGAACCAGGTGGACCTGCAGGCCATCGGTTCCGTCAAGGCCAAAGCCTTCCAGGGCAAATATGACGGCGGCGGTTATACCCTTTCCAACCTCGCGCCCGTACCCGCAGGGGGTGCGGCCGGACTTTTCAGCTACGTTGACGGAGCAGAAATCAGCCGACTCAGGATAGACGGCTACACCAATGCCGGAAAGACGGGCGAGCAGGGCGTGGTTGCCGGCAATGCGGTGAATGCCACATTCAGCGATATCGCGGTCAAAGCCCATGTCCGCTTTGCCCAATGCGCTACCGGAGGCGTCGTGGGTTTCATGGAAGGCGGAAACGTGGAGAACTGCCATTTTGAAGGCAAGATCCAAAATGAAGAAACGGGCACGTTCCAGGGGGTTACGGTTGTCTCCTGCGTCGGCGGCATGGTGGGTTATGCCAGCCGGGCCACCATCAAGGACTGCTCGTTCAAGGGCGACGTGACGGCCAAAGGGGAACAGCTCGGCGGCATTGCCGGACAGGTTTCCGAATCCACCATTGACAACTGCCGGGTTCTGCCCGGATCGACCGTTGTCGGCGACAACTATTATGTCGGGGGCATTGCCGGAGAAATGCTCAAGGGCGGCGTGATATCCAACTGCGAGGTCCAGGCCCACGTGGCTTGCTGGTATCCGGGCGCAGCGGGAATCGTGGCCTGGGTCCAGAGCGGCGACATCCTGAACTGCACCGTGGGCAGGAACGCCCTCGTCCGGACAGGACAACACCAGGCCGGCGGCATCGTTGCCTACATTTATCATAAGGATACGGCCCAGACGGTCAATATCGGAAACTGTACGGTTCTCTGCGATGTCGCGGCTTCCTACATCGTCGGCGGTATCGTGGGTGAATGCAATCCGTCCCATTCCGACACAAAGGTAAACCTGTGGAACTGCGCCTATATGGGCGGAGAACTCATCGACGCCGGGTACGCCGTTTCGAAGTGGACCATGGTCGGAGGAATCATGGGCTGGGCCCGCATGGGAAATACTTCCGCCACGCTCAACATCGTTAACTGCTTCAGCGATCCCTCCGTCATCCGCTGCGATTTTCCCCATGCCGCCGAGGTGGATATGGGAGGCTTGATCGGCGAGCAGGGCGGGGCGAATGCCAGCGTCAACATCCAGGGCTGCTACAATACCCTGGCCCCCGGGCGCGTCGTCATCAACGGCAAGCAGGACATTCCTTCCCAATACTATAATTATGCGGCCCTCATCGGTCTGCCGAACACCGCCCATTTTGACCACGTCTATTACATCAACGGATTACCCGCTTTCGGAAAGGCCAATGCGGGGACTGCCGTCGAATGCAGGGGACTGGCCATCGCCCAGATGACGGACGGGACCCTTTTGGAGGCCCTCAACGAGTTTGTTACCGGTTACAAAGGAGACCTGACTTTGAGGAGGTGGACAGCCGGGGCCAACGGCTATCCGGTGCTGGAAGGCATGGATACGGGTTCCGCGGAAGGGAAAAAGAGGCCGCTCCGCGTCAGCCTTATCGGCGACTCGCTTTCGTCTTTCGACGGATATGCACCCCATGGATACCAGGGATCCCGCGCCCCCAACGGCTATCGCTGCCATTACCCGACTTCCGACGGCGATGTTACCACGGCGGCCCAGACATACTGGTACATGCTCACGTACGACTACCTCAAAAACGCCGTATGGGATACCAACCTCGCCTTCTCCGGAACGGCTGTGACCCGTTGTACGGACAGTTCCAAATCCGGCCAGTACTGGTACGGCCAGGATTTCTGTGCCCGCTACATCGAGAACGGAGGCATGGGCTCCCCCGACATTATCATCATCAACGGGGGTGCGAACGACTGGGCCCATAACTGCTACAACATCCTGGGTAACCAAAAGCTGGAGCGATATCCGTCCGGAACGCCCCGCTGTCCCGACGATGCGGCGATGAACGCCGTCTATGCGGTTGCGGATGCCTGCAAGACCCTTGACGAGGCCAGAGCCCTGCCTGACGCGACATTCGTGGAAGCGTATGTCAAGCTGGTGAAGATGATGACGCTCCAGTATCCTTACGTCAAGATTGTCGTGCTCATCCACGATACCCTCACCCCGGATGTGGAAGAAGCCATGCTCCACATTGCCCGGCACTACGCCAGCCATTGCCGCGCCGTCGATCTTTACCAGGTCAACGGCTTCAACGACCTCGGCTGGAATTTCGAATACCTGGACAAGGGATTCCAGCCCAACATGCCGAAACACGACTTCGACTGGTCCAAGAAAATTACGACCGGAGACCTGAGGAAGAACTGCAGCGACCATTATTCTGCGGTAGCGATGAAGTTTATCGCCGAGAAGATTTACAACGAGGTCGGTTCCTGGCTGGAAGAATCCGCCGTCTATAACGAGAACGGCTCCGGTTCCATCAGCGATTTTGAAAATGTAAACGGTAATTGGTAATGAAAACACACAGATATATCGCGGCCCTGCTCATCGGCACCGCCGCCCTTTCGCTTTCCTGTACCAAAGAAAAGCAGGATCCGGCAGAGGAGACCGCCTATGAAATCGTCACCTTGGAAGCATGCTTTGCGGAACCGGCCGCGACCCGGGTTCACTTCACCGGAGAGACCGGGCTGACTACCTTGACAGGCTGGGAGAACGGCGACTGCCTCTGGGTCCGCAGCGATACGCAGCCCATGTGGGAGCGGGGAGAATGTTTCCGCGCCGAAAATATCAGCCCGGACGGCCACACGGCCTCCTTTACCGGGCGCACCCGCAAGGACGGCCGACTGGCGGCCATATATCCTTTCGGAAGCGTTCTGGACGGCTCCAACAATGACCTTGTCAAAATAGACGTTCCCCAAATACGGACGCTCCGCGACGGCGACTGCCCGGCGGCTTCGCTCGTGGCGGCCGGTTTCCTGACCGGCGGCGGGACAGCCCTGTCAATGGAATTCGCCGTAGGGGCCGTGAAATTTGCCATCAGAGGCAACGGAGAGGAAGTTTCTTCCTTCGAACTCACCGACGAAGACGCGAACCAGGCGCTTTGGGGAACCCTTTCGATAACGCCCGATGACCAGGCAAAAGCCATTGCCGGGGCCGTCATGGCCAATGTACATCCTGCCCGTAACCGCGTCTTTCTTGAACTGGAAACGGCACGGACGCTCGGCCCCGCGGCAACGGTGTTTTATTTTGTCCTTCCGGAGGGCAGTCTCTCCCGGGGATTGACCCTCAAGGCCTATGGCCCGGACGGAAGCCTTGTCGGCAGTGTGATCAGCGATAAGGACAACCGCATATCCCGCGGCAAGGTGGTGCGGATGCCAGAGACGGTGCTGCAATCCGTCTCCGGAGGCGCCGCTTTTGAAGGAAGCGGCATCGACTCGGATCCTTTCCTGATCAAGAATGCCGACAACCTTGCTTATCTTGCCCGGGTGCTGGCTTCCGAGACGGACTATCCGAACTATGCCGGGAAGTATTATGTCCAGACAGCAGACATAGATATGACGGGCAAGGAGCTGGCTCCCCTCGGAACGGCTGCCCGCCCGTTTACGGGCCACTACGACGGAGGCGGCAAGTCCATCGCAAATCTTGCAACCGGCGGCATCAACGAGGAGAATCCCGCCAGCGGCCTCTTCGGTTATGCCGAAAACGCGACCATCTCAGGTCTGACCCTTGTCAACCGCTCCGTTACCGAAGCGTACGGCAAGACCGGCGGGCTTGCGGGTTTTGCCCGCAACTGCACCATCTCCGGCTGCCATATCACCGGCGGGGAGCTGGCCGCGACGGTAAATATCTCCGGCGGTATCGTGGCCGAAATGGCAGGCGGTTCCCTGACCGGCTGCTCGGCTTCCGCCGTCATAATCAGCAATACCAATAACTATCCCGGCGGACTTGTGGGCTATGCGCATGACGGTGCCGTCATCAGGGACTGCAGCCTGGGAGCAGGAACCGAGGTGAGCGGCGCCAACGAGGTGGGCGGCATTGTGGGCAAGATGGAAGGCGGTGAAATCACGAACTGCACCGTCTCCGAAAGCACTGTCAGTTCTTCCTCCGAGGATGTCGGGGCCATCGGCGGCTGGGTCGTGGCATCCTGCAGCATCCAACAGTGCACCGTATCCGGCAGTACGATCCGATGCGGAAGCAATTACGGCGGCGGCATCGCGGGCCTGCTGGAAAAATCGACGGTCAGCGGCTGCCGTGTCACCGGCGGGACGGTTGTCACCGGGACAAAGAGCGGCATGGGCGGTATCATCGGCTATATGAAGAAAGCCGATGCCTCCCTGCTCAGGAACTGCACCGTTGACGGGGCCGCGGAAATTTCCGGTAAAGCGAACGTGGGCGGCATGGTGGGCTGGCTTGACGCCGGCACCCTGAACGGCTGCGTCGTCGAAGGCAAGGTGAAGGTGAGCGGCACAGCCGACGGCGTAGGAGGCCTGATCGGACGCGCCATTTCCAAGAGCGGCAGCGACAACATCATTGACCGTTGCGCGGTACGGGGCGAAACCCTTATTACCGGTGCCTACAGCCTGGCCGGCCTGGTCGGTTATGCCTATCCTGATCAAAACGGCTGCCTTTATATCCTGAACAGCGGTGTAACCGAAACCACCATCCACGGCCGTTCCTGTGACACGAACGGCGATCCGGCCAAAGGGGATTGCATGGACGGGGGTATCATCGGCTGGGCCCGCCTGTCCGATGCCGGCAGCAAGGCCTGGATCGTGAACTGCTATGCTTATCTGAATGCCATCCAACTCGATCTCCAGATGGCCCATCCGTCGGTCGGCGGTATTGTCGGATATGGTTCGCTCAGTACAACCGGCGTATTGGAAATCCTCAACTGCACCAGCACGCTGACCCCTGGCCGGATTACGCTGGCGGGCTCTCCCGTCCAGCCGGAAACGCCCCAGGCCGGGACCCTGTTCGGCTCCCTTCCGGACAGGGCCGGAGTCCGCGTGGGTTCAAACCACTATGTCGCGGACGGGGAACTGTCTGTCGGAACCGCAGGAACGGACGCTGTCATCGAGTCCTCCAATGCAGGGCATTCCGAATCGGTGTTCAAGGACGGGACAACCGTAAAGACCGCGTTGAACAGTTTCGTTGTCTCCTGCACCGAATGGCAGCTCGGCAGCTGGACCGCCGCTTCGGGCGGGTATCCTTTCCCGGAGTAACGGAGAGACAAGGCTGTTTTGCCGGCAACGCCGCAGTCGAACGGTTTTATGACATCAGTTTCCGGCTGAAACTTGCGGATGGTAGAGAAGTCACCGATTTTCGGTGACTTCTTTTGTTATTTTCCCTGCTTTTTCGTAATTTCGTGTCGATAACCATTTTGGACATGAACCTCAAAGAACCCTTTGTCATTACCATCAGCCGTGAGATTGGCTCCGGTGGACATACCGTCGGCCAGATGCTGGCCGAAAAACTGGACACGCGTTTTTGCGACAAAGACCTCATCCGGTCTTTGGAAAAGAAGTTCAACCTCTCCATGAGCGCCATTGAGAAACTCAAAGGGGAAAAGAAGAACTGGCTGACGGACATTATCAACTTCCTCACACCGGTTCCCTCTGCCAAGGCCCTGGGTGTGGGCCCGAAGTTTACGCAGGAATTTCTGGTAGATGTTACCAGCGACGATATTTACAAGGCAGAGACGGAAATCCTCCAGGAGATTGCCAACGAAGGCTCCTGCGTCATTGCCGGCCGATCAGGCTTCCATGTGTTCCGGAATCATCCCAATCACTTGAACGTATTTATCACCGCATCCAATGCCTATCGGGTGGCTCGTGTCATGCGGAAACAGGGACTGCCGGAAGAGTCGGCCCAGGTCCTGGTAAAAGACATTGATCAGGCACGCGAGAACTATATCCAACGCTACGCCGGTGTCAGCCGTTACGATGTCCGCAACTATGACCTGACCATCAATGCCGAGGGCCATTCCGAAGAGCAGATGGCCAACATCATCCTGGCCTATATCAACAATTAATCCCTTATAGCAGGAGCCTCACCCGGTACCCCCGGGCAGTAGGCTCCTCTACTACTTTCTCACACAGAGACTTCGCCTTTTCAAAGCCCGCCGCATTATCCTGCAGCGGAGAAGTTTGTGCGCCCTCCATCATGAAATCCAGGGAGGTCTCTCCCGACAATTCACTATAGGTAAGACGAATGGTCAGCGGATGCCCCGTCTCCAAAAATACGGGCATGAGTGCTTGACACAGCTGCTGGGTCTTGTCCTTTTTATCGGCAATATTGTACTTGATACAGAACTGGTTGATACGGGTATCCATTCCCAGAAAATCGAAGTCTTCCTGATCAACCTCGAACACTTCCATCCGGATCCGTTGTGAGAACGCCTTGGTAGCGCTGTGCTTCGGATGAGAGAAAATCTGCTCCGGCGTGCCATCTTCGTGGATGTAACCGTCGTACATGAAGAAAACCCGGGTGCTTACGTCGCGGGCGAATTTCATCTCGTGCGTCACGATGAGCATCGTCATCCCCTCCTTCGCCAACTGCCGCATCACGCTCAGCACCTCTCCTACCATGGTGGGGTCCAGGGCCGATGTCGGTTCGTCGAACAAAATCACTTCCGGATTCATGGCCAGGCAACGGGCGATGGCAACGCGTTGCTTCTGCCCGCCGGAAAGGCTGGACGGGTACACGTCCGCCTTATCGGCTACGCCCACCTTGCGCAGCAGCGTCATCGCCGCCTCCCGCGCCTCTTCCTTGCTTTTTCCCAGGATCTTGACCGGGGCGAACATCACGTTCTCCAGCACCGTCATGTGGTCGAAAAGGTTAAAACTCTGGAACACCATTCCCATCTTCTGGCGGAGCTTGTGGACGGGATAACCTTTGGCCAGGATATTCTCTCCCTGGAACAGGATTTCGCCGCCGGTGGGCGGGTCCAGCAGGTTGAGCGCACGCAGCAGGGTGCTTTTTCCGGTGCCGGAAGGGCCGATGATGCTGATCACTTCCCCTTTATGGATGGTGCAATTGATATCTTTGAGGACCGTCAGGACACTTCCATCCGGATTGATATATTTTTTGCTCAGATGGTTTACCGTAATCATAAGACGTGCGATTTAGGGGTGGCGAGTTTCACAAGCGTACCCAGCAGCCAGGCCAGGACAAAATAAATGACCGTTACCATCAGGAGGGGCACAAAGGCATCGAAAGTACGGCTTCGGATCATATCGCCCGCACGCGTGAGGTCCTGGATGGCGATGTAACCGACAATGGAGGTTCCCTTCAGCAACGACACACACTGGCTCTGGAAGAGCGGGATACCCCGCTTCAGCGCCTGCGGTAGAACAATATAACAGAACGTCTTCAGACGGGTAAAGCCCAGAGCCAGGCCGCCCTCGGTCTGACCGCGCGGGATCGCGTCAAGGGAAGTCCCATACACATCGCTCGCGCTGGAGGCGAAGTTCAGGGAAAATGCAATTACGGCCACAAGGGTGGGATCCAGCCCGCTCTTGGCAAATACCACGTAAAACAGAATCAACAGGAGGACCAGCATGGGGATACCGGCCATGAACCAGTTATAAAACCAGGCCGTGACGCGCAGCCACTTCCGGCGGCTCCGGGTCATCGCGCAAAGGCCCACACCCAAAAAGCCGCCCAGCAGGATGGACAGCAGGGTGATTTTGATGGTTTCCCAAAGACCATTCGTAATATACTTCCAGCGGTCTTCTTTGATGAGATTGCTCTCCAGGCTTTTTTTCAGGCCGTTCCAGAACGTTCCCTTCGCCGCACTTCGCACATCGTCAACGACATAATAGGCAGATCCATAAGCATGGTACGGATTCGCAAAAAGATATTCCTCCTGCCGTTCGGGTGTGATGAAGATACCGCCCAGCATCACATCGGCCATCCCCGTCTTGAGGGACATCATGCCCGATGCCGAATCGTACAATTTGAATTCAATCTTCCGATGGAGCGCCCTGGCCAGTTCCCGGGCCAAGTCCACCTCAATCCCATACCATTCGGTACCCACCATGAACGACAACGGAGCCATGTTGGTGACGCAGGCCACCCGGAGCGGTTCTCCGGACGCTTCTACCGGAATATGGGAATAATCTTTCTTCTTGAGGTATTCCTCTTCCAGCCAATAATGCTTGAGGCTGTCCATCCTCCCATCCCGAATCATGCGCTCCTGAATGGCATTCAGGGTATCGATAACGGCAGCTTCGTCCTTCCGGAACACGAGTGCCGTAGGAAAGCGTTCTTTTCCTTTGAAAGCGATTTTGATGCCATGCTCTGCCCGGAGTTCGCTGTTCAAGATCGTTTCGTCATGTACCATTACGTCCGCCTTTCCATTTAGAAGGGCTTGAAGGAGGTCGGCATCAACCGAATACAGCAGCAACTCGATGTCATTCCGCTTGGAGAGGCTCAGATCATAGCAACTTCCGGCGACAGTTGCCACGCGAAGGCCGGCCAGGTCGTCCTCGCCGGAAAACGTCAACGAACGGGTCTCCTGTTCCGCGCAGGAAGCAAGGGCCAGACAAGCCCCCCAAAAAAGCATTTGTAAGATACGGTTCATAGTTTGCAAATATACATATTTTTATTTTTAATCCGACATCAAACATTGCTTATTGGAAGTTTTTCCCTACCTTTGCAGGGATGATCAGGAAGTTCGCCATAGTCCCCAATCTGCTGGCCATGATGATGGTCCTGTTCGCGATGTTCGTACCGCACCATCACCATCAGACCATGATTTGCCTGGTACACCAGATTTGTGTGCTGGACGGGTGCTGCGACGATGAACATACTTCCCATTCGGACGCCCATCAGGAAGAAGACGAGTGCAAATGCGTCTCGCAGGAGAAATTCTGCCCTTCCGACCAGTCTCTTCCGGACGTCACGCCCCTGTCTGCCGTTCTTCTGAAGATACCCGTTCCTGTTTTGTCAGGCACCTTCACTTTCCGGAAGCGTCCCCTGGGCGAATTCATCCTGTCTTCTCCTCCTCTCCTAACCTGGCGAATCAATTGCTGATGCATCTCTCTAATACTTGATGTATTTGAGGGATAAACAGTTATATTGATTCAACATGAAAAAAACAGCTATTTTACTGGCACTATGTGCCCTTCTTTCCGCTTGTCATCAGCATGGTGTCAAACCCGTTCACGACCACGAAGAAGCGTCGGAAGCGCATCATCACGAAGACGGAGGGATTGAGATCTCTCCGGAACGGCAGGAGAAACTCGGCATCCTCGTGGAGCCGGTTTGCCGCGAAGCATTCAGCCAGGTCATCCGCACCAGCGGCCAGATCGAATCATCCGCCGGCGATGAAATGACCATCGTTGCCAAGGCCGACGGGATTGTCCGTCTCGGTCACTTGAACGAGGGTTCCGCCGTCGGGAAAGGAAGCCGTATCGCCCTCATTTCCACGAAAGAAATCGGTTCGGGCGATATCCTGGCAAAGGCGGCCATCACCCTGGAAACAGCCCGGAAAGAATATGAGCGAGACCAGCAGCTGAGCCAGGAAAACATTGTGAGCGAGAGCCATCTGGACCAGAGCCGGCTGGCTTATGAACATGCGCGTGCCGCCTATGAGGCCCTGGTGTCCGGTGGAGCCGAAGAAGACGGCCTGGTCGTTGCCAGTCCCCTCTCCGGCTACATCAAAAACCTGCTGGTCAAAAGCGGAGACTATGTCCAGACCGGCACGCCCCTGGCCACGGTGGCCGGCAACCGCCGCCTGCGCCTGCGGGCCGACGTCCCGGAGAAGTATTATCCCCTGCTCGCCCAGGTGCGCAATGCGGAGTTCACCCCTTCCTATGGAGGCAGGACCTACCGTTTGAGCGAATTGAACGGCCGGCTCGTCAGTTACGGCCGCGCTTCGGACGGGGATTGCTTCATCCCGGTCATTTTCGAATTTGACAACAAAGGAACCTTTCTCAGCGGCTCTTTCGTAGAGGTGTACCTGAAAACTGCCGCCGCTTCCCCTTGTATCACAGTTCCGTTAGAGGCCGTCGTGGAAGACCAGGGCGTCCGCTATGTCTTTGTCCGGGAAGAAGATGACGACGATTGCTTCGAAAAGCGGGAGGTGCGGATCGGCCAGTCGGACGGCCTCCGGGTCCCGGTGACGGACGGCTTGCGCGAAGGCGAAAAGGTGGTCGTGAGCGGAGCCGTCCACGTTAAACTGGCAGGCGTTTCTGCCGTCCCCGCAGGTCATACCCATTCCCATTAAGCCATGATCAAGTTTTCATTGAACAACCGGGCCGCCATCCTCGTAATGGCCGCCCTCTGCATGGTAGCGGGCATTTATGCTGCGCTTCATGCCGAAGTGGACGTTTTCCCGGATCTCAACGCCCCCACCGTAGTGGTGATGACCGAGGCGGAAGGCATGGCACCGGAAGAAGTGGAACGGCTGGTCACCTTCCCCATCGAAACAGCCGTCAACGGTGCCACCAACGTACGCCGCGTCCGTTCCTCATCGTCCACCGGCTTTTCCATCGTCAACATCGAATTCGACTGGGGGACCGATATTTATCGCGCGCGGCAGATTGTGAGCGAGAAAATCGCGATGGTGGGAGAATCGCTTCCCTCCAACGTGGGAAACCCCACCCTGGGTCCGCAGGCGTCCATTTTGGGAGAGTTGTTGATCATCGGCCTTACCGCAGACACCACTTCCATGCAGGACCTGCGGACGCTGGCCGACTGGACCCTCCGCCCGCGCCTGCTTTCTACCGGCGGCGTAGCCCAGGTATCGGTTATCGGAGGCGATATCAAAGAATACCAGATCCTGCTGGATCCCGGCCGCATGCGGCATTACGGCGTATCGCTGGACGAGGTTATCTATGCCGTCAAGGACATGAACCGGAATGCCCCCGGCGGGACCCTTTACCAGTATGGAAACGAGTATATTGTACGGGGGGTCCTGGCTACCGGGGACATCTGCGCGCTGCAAAAAGCCGTGGTCAAGACGACAGCCAGGGGTCTGCCGGTTACGCTGGAAGCCATTGCCGACGTCAAAATCGGAGCCAAGACCCCCATTCTGGGAGTAGCCTCGAACGACGGCAAACCTGCCGTTCTCCTGACCGTAACCAAACAGCCCAATACCAATTCCCTGGAGCTCACGCGCAAACTGGACCGGGAACTGGCAGAAATCGGTTCCTCCCTACCGGCCGACGTCCACATCAACACGGAGATCTTCCGCCAGTCGCGTTTCATCGAAGCTTCTATCGGCAACGTCAAAAAATCGCTGCTGGAAGGCGGTCTGTTCGTGATCCTGGTGCTCTTTATCTTCCTGATGAACTGGCGCACCACCCTCATTTCGCTGGTTTCCATCCCGCTCTCCATCCTGATCACCCTGCTGGTAACCCGCTGGATGGGCCTCACCATCAATACCATGAGCCTGGGAGGCATTGCCATCGCCATCGGCTCGCTGGTAGATGATTCCATCGTGGATGTGGAAAATGTTTTCAAACGGCTGCGGCAGGCGCGCGAACGCGGAGACCGGGATGTCCTGAAGGTCGTTTACGAGGCCTCCCGGGAGGTCCGGATGCCCATGCTGAACTCAACCCTGATCATCATCGCCTGTTTCCTGCCGCTGTTTTTCCTGTCCGGCATGGAAGGACGGATGCTGAAACCGCTGGGCATTTCCTTCATCATTTCGCTGCTCACCTCTACCCTCGTAGCCTTGACGGTGACCCCCGTTCTGGGTTCCACCCTCCTGGGCGGTGAAACAAAGGAAACGCGCGAATCGCCCCTGGTCCGATGGCTGCAGAAAATATATTCCCGCGCCCTCTCCTGGGCCATCGGTCACCGGAAAAGCGTTCTGGCAGCCGTGGGGATCCTGCTGATCGCGGCGGTCATGATGTTCCTCTCGCTGGGCCGCAGTTTCCTGCCGGCCTTTAACGAAGGTTCCTTCACCATTGCCATGAGTTCGGTGCCAGGCATTTCTCTCGAGGAATCCAACCGGCTTGGCCTCCAGGCGGAACAGATTCTGATGAGCATCCCCGAAATCCGGACCGTTGGCCGGAAGACCGGACGTGCCGAGCTGGACGAACACGCCTTCGGGGTTAACTGCTCGGAATTCGAATGTCCTTTCGTGCTGAAAAACAGGAGCAAACGCCAGCTCGTTGCAGAAATCCGCGAAAAGCTGGCGGTGCTGCCGGGCGTAAATCTGGAAATCGGCGGTCCCATCTCACACCGCATCGATGCCATGCTTTCGGGGACCCAGTCCAACATCGCCATCAAGGTATTCGGGACCGATCTGAACAAGATGTATACCATCGGCCGGCAGATCAAATCCGCCATCGCAGACGTAGAGGGCATTGCCGATATCAACGTAGAACAGCAGGTGGAGCGACCGGAACTGAACATCGTTCCCAAACGCGAGCTGCTGGCGCGATTCGGCATTTCCCTCCCGGAATTCGCGGAATGCATCAAGGTAAGCCTCGCGGGCGAACCGGTTTCTACCGTCTATGAAGGCAATCGCTCTTTCGACCTGACGCTCAAGGTAAAGGAGGACGCGAAAGCGACAATGGAAGTTCTGGGTGACCTGATGGTGGACACCCCGGGCGGGGCCAAGGTCCCCCTCGCATACGTAGCCGACATCGTTTCCTCAGCGGGTCCCAACACCATCAACCGGGAAAACCTGAACCGCAAGCTCGTGGTCTCGTGCAACGCAACCGGCGGTGAACTTGCCAATGCCGTCGCCGCTATCCAAGAACGAATCGCGGAGCAAGTCAGCCTGCCGGAAGACTACCGGATTGAATTCGGCGGCCAGTTCGAGAGCGAGGAGCGCGCCTCCCGGACCATTGCGCTGGTCAGCATCTTCAGCATTTTCCTCATCTTCATGCTGCTGTACGGAGAATTCAAAAACGCTTCCCAGTCCCTCATCGTGCTACTGAACCTGCCCCTTGCGCTGATCGGCGGGGTCATGATGGTCTTCCTGACCGGCGGGGTGCTGAGCATCCCGGCCATCATCGGCTTCATTTCCCTCTTCGGCATCGCCACCCGCAATGGGATGCTGTTGATCGACCGGTACAATTCCCTCGCGGCAGAGGGGCTGTCACCCATCGAGACGGTTATCCGCGGTTCGCTGGACCGGCTGAATCCGATTTTGATGACGGCGGTCACATCGGCCCTGGCCCTCCTTCCCCTGGCCCTGGGCGGCGACCTGCCGGGGAACGAAATCCAGTCCCCCATGGCCAAGGTTATCCTGGGTGGCCTGCTCTCCTCTACCCTGCTGAACGGCTTTGTGATTCCCGTCATGTATTTGTTTTGTCATAAGCATTGATCGATTATGAAAAATAGTTGCCTACTCCTTTGCACCCTTTTCCTCTCAGTTGCCGGCCACGCCCAGTCATCCCTGGATACGGCGCTGAAAGAAATCGAGCGGAACAATCCCGACCTGAAAGCGGCTGCCGCCGGATGGGATGAGGACCGGCTGGCCAACCGTTCGGAAGCCTTGCTCGCCAACCCGGAAATCGAATTCAATTATCTCTGGGGAGCCGACGATATCGGTGGGCGGCGCGACGTACGCATTTCCCAGACCGTTGACCTGGCCACCTTGAGCGGCCTCAAGTCCGAGAAAGGCGTTTGCCTGGATGAACTGGCCGCCCTGAAGTACGAGGCGCGCCGGCTGGAAATCCTGCAGGAAGCCCGGGACTTGTGCATCGAACTGGTTTATTTCAATACCCTGATGGAGGAACTGGACGACCATCTGGCCCGCTCCACTTCCCTGGTGGAAGCCTATGAAAAAAGGATGCTGGCCGGCGGAGCGACCATTTTGGACCTGAACAAGGCAAAGCTGCATCTGGCCGCGGTCCAGGGACAGGTAAATCGCTCCGCAAACGAGCGGGAATCGGTTCTGTCACGTCTTCGTACCCTGAACGGCGGAAACGATTTCCGGTTCGATGCCACCACCTACGACCTTTCCGACAACCTTCCCGCCGACTTTGAAACGTGGTTCTCCGAAGCATCCGACAAGAACCCCATGCTGGCCTATGTCCGCAAGGAAGTCACACTCGGGCAGAAACAGCTTGCCATCGACCGGATGTCCGCCGCACCCGAGCTGTCGGTCGGATACATGAGCGAGATCCGGACGGAGGAAAAATTCCGCGGCGTTACGGTCGGCGTGAGCATTCCGCTTTGGAGCAGTTCCAACCGGATCAAACGGGCCCGTGCAGGAGTGGCCGCCGCCACTTCCCGGCAGCACGCTGCCGAACAGGCGTTTTACCAGCGTCTCAAAGACCTGTACCGGCAGGCATCCGCATTGAAAACGAACGCCGTCCAGATGCGGGCTTCGCTGGCCGATACCGATTATCGCGACTACCTGCTCTCCGCCCTCACCCGGGGAGAGATTTCCATGATTGATTTCCTGGTGGAGAATGACCTCTACTACGATGCCCTGCAGCAAACCCTGGATGCCGAGCGGGATTACCACCACGCCCTCGCCGCGCTGAAGGTCTTTTAAGATAATATTGTTATATTTGTATGATTATTTTGCACCAAACAAGTTAACCATATGGCACAGAATCTCTTTGACATTAACGGCAAGGTCACCGTCATGACCGGCGCCTGCGGTGTGCTCGGCGCCACCATCGTAAAATATTTTGCCTCCCAGGGCAGCAAGGTGGTCCTGCTGGACCTGGAACGTGCCCGTGAGACAGGAGAAAGAATCGTTGCGGAAATCAAGGCTGACGGAGGCGAAGCCATGTTCCTCCCCACCAACGTCCTGGACGAGGCCACCGTGGAGCAGAACTGCAAGGACATCGTCGCAGCCTACGGTTCCGTGGACATTCTGCTGAACGGAGCCGGCGGGAACATGGGACCGGCCAACGTCGCACCCGACCAAACCATCTTTGACATGGACCTGGATGCCACCCGCAAGGTATTTGAACTGAATATCATCGGCGCCATCATCCCCACCAAGGTCTTCGCAAAAGTAATGGTTGCCAACAAGAAAGGCTCCATCGTGAACTTCTGCTCTATGTCTTCTTTCCGGCCGCTGACCCGCGTTGCCGGGTACGGCATGGCCAAATCGGCCCTTGCCAGCTGGACGCAATGGCTGGCCGGTGAGCTTGCCACCAAATTCGGCGCCGGCCTGCGCGTAAACGCCATCGCTCCGGGCTTCCTGCTCACCAACCAGAACCGCAGTCTGCTCACCAACCCGGACGGTTCGCTGACCGACCGTTCCCACAAGATCATCGGCCATACGCCGTTTGGACGGTTCCTGGAGCCGGACGAGCTGGTGGGTGCATTACACTACCTGGCCAGCGACGCTTCCAAAGGCGTTACCGGCACCATCGAAGTTGTGGACGGAGGCTTTAACAGCTTCAGTATCTAATTATTTCCTCAGCTTTTTGAAGAGGAAGCGAAGGACAGGGATGATCCAGGATGTCCAACGGAATCCGTTGAACAAGAGATTGGAAATCCCTGCCTTTTCTTTCCGGATACGGGATTCGGTTCGGTCGATGGCCTTGTCCAGGCTATCCATGCTGTCCAGGCCGACCGGCCAGGCTTCTTCCGGGAAGAAGACATCGGCGTACATGGAAACGAAGCTATTCCGGAACAAACGACCCCGCAGCAGGAACAGCAAGACCAGGATCACCAGCAGCACACCGGCCACCAACAGCGAGGCCAGGGCATAACTGTCCAGGATCTCCCCCAGCCACAGGACGAGGGCCAGCAGCAGGACAGTCATCAGGGCACCGGCAATGATGAAAATGAACAGCAGCCCTATAATCGCCGACGTTCCCTGGGACAGGCCCTTAATCGAACGCAGCTTGACAAGATCCAGCTGCGAATCGATATAACCTTTGGTCTCCTGACCCAAGGAATCGGTTGAATGGGCAAGCCTACTCATCTTCTTCTACAACTTCCCCACCCTTCACGGCGGAGACGAAATCATCTAACTGCTCCTGAACTTTGTCCAGGCAGGTTTTTGCCGCCTTCTTAACTTTCTTCCGGCTTTCCTCACCTGTTTCAGGAGCAAAGAGAAGACCCAAAACGGCACCGGCGGCCATGCCGGTAAGCAATGCAAATACAGAACTTGTTTTCATACGCGATTATCTTTAAGATGTTGATTCATTCATTTCGTGAACATCTTTCTCCAGGTCCGGCATCAGGCGTCGGACCGCTTTGTGGTTATAGAAGAAGCGGCCGGCCACTACCCGGATAACCGTATAAATCGGGATGGCGGCCAACATACCCAGAATCCCTCCGACGTGTCCCGAAACGAGCAGGACGATAAAGATTTCCAGCGGAGTGGATTGGATGCTGGTCGAATAAATGATGGGTTGCAGGACAAAGTTATCGATAAACTGCACCGACAGCATGATGGCAAATACAATCACGGCAAACACCATGATATTGACGTCCAAGCCGATGCCGGCCCCATATTTGAGCACCAGACAGAGGGCTACGCCCAGGACTTCCCCAATGAGGGGCCCCACATACGGGAGGATGTTGAGGATGCCGGCGATAAAGGCGATACCCAAGGCATAAGTAGGACCGATGCGGGCAATCAGCCACAAGCCCAGGAAATTGAAAAAAGCAACGGCAATCATCTCCAGGGTCAGTCCCACGAAATATCGGGAAAGCAGGTGTTCAATATCGCCGATGGCTTCCATAACCGAGTCCTCAATCCTGTCCGGAACCAGGGCGGCGGCAACTTTGGCGACCAATTTCGGGTCCTTGACAAGGAAGAAAGATATGAAAACCACCGAGAAGAGTCCGATGACCAGGTTCACCATAGCAGAGGCCATAGATCCCAGGATTCCGGTGATGGAGATATCGGAAAAAGTGCCTTTTAAATAATCCAGCAAGACGCTGATGGCATCGAAATCCTTCCCAAGAGAAGGGAAGATGCTGATGGCCCATCCATTGACCGTATCGGCGAAGGTTCCGTCAAACAACCTGAGATTGCTGAAGAACGAAGCCTCCTTGATGATGCCGGTTACCACCGGGATCACCTGCGTGACGATCAGGATGAAACCACCCAAGACACAAAGGATGGACAGGAGGGATGAGAGCCAGTCCGGAACGTGCCGATTCTTGATACGGACTTTCCCCAGGAAACGGGCCAGCGGATGGCTGAGCAGCGAAACCACAATGGCTAAGACAATGTAAATAAGCACATTGCGGAAGTACCAGCACAGCAAGCCTACAACGGCCAAGAAACTCGCCCAGAGGACGAATCCCGCCAGTTTCTCCACGTTGCTTTGTTTATTCTGTTCCATTCTCTTAAACCAAAACCTTAAAAATTTCCTCAGGATCGCTCGTGACCGATAGCCTTTCAAGGACCTCCTCATCATCCAGGGAAGAACTGATCTTCGCCAGGATATCAAGATGAGCGTCTCCTACTCCGGCAATACCAATGACAAGGCGGGCTTTCTCCCCGCCGAAATCTACACCGTCAGGATATTGTAGCACGACAATTCCGGAGTTCCGGACCAATGCTTTGGTCTCAGCGGTGCCATGAGGAATGGCGAGTCCCATTCCTATATATGTGGTTACGATCTTCTCCCTTTCCAGCATCGACTCGGCGTATCCGGGATCGACATACCCAGCCGTCTCCAGCAGATGTCCGGCCCGGAGGATAGCCTCCTCCTTCGATTCAGAGGAGAGCCCGGTAAGGATGTTCTTGATTTGCAGGACTTCCGGTCCTTTCTTCAACCGATCCAAAAGCGAATCGAGTGCCGGATCGGAGATGAAATTCGTGATCCGCACAATCTCGTGCCCCTGGACCCGGTCGGCCAGCGTACGCTGGCACACGACAAGGTCGGCGTCGTCCGGGATTGTGTCAACCGCACTATTCACGCAAACGATGGAGCAAAGTCCGTTCTTCATCAAGCGGGCCTTGAAGCGGGTGGCACCCAAGGCGCTGGACCCCATCCCGGCGTCACAGGCAAAGACAATCTTGCGGATGGACCCGGGAAGCGGATTAACCGGGACGCTCTCCCCGGTCGAAGGTGTCTGCTCACTTTCTCCCTGGAAATCCGGACGCGACTTGATGATCGGGATGGAAAGCAGGAAAGAGATCGCAGTAGCGATGAACACGCCCAATATTCCGATCAAGGTCCTTCCCCTCGGGGACATCAGGATGATGGAAATCAGGCTTCCCGGAGAGGCAGGGGCGACAAGCCCGAAGTCTGTCAACGTGAAGAAAGAGAGCGCGCAGACATTGCCGATCATAATCGGCAGAAGCAACATCGGACGAGCCAGTACATAGGGGAAATAAATCTCATGGATTCCACCGAAAAGCTGGATGACAGCCGCGCCCGGGGCCGATTGCTTGGTCATGCCCTTTCCGAACACCCAGCAGGCCAATAGGATTCCCAGACCGGGACCCGGGTTCGGATCCACCAGGAAAAGCATGGAGTGCCCCATCTCGGCGGCTTGTTGGATACCCAGCGGGGTCATGATGCCATGATTCACGGCGTTGTTCAGGAAGACTACTTTTGCGGGATCGACAATCAGGGAGAGGAGCGGGTTCAACTTATGTTTCAGCATCCAGTTCACTCCCGAGCCAAGGGCATCTGACAGTCCTTCTACGATTCCACCAATGAGAAGATATCCCGCGATGGCCAGCAGCAGCGCAATGATGCCCAGGGAAAAATTATCGACGAGCATCTCAAATCCGGCCCCGACCTTCCCTTTGACAAGGCTGTCGAACTTTTTGATGCACCAACCGGCCAGAGGGCCCATTATCATGGCTCCGAGGAACATCGGCGTATCCGTCCCGATGATTACACCCATCGCAGCCACCGCTCCGGCGACGCCACCCCGATACCCGCTGATATTCTTTCCCGCCGTGAAGGCGATCAATGTGGGAAGCAGATACTTGAGCATGGGCGCAACCATGATTGCCAAATGCTCATTCGGGAACCACCCGCCGGGGATGAACATAGCGGTAATCAATCCCCACGCGATGAACGCGCCGATATTCGGCATTACCATCGCGCTAAGACTTCTCCCGAATTGTTGTATCGACTTCCTCATAGAAACCTCCATCATCACAAAGTTAAGATTTATTCATAAATAAACAAAGGGACTTGCCCGATTTGTTTTTATCGTTTTATTTATCTATCTTTACGGAAATTGACAACATTCAACCTGTTATTAATAACACAAAACACTCCGTATATGAGAGCCATTAAAATGTGGGGACTTCCCCTTGCTATTCTTGTAGGTATTGCTGCGGCCTTCAGCTCCTGCACGTCCCAAAAGGCTGACCTGATTATCACGAATGCAAAGATTTTCACATCGGACCAGAACAATCCCACGGCTACCGCTTTGGTGGTGAAGAACGGAAAATTTATCTATGTGGGTGACGAATCGGGCCTTGCTGCATACAAGGGCAAGGTCAAGGACCTCGGCGGGAAGTTCATCATGCCCGGCATCATCGACAGTCACGTCCATTTAACCATCCCGGTGGGTTTCGAGTACGCACCGATGGGCGAGCGCATTGAGCCCGACGGCAAAAAGGATGCACTGAGGATCATGGCAAAATATATTAAAGAGAATCCCGGTGAAAAGCGTTACAGGTTTCTTCTGGAGAAAAAATTCCTGAAAAAAGGAGAGGATTTTGTAAAAGAGGAATTGGACGCGATCTGTCCGGATGCCGAACTACAGATCCAGGAAGGCGAAGGACACAGCATCTGGGTAAACTCAAAGATCCTTGAACGGCACGGGATTACGGATGAAACACCGGATCCCATACCGGGACTTGCCTATTATGTCCGCAAAGACGGACATGTGACCGGCAACATGTATGAAGGCGCAACGGAAATCCCCATCATCCTGGACAGTTCGATGGAACTGACCGATGAACAGGTTGACGCCGCGCTCAACCGCTGGATTGATTTCTCCGTGCAGGCAGGTGTTAGCTGCGTCTTCGACGCCGGTCTTCCGGGAGACATGCCGTTCCATGAGAAAGTTTATAAACGCTTATGCGAGCTGGACAGGCAGGGAAAACTGCCCATTTATGTCGATGGCTGTCTCGTCGTCAATGCAGAGCGGGATGTAGAGGAGGGCTTGAGGGAGCTGAAACGCTTCCAGCGGGAGTATAATACCGAGCACATGAAGGTCCACACCATGAAGATTTTCATGGATGGCACGCAGAGAATTCACACCGCAGCCATGGTTACGCCTTACGTAGATGTCCATACTACAGGGTCTACTGCCTTCTCCGCGGAGGGAATCGCAGCGCTTTTGAAGCAGCTCAATGAGGCCAATCTGGACCTGCACCTTCACACCGTTGGGGAACGTGCGTCCCGCGTCGTTCTGGACGGCGTGGAAATGGCTAAAAAGGAACTGGGAGACAGTTTCCATGTGAAGGTCACCTGCGCCCATCTGGAGATCCAGGACGATGCGGACCTGGACCGCTTCGCCAAACTGGGTGTTATTGCGAATTTTACTCCGTGGTGGCACTCTGATGACCCTGCGGTCAGTGCGGTATGGCTGGGCGAGGAGCGCTCCAGGAAGATGTTCCGCTGCAAAACGCTCTGGGATAGCGGCGCACTGGTCACGTGGTCCAGTGACAACATCGTCTTTGAGGATTTCATGACCTGGAACCCCTACCTCGGTATGGAGGTGGGGATGACCCGCTGGATTACCGACAAGACCCGGGTACCCGAATTCAACATCGTCTCCAAAGTATTCCCGCCGGAACAGGAGAGAATGAGCATCGAGGAAATGATCCTGGGCTATACCATCAACGGCGCCAAACAGTTGGGCATTGAGGACAAAAAAGGCTCCATTACCGTGGGCAAAGATGCCGATTTCCTGGTCTTTGACAAGGACCTCCTTACCGCAGAGCCCGAAGGTTTCAGCTACAACAAACCTGAAGAGGTGTATTTCTGTGGCAAAAATGTCATGAGTGACAAGAAAAGAGAATTCAAGGACCTTGTCAGACTCGAGTCGTACGAGACCCTGAACAGTGAAATCACGGGCGAGTACGACAAGACCCTTGCCGTGAAGTGCGTGAACGGCACCTTCGTTGGAACAGAAGAACACGGGGTTGCGTCGTGGCTGGGCATCCCCTACGCCAAGGCACCCGTGGGCGAGCGCCGCTTCAAGGCGCCGGAGTATGTGGACGCGAGCGACCGGGTTTTCGAGGCCAAGTACTACGGAAAGGGCGCTTTCGGCTCACTTGGCTATGCGGATTGCGTTCAGAGACAGGAATCCGAGGACTGCCTCTACCTGAACGTCTGGCTCAACACCGACGACAAGACCGAGAAGAAACCGGTGATGGTTTGGATCCACGGTGGAGCCTATGTCGTTGGCTCGGGCTCACAGGCCTCCTACAGCGGAGCCAACTTCGTCCAGGCGCAAAGCGACATCATCATGGTGAACCTCAATTACCGCCTGAACATGTACGGCTTCATGGACTTCTCATCGGTGCCCGGCGGCGAAAACTTCAAGACGGCGCCCTGCAACGGTCTGTTGGACCAGGCTATGGCGCTCAGGTGGGTACACGAAAACATCGCCGCTTTCGGTGGCGACCCTGACAACGTGACCATCTTCGGACAAAGTGCCGGCGGTGGCTCTGTTTCCATTCTGCCGGTCCTGAAAGAGGCGAACCGGTATTTTCAGAAGGTCATCGCCCAGAGCGGCTCTACCACCTTGGCCTTCCCGGTCGACTGCGAATCCGCACAGGGCAAGACCAAGGCCCTGCTCGAGTATACCGGCTGCAAGACCATGGACGACATCATGGCTCTGAGCGAAGAGGAACTCTATAAGGCGTATGTCGAAGCGGTCGGCAAGTATACATCCTGCCCCTACTACGGAACCGAGGTACTCCCCGAGGCGCCCATTGAGCTGTATAAAAAAGGCTACGCAAAGCACATAGCCATCATGGCAGGCAGCACGGCCGATGAGGCCAGACTGTTCATGGGCGAGGACGCGGGTCTGAACCTGGAAGAGCAGAAGCTATTTGCCCAGCGCGCTGTGGGCGATGCAGCCAAATATCTGAAGGAAGATGACAAGAAATATTACGAGGAATTCTGGCGTGTCTGCAGGACCCAGGAACCGGGACTGATTGAAACAGAGTTCATCAATGAACTGATGTTCAGAGTCCCTATGCTCCAGCAGCTTGACGCACAGAGTGCATTCAACAAAACGTTCTGTTACTACTGGGCGTACCCGGGCAGTAACCCAGATGTGGGAGCAGCGCACTCGGTGGAGCTCCTGTTCGTGTTCAACCTTCGCGGGATCGGGACAAACAGTCCCTTCAACGGCACGAATATCCCCGACGAGATGTTTAAGACCGTTCAGCAGATGTGGACCAATTTCGCCCGATGCGGCAACCCGTCTACAGACCAGGTTGAATGGAAGGCGTACACGGCTAAAGACCCGAATGTCTTGGTCATCGCCGGGCCGGATGATATGCATAACGAACGTGGCCTTCTGGCCGATCAGTACAAGGCCGTGACCCCCTTGTTAGGTTATTACCAGTTCATGGACAAGTACTTTACCCCTCACTACCTCATGGATATCATTGCCGCGCGCAATAAAAAGTAAGGAGGAAAAACAGAGGATCTGCACATGAAAGTGCGGGGATTCTTATCAATCATACTGTATATGATAGGCCTGAACACGGCGCTTGCACAAAGCGCCGTGAAGACCGATCTTACTTTGGGGTTCGCGACCAGCGCTGTGTGGCGAGGAATAACCCAAGGCAGTGCCGCTCTGCAGCCCGAGTTCACGCTGGGATGGAAAGGACTGGACTTTTCGGTCTGGAGCAGCATAGGGCTCTTCGACGATGTGCGCGAGATAGACCTGACGCTTTCCTACACCATCGGTAACCTTCAGCTGAGCATTGTAGATTACTGGGGAAACACGGATACGTCTCTCTATTTTGACTACGACTCTCACACCACAGGACATGCCTTTGAAGGGGCCATTGCCTACGACTTCGGGCCTGTGAGTGCGTCGTGGCAGACCTTTTTTGCCGGTCAGGACTATCTGGTAGCCGACGGGAAACGCGCTTTCAGTTCTTATCTGGAAATCTCGGCCCCCTTCAAGTTCGGCGGCCTGGACTGGGAAGCTACCATGGGAGTAGTTCCCTGGGTGTCAGACTTTTACGAGACAAATGGCTTCCACTTTACGAATATCTCCTTGAAAGCCGAAAAAGCCATTCCCATCTGCGATCGATTCTCGCTGCCGCTATATGGAAGGATCATCGCTAATCCATCAAACCGTAAACTCTATTTCGTCGCCGGTTTTACCTTATAATGATTACTTAGATTACTTAGATTACTTAGATTACTTAAAACAATTAGATTATGTTTAAGATAAAGAATTGGGTTCTGGCCGTTATCCTTATTTGCGGCGCCATGTCTGTACTCACGTCATGTGCGGACAAGGCCGACCTCGTGGTCTATGGCAAGATTTTCACAGCCGAAGGCAATCAGATTGTAGAGGCCTTTGCCGTAAAAGACGGCAAATACATCTATGTAGGCGACAAGGCCGGAGCCAAATCCTATATTCAAGAAGGAAAGACCGAAGTGCTTGATTATACCGGCAAGGGACTCGTGATGCCAGGCTGCGGCAATGGCCATGCCCATTATTCGATGGGTGTTGCCATCCCGTCAGTGGGAACGGTAATCAGCATGAATGACGATGTGGATACCTTTTTGAATGAAATCGTCCCTGCCGCGGTAAAGAAGGCCCGGGAGACAGGGGCGACCGCCATCTTTGGCTTCGGCTGGAGTCTGTACACTTTCCAGGAGAAAATGCCTACCCGCCAGCAACTGGATGCCATCTGCGACGATATTCCCATTTACTTTGCCGATGAAGAAGGCCACAAGGGCCTGGCGAACACCCTATGTCTGGTCAAGGCCGGCATTATGAAGGAAGATGGCACGGTGCTCAAAAAAGGGAATGATATCCGAGGCGGAGAGATTGTCATGGGCCCGGACGGCACGCCGACCGGTTTCCTGAAAGAGCAGGCCGGCACGTACACCCGCTCTTTCCTGGACAATGAGCACCTCTATACCGTTGATGTAGCAAAAGCCAATATGGCGGTAATTCAGGATCAACTGTTGTCTGAAGGTTACACGATGTATATTGATGGTTGGGGCAACTATTTATACAATGACAATTTCTTCAAGGCGGCCCAACAGATGGACCAGGCCGGAGATATGCACTTCATGTTGGGCCTGACCTACGAGATTGAAAGCTGGATGAATGTGGACGAGGCCCTGCAGAAAGCCGTTAACGCCCAGAAGTACGCCTCAGCCCATGTCAAGCCGAACTGGGTCAAACTCTTTATGGATGGTACGGTAGAAACCGGGACCGGTTTTGTGAATCCAGTCTATCCCGACGGACATCAGGGGCCGGCCAATTGGACGGAAGAGGAGTTGACCGACATCACGCGCAAGATGAATGCCAACGGGATGTCCATGCATATCCACACCATGGGCAACAAGGCCGTCAACACCGTTGTCAATGCATACGTCAATGGTGGAAAGGATGAGATGCGCAATACGGTGGTCCACGTGCATGGAGTTGAGGAGCCTGATTATCAGCGCATGGCAGACCATAACATCTATGCTGTTGCAAGTTTTCTCTGGCATCATGCCAATGAAACGTCACTGGCCATGTTAGAGAAAGTACTCCCTGAGGGACTGAAGGACAAGGCCTATCCTATGAAATCCTTCTTCGACTATGGGGTCAACGTATCTTCTCACTCCGACTTCCCTGCATTGGGCGGCTCTCCCGGCGATCCGTTCGGGATTATGGAGATTGCAACGACCGGTGTCCTTTACGGTGAGGAACATGCGACCCCCTGGTGGCCGGAAGAACTCCTGACCCGCGAGCAGGCACTCACCGCCCTCACCATCAATGTCGCCAACCAGATGTTCATCGAGAAGGAAAGAGGCAGCATCAGCAAGGGGAAATATGCTGATTTCCTCCTAGTCGATAAGGATGTGCTCTCCTGCCCGGTGACCGAAATTCACGAGGCGAAGCCCGAAGCGACCTATTTCGAAGGAAAGAAGGTTTTCCCCAAATGAGAATCCTATCGGATAAGTTGCATCATTACCCATAGAAACGCTTTGGCAGTACGTTTGTCGGCATCCACGAAATGGTTGCCCGGATTCCACTCCAGCGTGGTTTCAACAAGCCCCGAACCAGAAAGAATATCGGCATAGGCCCGGATACAATCCTCGACCGTTGCCATCGTCTGGTTTTTAGACTTGTACTCCTTGTCTCCCAGGCTCAGGTAGATCTTCCCGGCACGGGGCGTGTGCGTCCGGACGAAATCCATCCAGCCGGGATACCAGACCGAGGGAGATGCCGCGGCGATCCCGGTAAAGGAATGGGCCTCATAGGCACACCAAAGCGCGAAAAGGGCGGCAAGCGAATACCCGCCAAGTATCCTTTCGGCGCCCTTTAGCGTGGGAAACAGGGCTTCCATTTCCGGAACCAAATCCCCTTCTATAAGCCGTAGGGTTTCGGGTGCGCCGGCGCCGAAAGGCTCTTTCCCGAAGACGGGGTCCGATGCCCAGGGAGCCAGTTCCTTGTTCCAATCTTCGATGATCAGCGTGGCCAGGGCAAACGGGTGGGCGGTACCGGCCTTCAGCGTTTCGATCTCCTTGTCCAGGAAGTCCAGGTCACGCAGATCCATCGGCTCCACAAGCAGCACTTCCGGTTCCTCGTCTGCAAAAACGAAGCACCGTTTTCCAGCGATAACTATCTCTTTCTTAATCATAACTCCCGGCCCACGTACTTAAAACATACCGCTAAGTTACCACTTTTTTGTTTGATAATGTCTGATAGGGTTGGTATTATGCGGCAAACTCCTTATTTTTGAAATATGGAAAAAATCCTTAGTTATAACGACCTCCCGCGCTGCACCGAATTCGTCAACTACTGCCAGCAGTTCAACCGGCCGATTCTATGCTCTGAATGGATGGCC
>OCTW011567948.1_pt1 | contig 27568 bp, 32 predicted proteins | sample 1539671 | NCBI WGS metagenome assembly OCTW01 (sample SAMN02144230, study PRJEB22623) | gut metagenome | biome: sheep rumen | host: Ovis aries | place: New Zealand | reverse complement strand
AGGCCGACGTGACCGCCACCAAGCACAAAAACGCTGACTTCTTCGACAAGCTCGACAAGGACCGCAGGAAGAAGGGCTGCGAATACGCCGTGCTCGTCTCGATGCTCGAGATGGACAACGACCTGTACAATGGCGGCATCACCGTCGTGCCCGGATACGAGAAGATGTACGTGGTGCGTCCCGACAACTTCATCTCCATCATCACCCTGCTCGTGCAGACTTCTCGCAAGTCGCTCGAGGCCAAGCAGGCCCTGGAAGAGGCGAAGAGCATGCGCATCGACGTGACCAATTTCGAGGACAAGCTCCTCGACTTCCAGAAAGGGTTCTCCAAGAACATCATCGACGCGAAGAACCGCTACGATGAGGCCATCAAGGGCATCGACGCTACCATCGACACCCTGACCAAAATCAAGGAGAGCCTCCGCCTGTCCACCAAGCACCTGCTCTCCGCTGACGGAAAGGCACAAGGACTGACGGTGCGCTCCCTCACCTGGGGGAACGAGACCATGAAGAAAGCCTTCAAGGATGCAGCCGACAAGAAGGCGGAGTCGGAGAAGATGCTTGAACCCGAAGAACAGTAGCGGCCATCCGCTCCCTTTTATCAAGCAAGTCACCGAAAACCACTAAATTTGCACCATGGAAAGACTCTTTACCAAATCCTCCTTCAATCAGGCGCTCTTCTGCCCCGCGTCGCTGTATTACTACTACGACCGTGAGCACTATGCGAACCAGATGAACTAGGGCGACTTCCTCCAGGCGCTCGCCGACGGCGGCAACCAGGTGGGAGACCTTGCCAAGGTATACTATGACGTCAAGCCCGATGCGGACATCCGCTCGCTCGGCTACGGGGAGTCGCTGGAGAAGACTTGCGAGCTGATGAAGCGCGGCGAGGTGAACATCGCAGAGGCGGCCTGCGGGGCGGTGCCCAAGGACGAGATCCCGGTAGACCTGAGGGGGTCATTCAGGGAAGTAAGCGGACTATCCATTCGGGAGACCCTCTGTTCGGAAAGCCCCTCCGGGATGGAATGCTGCCGGCTCTTCGTGAAAAAATGGTGCGAAGCCCTTTCTCAGGACTGAGACGGAATTGCTGTTTTTCCTTCCGTCCGCTATGAGGGGTCGCGCTTTTTTGCTAAATTTGTAAGACGCTAAACAAGAAATGATGGCAACTACCCCTTCCACCCCGTTCTGGCTTGAAATCAAGACCGAGTACATCGATGCGAACCTCGACAAGGTGATCGCGTACCTTTCAAAGGAATCCGCCGAACCCGGCACCGACCCGTTCTACGAAGAGACGGAGAGGCTTCTCACGAAAAGGGTGGGAGAACTCGTTGAGTCCCTTTCGGCGTCACCGGTCGGGCAGGAGGACGATCCATCCGGGAGGGAAGGCAGCCTGGCAGCCCTCAAGATCCTCGGCGCCTGGCTTCTCATACAGGACAGCTACACCGATACCTTCAGCAGGGAGGTGTACTTCTTCTTCATGAAGACTCTCTCCGTCATGGTCCCGGACTCCTATGCCGAGGAGCTGACCGCCCAGGCCGTCCTGTGCCTGACCCGGAATGGGTTCCAGCGGCCGGCCTTCAGCTGGGCCGACATCAAGGACCCCCAGCCGGAGGTGATAGCGCACAAGGTGATACACGGATCGTCGTTCAGCGGCGATCCCGGCCCTGAGGCCTGGTTCCAGGGGAAGGGATCCGTGAGGCTGCATGATGGCTTTGTCGAGATATACGCCGCCAACAAGGCCGACGCGCAGTTCGCCAAGACGGCATCCTCGCTCATGCTCCTTGACCAGGCCATCTCCGCCCAGACGGCGCCCTCCGATCGCATCCAGCAGAAGTCCGAGGACGACATCGACGTGATGAACCGCTTCACGGTGGGGTTCCTCCAGGACATGGAGAAGGTCAGCCCGAGCGCCGAGCAGCTCCTGAAGCGCTACGCGGAAGGAGACATTGCCACGGTCCGCTACCTCGGGAAGGATTTCCTCGGGAACCTCCTCGTTGAGACCGTCGAAGGGAACTATGAGAAGATTTCCGGTCAGATCCCGTTCAAGTCCAGCGCATACAGGAACCTCTACACGGCGGCACAGGTGGGTCAGTACCTCCGGGAGGGAGACGTCTTCGACGCCGAGTACAAGGGCGGGGAACGGAAAGTGTTCGACCTCCAGAAGCCTTTCCTCCAGGCTCTCCTTGAAAACACCATAGAGGTGAACAAGGACGTCAATGCCGTGCTCAAGTCCGTCAATGCCCGAGGCCTCATGACCTGGTGGACGGCGGACGGCTATCCGGCCTACGTGGAGGGGAAGGACTGCGACGGAGAGTACAAGGTGGGGGACTGCGCCGTCCTATACATTACCGGGAAACAGACCAACGGTTATGTCTATGCCACGCTGTCCGGCCCCTGCGCCGAAGCGGTCGACGAGGAGGAGTCCCGCAAATACTGTGTGGAAGGATTGCTCTATGCGGATGACTATGTCCCGGCGCCGGCACCGCAGGGAAGCGCCCTTGACGGGGCGTGCGTGAAAGGCCTTGCCAGGTTCCTGTACCGTTACCAGCGGAGCCTCGGCCAGGCATCCGAGCGTTTCCGCGTCCTGTGCGTGTGCCGTATCCTGTCGGTGCTGGCAGGCGACACTGAGGCGGCAGACTACATCGCCGTATCGTGTGACTACCTGCGATGTCTCATGCACTTCTCCATGGGGCAGATCGAAAAGATAAAACCCCTGGAGGCGGAAGGCCCGCTGTCAGAGATGCCCGGTATCATCCGCCGGAAGGAGATTGTCCGCATCCTTCGCTGCTACGGGACGGAGGGGGACTCCGATTACTTGAGCGGCGTGATCCATGGCGAGGAGGACACGCTTCTGGTGCAGCTCGCGAAACTCGTCCAGTCATGCAACCGCATCGACGACGTTTATCCAGCCATCAAGACGGTTATCAAGCGGGAGATAACCCGTTTCCTTGCCGTGGAGACGGAGGACAACACTGACTTCGAGGAGGCCGCCGGGCCTAACCTCGGCGTGGAGAACAGCCGGACGGAGTTCAAGACATCGTTCCTCTTCGCGCCGGCAAACGCCTATGAGCAGAACCAGGAGAAGAATATTTTCCGCAGCCTCTGCTCGTTCCTCAATACCCAGGAGGGCGGTACGCTCTACCTCGGGGTCAATGACAGCGGGGGCATCAATGGACTGGATTCGGAGATTGAGGCCCTGAAGAAGAAAGCCCCGCTCTACAAGGGACTAGACGGCTACGTCCGTTACATCACAGACAGGGCTCGGGAGTACTTCGACCTTGATGCCCGGCTCCACTTCCATATCGAGCCCGCCTATGACAACAAGGTCGTGGCCATCCGTGTCGACCCTTATGAACACGGGGTGGTGGAGTTCGAAGGGACTCCGTACATCCGCAACAACAGCGAGTCCGTGAAGATGAGCCAGACGGTGCGACGGCAGATAGAGGCGAGGAAGATCGCCTCGGGGAAGGACAAGCCCGCAAAGAACGTCGTGGCACTCACGGAGGCCATCCGGGAGGAAAGGCAAGTGGTGCTGCATGGTTACTCGTCCTCCAGCCGTGGCAAGAAGGATGAGTACACCGTCGAGCCGTTCTCCTTCGTCGGAAACCACACCTACCTGTGGGCCTATGACGTGAAGGACACGGCGAACAAGTTGTTCCGCATCTCACGTATGGGTAACGTCCAGGTCACGGGCGATCCCTGGGCCTTCAAGGCACAGCATCAAAAAGGCCACCTGGACATCTTCCATTTCTCCGGGGAAAAGCCTGTCCGTATTGTCTTGAAACTGGACCTGCTGGCGAGGAACCTGCTTGTGGAGGAGTGCCCTGACTCGGCCGGGGATATAAAGGACCTCGGGGATGACAGCTTCATCCTTGAGACGGATATCTACAATATCCTTGGTGTCGGGAGGTTCTACTGCGGACTGATCGGCCATGTCGGGATTGTCGATGCACCCGGTCTGGAAGAGTACGCCCGCGAGTACTTTGAAAAGGCGCTTGAAGGGTTGAAGTAGCAGGATACGCCGGCTGCAAGACAGAATGAATCCCGGATTGTCGCCATGACTTTCCGGGATTTCTCCTTGTAACGGACTGCGGGCGTTAGTCTTCCGGAAGGAAGCTGTGAGCGTTTTCCCAGTCCAATGCTGATGCCCTATCGAATACCCGGCTTAGGAGAATCCATAGCGCTGCCAGGACAAGGACCAGCCCTCCGGCCAGCAAATATCTCCATACCGGGGTCATCAGGTCTCCATATCGGAGGACAAGTTCGCAGGCGATCATTACGTACATTCCTACGGTAAGCAAGCCCCATTGGAAGATGCTTTTCATCCTTTTGAAGGTCTCCTTGCCGGGACGGACGAGCCGTGATGTCGACTTACCGGCATCAGGCCGGTGGTGGACTGCCATCTTTCCGAAATACACGGTCCCTTTGTGGCACTCTGGACATTCGCAGCTCTGAAAGCAGCGGTCATCCAGGAATGCTTCCACATTCCTTGTCATGATGTGCTCGCATTCGGGGTTCTGGCAGCAGCCCAGGACGTTGATGTATGTTTTCAGTTTCATTGTTTCAGCGGTTTTCAAGTTTGAACTCATATTTGTATGTGCAGAAAGTGTCGCGGTATCTTGCCGTGAAGAAGATGAGTGACGGCCGGAGTGGCCGGAGAACGATGTCGTCCCCGGAGTACTCGAGCTTGATACGGATGTCAAGGAACCACTCCTGAGGCGAACCTTTCCTCCGCAGCCTTTCAAGAAGCTGCCGGTATGTCACGCAGGTACTTGGGGAGGACGGGACCCAGAAGATTTTCTCCGATCCCCCGTAAAGGCTGTCGAGAAGATACAACCGTGAGTGACCGGTGTCATCCGGGCCGGCGGGGAAGGCATCCTGGACAGTGCTGTGCCTTTTGAGATGTGCGCAGACGGAAGTGATTCTTCCAAGCCCAGTCCTGTCTTCGGATCTTGCTGTGATGTCATCCCCGATGCGGATGGTGGTGTTTTCCGGGAAAAAGGGAATATCAAGCACATGGTTCGCCCCTTCGCCTTCTCCGCTGCAGGCAGGTTGAGCGTAAATGGTCCGGTGCTGCATGTCGATGCGGCATCCCGTTCGGGAAAACCCTGGAAGGGGACTGGAAAGCGATGCGCTGTTGCCGACCATCTCGACCGTGATGGCATCCCTGTGGCCTTTCATCCCCATGCACTCGCGCACCTGGCTTGCCATGGCCTCAAGGTCCGAGTAGGAAAAAGGAGGTATCCGTGGAGGGAAGCGGCGCCGGTCCACTGGTAAGTGTGACAGGGTCTTCATATCAGGAAGATGGCGGTGAGGAGGGTGACGGCGATGGCTGCCAGCCATACCAGGAGCCCGGCGAAAGCGCCCATGGTGAAAACGGGGAGCTTCCATAGGCAAAGAGGCCGGCAGGCATACCAGCCGATGGCGGTTATGTCACGTTCGAGTATTACTGTAAGCGTGTCGACGATCAGGCAAAGTGCAGTCCATCCGGAGATGGCGTAAGCGGCGTATATGACAAATTGCGGCATGATATGGTCTTTTTGAGTGTAGAAAGCGTTGAACTAGTCTCCGTACCGGTCCTCTTCAGGGCGCCTGTCGTCGTCACCGGCATACATCCAGTCGAGGATCTCTTCCGGGGAGGGATCCCGGTAGTCGCCGTCACCGTCATCGGATGAGCATTGCATTAGAAAATTCTTGACATGCCTAAGGGCAGGATGGTTGCGCCTTCCTGAGAGAAGGGAAAGGATGGAAGCCGCCCCGTGGGCGAATGGATTGAAAATGAATACGGTTGCAAACATGGTATTTGAGTTTTATTGTGCGAAAGAGGGAGGGACTTCCGCATCCGATTCCGGATACAGGCCGTTCTGCTTATGGAACGTCTCGGCCGCGGACGTAATGCAGTCGAATCTGTCAGAATACTCCGGGAGGATGTATTCGTCGGGGTTCGCTTCCAGGATGGAGGCCACCTGTTCACGTCCGGGGCCAGTGAGGTGATTCCCGAAGAGAATGAAAGCCGAGTCCCCTTTACGGAGATCCTCGATCAGTGACAGAAGTTCTTCCCTTTTCACGTGTGATACATTTAGGCGGTCTTGAGCCAGGACTGGACGAAATCGACTATCTGCTGCCCTGCGAGAAGAGGAGAGCTGGCGCCGTCTCGGAAATACAGGCGGTTGCCGTTGACCCAGAGGAGTCTAGGCCACGAGGCCGGTCCCGAAATGACAAGATAGTCCAGCCCGGCTTCCTTCCTGAAGGAGAAATCCAGCCGGGAGACGAAGACCTTCTCCCCGCCGAGAAGTTGTACAAGGGTGTTCTTGAACCCGGCTACCCACTCTTCTTTGTTTGAACGGATGTATCCCGGCAGCCCTGCGATATACCCGAAATCGTCGCATCCGACCACCAGGCGCCAGCCTTCCCTTCCCGAGTTGACGAAGGAGGAGATGATACGGGCACAGACATCGGCATGGGGAGACAGTTTCATTTCAAGGAGGTCGTCTTCGGGGAAGGGAAGCCGCGGTCGGCCGTGCGGCGGAAGGACGGAATGGTCTGGGAAGACCCGTCCGTCAGGGAGGAGGGTCACAGGGATGTGCGTTCCAATGGCGACCCTGCCGGCACCGTCGAGCCAGCATCCGGGAAGGGTGCAGTAATGGATGGCCTTGAAAGGGACCTTTTTAACTGATCCGTCCTCCAGCTGAAGGATGTAATAGCGGCCATCAATCTTCGATAAGATAGCTTCTTGTCTTATCATGAGTAAATTTAAATGTGGAGACTATCCGGGCCGCATCGGATGAACCTCCATGTAAAACTTAAATCGCGGCCAGAAACCTTGTAGTGGTTTTTGACCGCAAAAATAGGGTATTACTCAATATTCCTCAATCCACGTTTAAAAAGGTGGAAAACTACATGGAAGAGAACAATTGTACAATCTTTGACTGTTCGGGGTCAAGATTTGCGGTGTTCCTAAGTTTTCGATACTCCGCCCAAGGATTCTGAAGATTAGCGGTGCCGTTGACATTGGACACATACTTATTCACGTAATTCTTAATATCCCGGAAAGGCTTCCCGTCTTTGGTCAATACGAAACGGGTAAATAATTCATGTGGAACCGAGGTCCGTTCATGATCCATTGACAGGTAAACAAACATCTCACATTCCCAGCATGCGAAATCTTTCCGCTCTCCGGTCCACAGGTAGTGAGAACTATCCAGAGGCTCCAAATAACCATGCTCAATGAAAACATTGATAGCCCTCTCTGCCAATTCCTTTGGGGTGAGGACATTGAATATGGTTTCCATAATACGAGCCGCGTAGTTCTTAAGCCATCCCTGATATTCCTCTTTTGCAACAAACTTCACAATAGGATCCAAAGTGTCTCCTTTTGAGAACCGTTTGGGATTGCGGATGATGGTTCTTGTCTCTTCGGTTGACATCTCCCAGTTGTACTGTTCCAGGACTAAACTATCTTCGGCATAGACGATATCTGGTGTCAAAAGAGAACGGACATCCTTAACTCGCGCCCATGGCGTTTCTCTCGGGGATAGCGTGGAATGGATTGAAGAAAAGGGGATGCCGGTTAAAGACCCTACTGTATTATTATGCATCAAAGAACGCCGAATGATAAATCCGTCAGCAGAACCAGAGGCGAGAGGACCTGTTAATGTCTTTGTGATTTCCTCGGAAGTAAGTGTGTCCCACGGATCACTTGAGAAAAGGTAGAGTCTTCTAAAGAAGTGACTGAAGGAGATGGGTACTGCCCTACCGTTTATGAAATCCCAGTTACAAAGGGTGTTGAAATACTCTGAATACCGGTCTGTACCAAAGAAGTAAAGATTCTGAGCAGTTGTGCGGCTCTTCAATTGTTCTTTTAGGAACTCACTGTTTCTAATCTGTTGGAGCCATGGCGCATCGTCATAATGCAATGCCCAATACGCAGTATCCATTATCGGGAAGACGATGTCATCAGAGGCTGCATCGTGCTTCTTTGCGACCATAGGCTCCAATACTTGGAAGGGAAGATTGAAAGACGTTTTTAAAAAAAACAGAAATGGATTTCCCTCTTCAGGGCACGATGATAACTCTAAGAATAAAGCACAGAATATAAGTTCACTATGGGAAAGCTCAAAACCCTTCTCTTTTAGGGAATCGTGGCATTTACTCACCGTTTGAGAGAATATATCAATGGAATAGCTCATTCTCAATCTTGGTTAACTGCAAATAGGGGAAAATGGTTTGCCTGTAAGGAGGTCTGTGAGGAGTATTATTTAAGATATTTATATTTTAGTTTGTTTTTGTCTCATGATGGCATTAGAAAAGAACATTTGCCGCTGCTCTTGGGAGATGGTGTAACGAACGATCCGCGAGCTCTCCTTCAGCCCGTCTTCAAGTTTGCAGACGAAAAGGTCGTCGATGTCAGCAAGGTAAAGACGGTCATAACGGATATCCAGATACTTCTGCAGCGACATGGTGTAGTTCATCACCTTCACGGCGTCTGCCTCCCGGAGGTTATCCCTGTTGAAGACAAAAAGTCCCATCTTGTCAAACCTGCCGTAGAATCCGTTGCCGACCTTGGATACCTTGCTCTCGATGATACGTCTCAGTGGCAGGGCCATTGACCAGTAAGAGAGTTCCTTCGTACCGATATAGCGGCCTTTCCCCAATCCGTAGGCATAGCCGTTCTCCCTAATTAGATCAAACTCATCGTCTTCCGGAGCCGGGGTGATGCCTGCGATATCCTTCAGGAGGGCGTCTTCCGCCTTTTTGCTCTCCTCCATGGCCCGTGTGACCTCAATGCCGAGGGAATGGCCGTCATTGGACTGAAGGTCCGGGCGGTCAATGTTCACAAGACAGTCATACTCGTGACCGAGAAGGACCGCGAGGGAGATCTGCGCATAGCTTTCAAAAAAGCATGTTCCGAAAGGACGTTTTGCCATGGTTGTAAGGACTTGATTACAAATTTACAAAATCTTTCCGAACTTACTTGACCGAGGCTTTGGGAATATCACTCCAGAGGGTCGTGTAGTGAGGCGACTTGTGCTCCTGGGTCATGTGGAACCGTCCGTCGCCTTGGACTCCGAAAAGGACCGTTCCCGGCCCGAGTGTCCGGTTGATGGCATCGATGGCCCCGGAAAGGCGTTCGTCCCTCTCGTCGGATTCATGGTCGGCAAAAAGAGAACGCACATGGGCTTCCTGCTGCTCGATACGGGTGAAGACAACGCCCCCCTTCTTGTAGGCATATCCTTCCTTGAAGAGTTTCCTTGCAGCTTCAGCCGCGGCCACGACGACCTTCCGGTAGTCCTGTGTCGCCTCCGGGAAGACGACATAGTGCCCGCCGCTCATCTGCGGAAGGTATTCCTTGAAACGGTTGGTGATGGCAAAGACAATCATCTCACCTACGTGGGAATGCTGGGCGCGCAGCTTCTCGGTGGCCTTCCCGGCGAAGGTGGTGATCTGCTCGGTGAACTCCTGGAGGGTGCTCACGTCGTGAGAAAAGCTGCGGGAGACACAGATGGTCTGCTTGGGCTCAATCATGTCCTCCAGCTCAACGCAGGGGATCCCCCGGAGCTCCTTCCAGGTCCGGAAGCCCGGGAGGTGGAAAAGGGTCCGGACCGTGGTCTCGGGAAGCTGCGTGAAGTCCCAGGCGGACTGGACGCCCATCTCAGAGAGCTTTCGCATGGAGCGGCGGCCAATGCCCCAGACATCCTCCGCAGGGAACTTCCGAAGGACCTTCTCGATGTCCTCCGGCCGGTACATGTAACAGCCGCCCCGGAGCCTGGGGTATCGTTTGCAGAGCTTGGATGCAATCTTTGCAAGGGTCTTTGTGGGGGCGATGCCGACGGAGACCGGAATGGAGGTTTGCTTCCAGCACTCCCGGGAGATGGTCTTGGCCAGCGCATCGAAATCCATCCCTTTCATCCCGGACAGGTCCAGGAAGCATTCGTCGATGGAGTAGGGTTCGACAGCGGGGGAGTATGTCCTGAGTACCTCCTGGACCCTTCTGGACATGTCCCCATAGAGGGCGAAGTTGGAGCTGAAGACTGCGATGCCGTTTGCTTCGATGAGGGGCTTGAGCTTGAAGTAAGGGTCGCCCATCTTCACCCCGAGGGCCTTTGCCTCGTTGCTCCTCGCGACCGCGCAGCCGTCGTTATTGCTCAGCACGATGACCGGCCTTCCGTTCAACTCGGGACGGAAGACCCTCTCGCAGGACGCGAAGAAATTGTTGCAGTCGGCAAGGGCGTACATGGCTTATTCCTCCTCCTGAAGAAGTTGCGAGACCATCAGGTCCCTGTGGTTGATCATCATCTCGGTGATCCGGTAGCTCTCCGTCTCCTCGTACTCCAGGTACCTGATGCCGCTGTCATCGAATCCGATGATGTCCGCGCCGGGCATCGCGAGCAGGATGGGCGAGTGGGTGACGATGATGTACTGTGAACCCTCCCCGGCCATCTCCGCGATACGGGAGAAGAGGGAGAGCTGGCGCTGCGGGGAGAGCGCCGCCTCGGGCTCGTCCATGATGAAAAGGCCGGTCCTTGTGAAAGTCTTGATGAAGCTCAGGAAACTCTCGCCGTGGGACTGCTCGTGCAGGGTCCTGTCCCCGTACATCGGACGGCCCAGTTCCTTCTCGTACTCGATGGCCTTGGTGGAGACGTTGTAGAAGCTCTCGGCCCGCAGGAAGAATCCGCCGCGTCTTCCATTAACCGCACCCTGGCCGATAGTAATCGCATCGCAGAGCTCGGAGAAGTCGTCGTGCGTGGAGAAATTGTAGTTCAGCGTCCCGCCCTCGGGGTTGAACCCGTATGCGATCGCGATGGCCTCCAGCAGCGTCGACTTCCCGGTGCCGTTCTCACCGACGAAGAACGTCACGGGTTTGCGGAAGGAGAGCTCCTGCAGCAGGCAGATCGCGGGAATCCGCGTCAGGTAGGAGTCCTCGCTCACCTTATCCCAGTTGATGCGAATGCGGTCGATGTACATAAAGGGTCAGCGGTCGATGAGGGGCTTTATCTCCTTCTCGAAGATATCCCTTGCAATGATCCGGTAATGAGGGTTGTAGGCATTGCTGAACGCCTCGCTGTGGTGCATGATCAGATCACCTTTCTCCACATAGGAATCGATCATCTCCAGGTCTTTCACTGCATCAGGTATGTCCGGGAAATCCTTCTTTATAACCTTCTCGACATCCCTCCACTTGGCAACCCACTGCTCCTCGGTAAGGCGCTTCCCCTCATTGGCACTGCGAACGAAGGCATCCAGGTAGGTTTCCTCGCCGACGAGACCGTCCAGCACGACGCTAAGGTCCACCCGGACATAGTTCCCCTGGTCTCCAACCGGATAGTACATGATCGATGGAGCGTCATATCTGGCGCTGTCCAAGTCCTCCCTGAAGGTCCTCAGTTCGGATTCCAGATAGTTCCTCGCGGACTGCGGATCCGGGATCAGATGCCCGGGGCCGAGGTTGTCCTGACAGAAGCTCTTGTATATGTCCTGCACGCGAGTCTCTGGATAGTCCTGGAGCTGACATGCGATGGCGGCCTTCTCGGGGGAAGGCTGGCAGCCCAGAAGAAAGAGCAGAGGGAAAACAAGAGCGAAGATATAAGGTCTCATAAGGCTAGGGATTTCGGATCAAGTTGACTTTAGAGATATCCTCCAGCGGCTCCTTCTCCCGCCAATGGCTCAGGACGCGGCAGAGTTCCTCCCCGAGGCCGTTCATGATCTTGCCGACGAAGGTGGAAGGATGATCGGTGTCGTAAGTGTAATTAGCGATCTCGTCACCCATCCTGGATTCTTTGATGAACTTGATGTTCAAGGAATCCGGCCGGTGCGTCGAAAGGAATTCACCGTCGAAGCAGATGAGTGCCATGTTCACGTATCGGCGGTTGTTCGTGTGACCATTGAAATCCAGGTCGATCAGATTGATGGTGTGTCCGAGTGTTGACGATGGCTCATCCTGGAGTTTGAGGGGGAGCCGTTTCCTGTGGGGGCCGGCAGAGAGTTCGTCCACGACCTCTGAGGCTGGGATGTAACCCTCGCAGGAAACCAGCTTACGCTCGGACATCGAGATCAGGGACCAGCAGCTGTTCCCCCTGGCGGCGATGATTCCGGAATGGACTTCCCGTGCCGTGAAATCGATCCAGACGCGAAGCGGGGATAGTTCGCTTATCCAGAGGATGATCTCGACATCCTCCGACCACATAACCGGAGGAGCGGGTAAATCCAGATTGATTTCGGAGATGACCCATGTCTTGTCTTCCTTCTGGACATCGAACGCGGCCACTCCGAGCGTTGTGAAATATCGGGCCACGGTGCTCTCATGGAAATTGAGCAGGGCGTCGACGGTCAGCCTGTAATCGGCGTTGATGTTCGACGCGGTGATGGGATATATGGTGCTGTATTTCATTTTGTTCCTCACAGACTGACTATACCTTCTTGATGACCCAGGTGACAATGCCCCAGATGAGGAAATTGTTGTCCGGGCCTACCGGGATGGGCTTGTACTTCGTGTTCTTCTCATTGCAGGGCATCAGGAAGGCCCCGCCCTCATGCATCTCCACCCGCTTGACGGTGTACTCACCGTCGATGAAGCAGACGGCCTTGCAGTTGTTGTAGGGCTCCACGGCACGGTCAACTATGATGATGTCACCCTCGTCCATGTCCGCGTCCACCATCGAGATGCCGTCGATGCGGAAGAAGAAGGTCGAGGCGCTGTGCTGCACCAGCAGCTTCACCAGGTCGAGCTTCTCCTTGAAATCGTCCGCCGGGGAAGGAAATCCTGCCTTGACGGTTCCAAGAAGGGATTCGAAGGAATCGGATTCAGTTATCGGATAAGGTTTCATCAGTCGGAAAGGTATTCTTCAAGGAACTCCGAGGCGTCGGCGACGCAGTCCGGACAATCGCGTAGGGGCTTTCCTGTGCCGATGCCCTTCAAGAGCCTGCACTGGGTCGCTCCGTTGCGCTGCTGGAACTTCTCCATAATCTCCTTCATGCGGGCACGGGAGAGGTTGCGGTCCCGCGTGGCGAGCCCGACAATCATCCCAGCGCCGACGAGGGCCCCGCAGGTCCCTTCCATGTTCCCCATACCGGTCCCGTAAGCCCCGGCGATGTCAAGGGCGGTCTTTCCGTCAAGGCCGACGAGGTCGCAGTAGGTGCAGACTACGCTCTGGGCGCAGTTATGAGAGTTGCAGCGCTTTTTCTCAGCTGCAAGATGCTTGCGTGAATCCATGCTAATTCTCCGTTGTGGCGTAAACCTTGGGGATTTCTACGGCCGGCCAGCCGTAGTCCTTGTAAACCTTCACGGGAAGATTGTGCTTGTAGACGTAGGCGGCGATGGCATTCTTTCTGGCCTCTTCCCGGCCGGTCTGGTCAGAATTCACTTTCTGGAATTCTTCGAAGCGTTCTCCGAAGATTTCTTTTGCAGTGGGAAGGAACGTGCTTCCGTCACCGACCGCTTCAAAGGAGGTCACGGCAAAATGTCCCTCGCTGTCCTGCTTGACAAGCATTTTACCGGGATGGCTGCCGCCGGAGACGGACACGAGGGTGTCCCCCGAGACCTTGAAGTTGTCCACCCAGAAATCTCCCCATACCTGGATGTCCTGCGGATTGCTTTCATCAACGGCAATGACCCTCTTTGACGGGATGCATATCTCGTCCGGGGCGTACTGGCTGCCGATGACCTTGGTGAGGTACTCGTCTATGGCGGTGAGACAAGTCTCGGTCTCTTCCGCGGCCTTTGTCTCGGCAGCGGGCTCAGAGGTGGCTTTCTTGTTCCCGCGGGTTCCGCAGGAGACAATCATTGTGATTGCGGCAATGCCGCAGAGTGTGGTTCGGATAGTTTTCATATCGTATTGATTTTACTTTTGGAAGAAGAAATAGAACGCGGCCCATTTGCGTGGGATGCCCTTCGCGTAGCCAATTGTGCGATAGTTCCTGTCCTGGACAGTCCCGTCGTCCTTGACATATCCGACAGTCCGGTATGAGGAATCCTGGATGGTGCCGTTATCCTTGACGTATCCCACGGTGCGGTAGCTCCGGTCCTGGACCGTTCCGTTGTCTTTCAGGTAACCGATGGTCCGGTATGATGCATCCTGCACCGTCCCGTTGCTCTTGATGTAGCCTACGGTCCTGTAGGATTTGTCCTGGATGGTTCCGTCGGACTTGATGTATCCCACCGTCTGGTAGGAGGCATTCTGTATGGTCTGAGCCGCCGCTTCCACGGTAACGGCGAGAAGGAGAACTGTCAGGATTGTTCCAAGAAGGCGTTTCATGTTCTGTCAGGTTTAAGACACATTGCAGTGCCAATTCCGACGAATGACATCCTCACTGAAATAAGGCACACTCTACATAAGTTACTCTGGTTGCAATTGTCAAAACAATACATCAAATCCAGGTTGGCCAAGCGGTTTTTTTACACTGGCGTTGTGATTTCCACCTACAAAGATAATAAAAATTGAAACGCACCATGTCTTTTCCCCTCTTCTTTCCAGCCCCACGACAACATGTCGGGGCCCGGTAAGGAGAGGGGATATTACATCTCTCTCTCACAAGACGGATAAAGTATTCTCGAACATTTTATCCCCCAAAGAATTATCTATTCTATTTATCTACGCGCATGGCTGTCGCCAGCGCACCTTCTGACACTTAACATCTTTTTGTCCCTTTTTTGGGAAACCAGGTCTTCCGGCCTTTCCAACACCATCCTCTCCGGTGCTGCCCGGCTGAGTGTCAGCCAGCGTACTGTCACCGTCGGGAGGATGTTGTCTTTCCCCAAAAAGGAACAATCCCTCTTTCGAGCGGGACGGATATTGTATCCGCCCGCTTACTACACATTCCTTCCCACGTCGACGCTTTCCAGCGTCGCTAATTTGCCCCGAATCCGTGGCCTATAAAAACCATAATCAACAATACCGATGGTACTCAAAATCAACAATAAGAATTACCGGCTTACGTCCGTATGTGAGGTTACAAGCTCCGGCCCCTACGTTATAGTCGACGGAATATCACCATCATCTTCATCTTTCTCCTCTGTTTCCAAGGGGAATCAAACCAGTAGACTGTTAATCATGTTTGATCAGTCGAGAACAGCCCGCTGGTTCGAACAAGTGATCCGGGATGGACTTGTTTTGAAAGCAGCGGGGCTTGTAATCACGAAAACCACACAGTGGGATAACAATTATCCTTTTGGATATCAATACAGTTATTATTAACCATTTAAATCTTTTTATCATGAACAACACCTTTAATTTCGCAGGCAAACGTGCCTCCTCTCAGAGAGTAACCCGTCTTGATGTCCGTAGCGGTCATCTTTCCCAGTATTGTGGCCCCGACAAGCCCAGGAACGAGTTCGATTATGCTGAGGGCAAGCTCCTCGGTATCTCCATCCGTGCGCATGAATCTACAGCAGGAGAGATCAACTTCGCAGATTTGCATTTCGTAAACAACGAGGAGAAGTTTACCATCTCTTGCATTGCATGCAGCAGCATCACAGCCGATCTCGTTGCTCATCTGGCCAAAATCAAAGACCCGGCATCCCTTATCCGTGTCGAGGTTTGGCCAAAGGGGTCTTTCACCAATTGCAGCGTATTCGAGAACGGAGAAAAACTCTCCTTCCTTACGCTCCCGAAGGCCGTGAAGGTTCAAAACGGTCTCAAAATGGTAGTTGATTCCTCGGACCGGGACACTGCCGTCTTGAAGCTTATCGAAGACATTAATACCCGCTTGGGTTATGAACAGTAATTCGCTTTCTAGTGTTCTCAATGCCCCAGCCGTTCTTGACCTTGTCAAGCAGTTGGGGCTTGATTTTATCTCCGCGGAGATTATTCCCGAATCAAGACCATCCAAGGACAAATGCACAGACAATTAAAAATCTTCAGATTGCTCATGTTCAGCAGCCTCTGCGGACATCTATGTAATATTCTTTATCGAAAGAAAGATGATAACCTTTACTTTCGTGAGGCTTGTTTCCACGTGACAGAATCATCTCTAACAACAAAATCGGGCGATAATATCCAATACGATGGTGTTCTGTGTCTTTCAATCTATAATAGCCACGGCGATGGTGGAAATGTTCATTATCCCAAAACGATTGCCATTGAGGTTAAGACTACCGTCAGGGATATCGAAGAGTCATCGATTGATAAGTATCTTGGATCGACTCATTTTTTTTTTCTGACATCTCCGAGAAGACTGCTTCCTTACATCATTATGCGGTACAGGTATCATCCGGAAAGGAGATATATCGGCCTTATTGACGCAGATGACGGAAACATCGTTATTATGCCGCAGGAACAGTCATTTGACCGTGGACGGCTGCATAATGTTTTAGCGCATTGTTATCTAAGCGTTCACCGCTATTCGATGTACAATGATACAGAGCCGTTTCAAAAGGCTCGTGTTTCGTTGTTTCCTGAGATGATTGAGTTTGTAAACATTAATGGCCTACAGGTTAATCAAGAGTATAAGGATTATTTTGTATAGCCATCACATTTAACATCAAGAAAATACGGGGGGAAAAAGTAATCCTTACCTTTGTATGCAGAAATATCTACTGTATGTAGAGAATAACGGTTTAAAATCAACCTGTTAAGCCCCAGATTGAATTTCGATCTGGGGCTTTTTTATGTTGCCGGCAACCAGGACATCATCTCGTGGAGCTACGACGGGGACACGGACTGCCTGTCGATGGAGGCCATAGCGGGAGCACCCGCCAGTACGGACATCCATACCCTGCAGTTTAGGACACTGGATGGGCGCAAGAGTTCCAATGTGGTGTATTTCACATTTATCCAGAGGGGATGAAAAATAAATTTAGACTCAAAAACATTAAAAATCAAAAGATAGAAAATGATTACACTAGAAAACAGAATCAACGTACTTCGGTTTGCATTTCGTGATTTGGCTCTTAGGAAACCAACGCTGAAAGATTTTCGGGATTTCACGTCAGTGGCGAATGACCTGGGAATTCGTATTGAATTCAAAAAACAAGAAATATTAGAGAGAAAGTTAAATGACTACTTCGGAGAGGATAGGTCTACCGAGGTATTTACGAAAAGCGTTTTTGAATTGACAGATGAATCAGGAGATAGTTATCGGTTCGAAGTCTTTTCTAAAGGCCGTGCATACCTGTACGACGATCATATTTCTGAGAGTGACAGAAATGCCATGCAGAATGCTCAAGAAAAAGCTTTTAGTAAGTTGATAAATGCCTTAGTGTCCAAATTAAGTTGGGAAGAATTTCAGCAGAGCAAGTTCATTTGGATATAGTAATGAAATTGATTTGTAATGGATACGAGAAAATTGAGTAATAGGCTCTACCATAAGCATTTATGCGCTTTGTTTTAGAAATAACCTTGACAAAAAAACGTAGTCTGATTTTGAATTGCTATTTTTGCATGTTTTCAAGAGAAGGCAAATGAATTCGTGTTGGGGGTGAGGGACGGTCACGTTATGACTTAAAAGAAAGGACCTCACCCCTTTTTCACTGATGCTAAAAGAGTTCAATTGAGCCTTATTTAATCAAATCGCAAAAAGGATATAGAAAAAAAAGCCCCCCCAAATGGATTATTAATATTGCTCTTACCTTTTGTTCGACGGTAACGCATTAGTACACTTCTGAGGTAGGGTTTGAAAGGTACCATCGGCTCCGACCCGGAGGCTGCTGATTCGCCAGGCGGACCGTTCTTCTCTGAGGAGTATTATTAAGGGGAAGTTAGTAAAAAAAGAAGTTTTCTTCTGAATATTAAATCTCCACTCTTCGCGCGCGCGCGAATAAGTTATAATATACAGTTAATGCGCGCCTGCGCACATGAAGATACGAAATAGTATTAACAGGCAAAAGGCCGGGAGGCATTGTTTATACAAAGCTTTCTGACCAAATTTGTCGCTGTCTATATAAAAACATCCTGGCAAGGAATGGTTAGAAATGTTCCAGCAGAGCCGGCTGAGGATCAAACATGGGAAACAGATATTAAAACTGAGACAATATGTGTGAAAGGAATCAGATTGGAAACTTAATGGAGCCTACGGTGTGGCAGAGCCCGACAGTTGACGAGTATGAGGCCTACATGGCTCCGCTCTGGGAAGCCCTGCGCATCGAAGCACAGAAGACAACGGTGGAGACCTACCGCGACCTGACTATCCGAAAGATGGCCTCCTTCTTATCCGCGGCAATGGACGGGCGGTATCCAGAGACCTTCGACTGGAACAACCTGCAATACGATTACAATGTGGATTCCCCGAAGGATTTCGAGGAGTGGACCATTTGGATGGGCCACAGCGTTGACCTTGAGTATGCCCGTATCTCACTCTATCCCAGACAATTGAATCTGTTTAAAAAACCGGGAGAGCCGACATTGTGGGTACTCCGGATGATGGGACATCCAGGAGATCCTGTCTCCATGGCACGCTACGCCAGGAACCTCCAAAGGGCCGGAGTGCATTTCTACATGGAGAATGCCAAACGAATCCTGAAGGAGTTCAACAAAGAGATAGGCTACCGGAAACGGAACCTCCGAAGACAAGAAAAGTTAAACAATGCGAACAAGACAATATAACGTAATGTGTGTCGAGTTCAAGAAAAAGGCAACAGACCCATCCTGGAGTACAGGCGGTTATTTCGTCCACTCACACTCATCGTATCGGATTTAAATCTTGAAAATCTCCTCATCTTATTCGTTTTTTGGCAACATTCACCCTTAAAACCAAGCACTATGATTACCGACATAATTGCCATCAAGCAAGAGATTTCCCGCATCTCAGATCAGCGGAATGCTTTTCTTCCTATCAGCCGTGAACAGTTAGGCAAGAGTTTCCCTTTCGGCCCCGATGGTCTCATCATCGTGAGCGGGAAAGACGGAGAAGAACTCATTCGCGGAGTCCGGGAGGCGCTGAAGGAACTCGAAGAAATTCCCCTGGAAGAGGTTTATTCCTTTATAGACAGCTCTTTCCTACGTATGGATGAGCTCAATGTCATAGCAAACCATCTATCCTTCCTGAACACGATGAATTACACTAACGGGATCAGTCTCAACGGGTTGAAAGGTGGCGAAGGGCGAGTCTCCATCCTTTTCAACATGCGTTCAGAACAAAAAAACACATCGAAATCCAACCACCGCCGGGAGGGGAATGGGGTTTTAGATATCTTCTGGACTAAAGTCGCAGATTCGTCATGGGCCCAAGGGCGCGGGGAATAAAGCACAAAGAGAAAAAGATGCGTCTTCTGGCAGCATTCGTTCCAGAGGGATTTCTAGAGCGGTGGCCCAGGGACAGAGAAGATTCCCGATGCAAGATCTTCTCTTGCGGGCAGGATAAGTCAATAAGATTCAAAGCCTATATAAGATTGTTCGATAACTGTCAGTTATGATGAAAAAGGATACGATAAAGGTCGTTTACAACGACGATTATGCAAAACCGAGGCTGCTTCTCTCGAGAGAGGCCATCGTCTGGATGACTGCGCACGGATACAACGGGAAGTTCTACAACAGACAGGGCGATTTCCTTGTGCCCAGGCATCATCCCCTTCTCGTCGCCTGCGTCGAGGAGCTCGGCGACAGAGCCAACGGCAGTATGCCCAAATACAACTTTAAAGCCAATCTTAAGATTGCGGAGGTCGAAGGGAGCGCATACTATATCTCCGATTACGATGGCAAGGAAACTGTCATAAGCGAGAGGGACCTTATCTCAGCAAGGGCAAAAGACAGTCTTTTCCTGGAATCGTTCGACCCGGAGAAGGTCTTCTTCACGGCCGATACGCACTTCGGGAGCCGTTCCCTCATCGAGTTTTGTGGACGGCCCTTCAAGGATGCCAAGGAGATGGACAGGGAACTTATCCGGCGTTGGAACCAGACCGTCCCGGAGGACGGTGTGGTCTTCCACCTGGGAGACTTCTCCCACGGGTCGGCCTCCCGTTGGTGTGAGATTCTCGAGAATCTCAATGGAACGGTCCACCTTGTCGTGGGGAACCACGACACAGACATCGGCAAGAAGAAAGGGCTTGTGAACTTCGCATCGGTCCGTGAACAGCGCCTCATCGATGTCGGCGGGCAGAAGATTTACCTCAATCACTACCCGTTCCTCTGTTTCGGGGGAGCCTACGGCAACGTGTGGCAGCTCTTCGGCCACGTCCACTCCGGCCCGCGTTCCCATACGGGCCTTGATCTGCCGCGCTTGAAGACGCTTTTCACGTTCCAGTATGACGTGGGGGTTGATAACAACGAGTACAGGCCCATCTCCTTTTCCCAGCTTTGCGAAATATTTAAAACGCAAGCGCAGAAGGCAGGGGGTCAAAAGGTAGAAGCATCATCCATCATGCCATCAGGGATGCCCATCGTATTTCTTGATGTGGATGGTGTCCTGGTGTCGGATCCGACGACAAGGCAAGCTGCAGTGGCCCCATCCAGCCATCTATCCTGGCTGTTGCGGGAAAGCGGCGCAGGACTGGTCATCATCGGCGGCTGGGCAGCATACGACATAGATGGGCTTATGAATGGGCCTCTCAAGGAATACGCCTGGTGCCTGAAAGGTGCTACTCCGAGACTGTCATCCCATTCGGAAGCTATCGCGCAGTGGCTGTCTACATCCGGCGGAAAGCACCCGTACGTGATACTGTCTGCTGCTTCAGTCAATGACAATAGAGCGATTGCCGTCAATCCGAAATTTGGACTGTCACGAAATGACGCTCACAAAGCAATCAAGTTGTTCAAAAATAAATACGAGTGATGCATGGAAAAGGAAAGGAACGAATTAACACCCGAAAGGTATAATTGGCTGTTTGACGAGACGCTTGACGATGAGACGGAAAAAAGTACTTAGATGAAATTCTGGAGGCGACAGGTGAGAGAATCCGTATGGAGTCCGAGCGCTTAAAACAATTGGAAAACGAAGGAGGGCAGCTAAATGAGTAATGACACGGTCCTGTATATCATGCTAACATTCATCCTTCTCGTCGCCATTATCGGCGGGTATGTTGTTACAAAAATTGATAAGGATAGGGATGAAGATGAACTCTGAGGGATGCCGACAAGGCGCTAAGCACATGAGATGAGCAATTTAACTTTTTTGAGATGAAAATAATTTTTTTAGATTTCGATGGCGTTCTCAACACAGAAGCGTGGCAGCGGCATTGCTTGACGCGCCGTCTATCCACAGAGGATCGCTTTGGTCCGGTCTTCGACCCGGAGGCCGTGGCCAATCTGTCAAGTATTATCGCTGCGGTGCCGGATGTCGGAATTGTCATCACGTCAAGCTGGAAATGGGAGGGAGAAGAAAAGATGAAACAATTATGGCAGGAAAGGGGGCTCCCGGGCCATCTTGCTGGCATTGCGCCGGATTATATACCGGATTTGGACGACAATGCCATTGACGAGATTTTGCGGGGAAAGCGGCCCGTCGTGCGCGGGGCGGACATCCAGTATTGGCAGGAGCTGAACAATGCGACAGAATGCCCTTATGTCATATTTGATGATATCCCCGACTTCTTCCCGGAGCAGCAGGCTCATTTCATCCAAACGGATCCACACGTTGGAATCACACGCGAGGATGCCAAAACAGCTATCGATCTCTTAAATCGCAACGGAGGGGATGAGTAGAAGTAGGAAAAAGACGCCAGTCACAACGTTCGCGGCTTGTAAATCACAAAAAGCCGGGAAGACCATGGCAAATAAGTTGTTTCGCCGTATTTCCAGGATACTTTTGAGAAACGGTGTCGAGGAATTGCCTTTAAAAAGCAAAGAACTGACCGACCCTTGGGACTTAGGTGGTGATGGAAAGGTATATTGGAACAAACTCGAAGAAAAGTTTTATAGGAAATGATAACGAGAAAAGAACAATACGATTGGGCCATTAAAAGGGTTGAAGAATTACTTCCTATGGTAAGTGATGATATGCCATTGGATAATCCAAAACTCATTGAGTTAGAATTACTATCTAATTTGGTTTCTGACTATGAGGAAGCAAATTATCCCATTGGCCCGGCGAAAAAAAACGATGTACAGGATTTTCCTAAAATCGATGTGCAGGATTATCCCGTTGATAAGGATATACTAGCCGGAACCATAGTAATTCCGGCAGCGGCAAGGACCTCCCCCGCCTGGTTCATCTCTTCCCCCGACAGTACGACGTAGGAGTTGACAACAACGACTTCCGGCCGGTCTCTTTCAAGGAGATCAAGACGAAAATAGAAGTACAAATAGCAAAGAACTTAAAGCCATGAAGCTGAAAAACAGCATCTAGATGACCAACAATGAAACTTTTTCTGAAAAGTGCAGTATTTATATTTACCTTCAGACCGATAATTAACCCTTTAACCACATTCACCATGAATAAAAGAAAATATTTCAGCGAAGCTCACAGAAAGTACTCCGAGGCCTGTCAGAAAGAAGTGGAGGAAATGTCCAAGCATCCCTTATCGCACGAGCAGTTCGAAGAACAGATGCGTCGCAACCGGGAGGAATCCCTTCGTAGAGCCGAACATATTTAAAACGAGTGACAGTATAAAGAGGCCATCGGCAGACGTGTAGCGCTTCTCTCCGGGAACGTCCGGTATGTATACGTTGGTACACAGCCACTCGAGGACTTTCGTTGTGTGATGGTGGATAAATCCACAGGCATCACGAAGGCCAATGTTGATACCGCTATTCTAATCCTGAAATGAGATGATTATCGTACCTGACATACACGGACGGGACTTTTGGAAAAAGCCCGTTCACGAGAACCTCGGGAAGGAGCATATCGTTTTCCTGGGCGACTACCTGGACCCCTATGAGGATGAACAAATCGCCCCGTGGGAGGTTTTCCCTCAGTTGGAGGAGATTGTCGCGCTGAAGAAAGAACACCCGAATAGCGTCACCCTTCTGCTTGGCAACCACGACGTTCATTACCTAACGGAGAGGGGGCGCGGAGGCCGGTACGACTATATCCACGGTGCCCTGATAAAGCGCTTCCTCATCGAGCATGCCGATTCGTTTCAACTTACCTTTAGTTCGGAGACAGGTGGCAAGAAGTTCATCTTTTCCCATGCCGGGATACTGGCCGGTTGGATGGAACACAACAAAGAGTATTTGGATTCTGCCACGCCTGAAACCGTCGGCGCGGTCCTGAACGAAATGTGGCAGGACAGGTCAACATGGCCTGTTCTCTTCTCCATCTTGGCCGATGTCCCGTACAGCCGCTGGGGCCGCGCAGCATTCGGCAGTCCCACCTGGTCCGATGTGGACGATATGCGTACCGATTCCCCCGAACTTCCCGGTTACTACCAGATTTTCGGCCACTCTCAGCAGGAGAAGGGGCCCGTTATCACCGATTACTTTGCTTGTCTGGATTGCCGCAGGGCGTTCAGGCTGACGGAGGATGGAGAATTGGAAGCACTTTAGCAACTCGCTCATGAAAGTTCAATACGCATCTGACCTGCACCTGGAGTTTTACGACAACTCGGTGTTCATCGCCCGCAACCCCTTCAGGGTAGTGGGCGACGTGCTGGTGCTTGCGGGAGACACGCTTCCGCTGAAAGAGTTTGACAGTTATAAGCGACACCGCTTTTTCGATTGGTGCGCTGACAATTTCAAGCAGACTTTCCTCATTCCCGGCAATCACGAATACTATAGGGATGATATCTCGAAGTATCCCGCGGCCTGGAGGCTTCCCTTGCGGGACAATGTGGTCATGTATGAAAACGGCAACGTCGTCGTGGACGATACCGAGTTCATCCTGTCCACGCTGTGGTCCCATATCCCGATGAGTAAATGGCTGGCACTCAAGGCCGGAATGAGTGATTTCAGCCTAATAAAAGACGGCCGGAAACCGCTTACAGCGACTTCCTATAATGAGTTGCATAAAAGAGACCTGGAGTTTATTAAATTGGCCGTTTCAAGGAGTAAGGCAAGATACAAGGTAGTGGTGACTCATCATGTACCCAGCCGTTTACTGGTTGCTCCCGAATTCGTCAGGTCCAATCTGGGATGCGGGTTTACAGTGGACTTGACGGACTATATTGCCGATTCCGGAATCGACCTGTGGGTTTACGGGCACTCACATAGGAGCATTGAGACCGTCATCGGCCGAACCAGGATGGCATCCAATCAGGTCGGATATGTCGTCTATGGAGAACATGCCAAGAGTTTTTCGGGCGGCAGAGTCGTTGATCTGAACTTTCCAATAGACAACATTCCTGAACACAAAGAAGTTATTTTCCTTTCCAATCGGTACAGCCGTGGTAACTATCTGGAACAAACCTGTCCTGACAGCCCGTGGTATGAACTCAAGTATTACGGGAACTATCTGACCATCACGGGTGAGGACCCTATCGTGGCCGTTGATCCGGAGGGCGGGCCATATATCATGGCTGGAAGCCTCATCAAAGGGTATAGGGTTATGGAAATCAGGCAGAGCCCTGCGGATGATAGGATTCTGTTGAACTTGAAGAAAGAACAGGCTTGATGAATAAGTACATACTTCTCGATTTTGACGGCGTAATCACTTCTAAGACATATACCTGGAAGTGTTACCGAGATGGCGCGAGGGCCAACATTTATGGCCTTGACTGGTTTGATCCAAACTGTATAGAAGCCCTTCGGCACATCGTGGAGAATACAGGCGCAAAGATTGTGGTCTCGTCTTCATGGCGGGACCTTCGGATTGAACAGATCCGGAAACTCTGGGAAGACATCCCTATGCCCGGAGAACTCGTTGGAACAACTCCGGTTTGGATTCTGACAAAGAAGGAGGCCATAGAGCACTGGATAAAACAGCACACGGATGACCGGTATGTCATCCTGGACGATGCCGATCTGGGATTGGATTATCAGATACGAACCGACCCCTATATCGGGCTTGTGGAAGAAGATGCGGAAAAAGCTATTAAACTATTAAACACATTGTAAGACTATCTAACAGCAATCGCATTAGACGTAAATATCAAATAAACCATGGCTGGCTACGAGTTCGAAATCTTGACCTATAACTGGGACCCTCCCTATAATGAGGGCCTGTCCTTTCTCCTATCCGTCGAACTGACGGAGAATGAGTTTCAGCGCCTATGCAACGCTCATCTGGAATATGTGAAAGGGCGTTCGAAGGAACCTCTGGGGTTCCTTGCGTACTCGAGACTCATGTACTTTCCTCCGGATGGGGCGATAGACATCCTCAGTAAGGTTCGGGAAGCCATTATAAAGAGGGCCGTAGACCTTTTCGGGGACAATGTGCTCCCACACATTAACATGGATGAGACGGATATCATTGTCCCGAAAGAAATCTGGGAGCTTAGCAAGCCCTATGCAGATTATGCGCTACGACTGCCGTATGTCGTCAACGATTATTGACGATTTCGATATGTGTATGATGACGAACAGACGGCTAAGGCAGTTGTCAGCGCTGAATTGAGACACAAAAGATGATTATGCCGAATGGGAACGCTTTATTGACATGGCATTGAATGACCTATGACCCTTAAACAAATCTTATCTATGACTTGGTGGCCGACAGTGGCGCTCGCCCTAGTGAAGGCCTACCCTGAGGACCGCAAGTCCCTCGCTGGATTCCGATCAGTGTACGACAAGCTCATGAACATGGAGCCTGTGGCAAACTCCGGTTTGACCATAGTGATTGAGTCCGTCGAATATAAACACGATCGTGGGCATTTCTGGTATGATGTTTACGGTATCCTTCCAGATAAGGACGATTCATTCGCTCTCGAGTTCCGGCCCTGGAGAGAGTGGCTGGGGATGTCGGTCGCAAAGGGGACCATCAATTTTTTAACTCCAAGCCAGATCGCGGCTCACTGTCTCAACGAGATGACTTATTTCGGCTTCGAAGAGCAGGAGGTGCAGAGCATATGGAATGACATTGAGAGGGATGCTGACGAGGTCCGTTCTGGAACGGCAGAACTCGAAGAGTTTGACATAGACGCCCTATCTTCATCTCGGGACATAAAAGAGATGCTCCGGTGGCTCGGCCGTTATGTCTGTTTCAGCTCTGTGTCAAAGAAGTACTTCGGGCAGGACGCCAGATGGTTCAAACAACGATTTACTGATAAGGATTCTCCCTTCTCACCTGACGAAATCGACCGTGTCACCCTGAAAGGGGCCCTTCGGGATATCGCCCTCGAGATTATCCACATCGCAGACGAGCTCTGATTTTCAGTGTGGCTCTATCATGCATTTGGGGTTTAAAAAACGCGTTTGTAACGACAAATCTGAGACACATCATAGATAAGTTTATTTCAAGAGAATATCACTTAAAATTATATTTCGCAGAAATAAGAAATTATTTCGAAGTATACTTCAAAATAATAAAAATTCCTCCCGACGGGCAGCGGATGCTGGCGCTGAGAGGGTATATCTAACAGATTTTCATATACGCCGTAAGCGTCACTCCTAAGGAGGAGTGTTCTCATCTGCATTCCATACAGGTAAAACTAGCACGTGCTTTGTTCAGTCTTTGCAAATGGCGGAGCAGAACGCTTCTTTGAGTCTTGGATCCGAGTCTATTTCTTCCTGAGACGGCATAGGTATTGTCCCCGCCATTGACAGAAGTTCAGGGCTTATTTCTTCATGGGGATTGATGTACGGCAACGATGATTCCATATCTTTGTTCAGAATACTTTTAATGTACCAATTGAAAAAAATGTAAATTACAATCTTTAGATTGCAATATTGCGGGTAGAGTACCGCAATTGGTCTTAAAAATTGCCTCTTGGTCGAAAGTATTTTGGGTGATCTGTCAAGTCACATTTGTTGCAAAGACAATCCTTCGTATGAAACCTTGTAGTCATTGAATTGGTAGGTTGCACGCAGGAAGGCTTCGGCCTTTTGTTTTAATACGCCGATGCTGATTTCTTCCTGCTGACGCTTTATCTCGAAGAAGGTTACGCTCTCTGACAGTTCATCGGCCGCAATCATATCAATCTCGTTTTCTCCCTTGCGGTCCCACCATCGGCCGATTCTGGTATATTTGCCGGTCTCCATGTACACACGGTGGAAATAGCGTTCCAACATCAGGCCGCTGAACGTGTCGTAGTCGCGCTCGATGATTTCCTGCAACTTGGCGTAATTCTCAATCTCCAGGATATAGTTGTATTTGTATATGAACCTGAACCAGAAGGTATAGAATACATCGTCCAGTTCATATCGGACATTTTTGGTGGAACTCTTCTCGAACATGGGCTGCCGTTTGGCAATAAGCTCGTATTCCTTTTCCAGGTTGGTGAGATACCCGCCTATTTCCTTGCCGATAATATCCTCTATCTCGCTGCGGGTATTCTTTCCCCGTGCGATGCAAGAAAGGATGGAGAAGTAAATTCCGTAATCCTTGCCGAATTCCTCAATCAGGTTGTTCTTCCCCTCAGACAGGAAGGTAGAGTTAGGGCTGATGATTTGCTGGATCATGGCCTCCCTGTTCAGTGCGCCGGCATCGACCAGTTGATTGACATATCTGGCGACGCCGCCGGTGAATGTAAATAGTGCCAGAAGGTCCTCATGGGTATAACCGGGATTATAGTCGGCCATAATTTGTTTGAGAACGGAGGGCCGAAAGGGCTTCACCCTCAGTTCACCGGTGTTGCGACCGTATAAGGGCTCTTTCTTGTCTTTGAACA
>OCTW013417398.1_pt1 | contig 27572 bp, 20 predicted proteins | sample 1539671 | NCBI WGS metagenome assembly OCTW01 (sample SAMN02144230, study PRJEB22623) | gut metagenome | biome: sheep rumen | host: Ovis aries | place: New Zealand | reverse complement strand
AGGCCGCTGTTATCCCAGCTCTCCTGGACTTCCAGTGGAGCGAAAGCCTCGATGACCGAGGCGATATCCCGTACTTTCATAAGGCTTTCCGGACTTCGACCAACTGCCGGCGGATTTCCTTCAGGCTGTCCAGGGCTTTGACGCGCGTATCCACCGTCCGGCGGTCTGCAGCCAGCTTTTTGGTTACGCCGTCCAGGGTCAGGCCCTGCTGCTTCACCAGGAGATGGATCTGCTTGAAGGTATCAATGTCTTCCGCCGTAAACAACCGGTTCCCCTTGGCGTTGCGCTGGGGCTTGATATACTTCGGGAACGAATTGGACCAGAACCGCACCAGGGAAGGACTCTCCCCCAGGATTCCGGCCACTTCGCCAATGGTGTAGAAAAGTTTATCCATATCTGTTAATCCATTGATTGTCCAGTACTTGCAGACATAAAAATCATATTGGCATACGTCTCCGGACGCACGGATGCGAACAAGAAGTTCACCGGGTCCATCAACACCGTATCGCGCAACACCTCGTAATGCAGGTGCGGGGCGAACGAATTGCCCGTCATCCCCACCGATCCGATGCGGGTTCCGCGCTTGACACGCTGCCCCTTGCTCACGGAAATGGCACCCAGATGGGCATAGCGGGTCCGGTATCCGCTGTCGTGGGTGATTTCCACCACATTGCCGGCCCCCTTCACCGAATGTACCACCGCCGTCACCGTTCCGTCAGCCGTGGCCAGCACCCGTTCGCCCTGCGGAGAGAGCAGGTCCAGCCCCGTATGCCGGGTACGGACCTTCAGGAAAGGGCTCAGTTTCATACCGGTCGATGCCCCCGTCTGGGCCGGGGAAACCTTCTCCAGCGGAAGGGTCATCGGCGGCAGGGATTTCCGGTCTTGCATCCGCTCGAAAATGCGGGCGAAACCCGCCTCGATCCGGGCGGCGCTCGCCTCCAGCGAACCGAGTTTCCGATCGGCATACAAGACAATATCGGAATCGCGCGTAGAATCCGCTACAGACAGGATTTCAGCCGGATTCAGCCCCTCGGCCGAAGGCGCTCCCGTCCCGAAAATTTCGGTATAAATGGCATTGTCCCGGACCTGCAGGGACTGCACCACGTCGCCCACCAGTTTTTCCTTCTCCTCCAGCGAGGGATAGAGCTTGGAATACAGGCGGTTTTCGCGGATGAGCCGACGTTCCGTATCGGTGCTGATAAACAGGGAAAAAACCACGTAATAGAGGATGGAAAGGGTGAGCGTCAGCACCAGGTATTTCAACCCCATCCGGACGAAATGCCAGATGGAATGCGTCACCTTCCGGAACTCCTGCCGGGTCTTGTCGTAAACGAAACCTCCGTTGCCCATCTCTATCTCCTCCGCAGGCTAAAAGGTTGCAGGACCGCCTTCGATTCATCCTGGCGCTTGCGCACCATGGCGGCATATTCCTTCGGGTCCATGGACAAGTCCATGTAATTGATCGGATTCACATGGTTGCCCCGGTACAGCACCTCGTAATGCAGGTGCGGACCGGTAGCCTTCCCGCTGCGGCCGCTTTCGCCCACCTGGTCGCCGCGTTTCACCTTCATCCCTTCCACCACGCTGATGGTTTTCATGTGGGCGTAACGCGTTTTGTAGCCGAATCCGTGGTCGATGACCAGCGAGTTTCCATAGCCGAAAAACTCGTATTTCACCTCCGATACCACCCCGTCGCCGGAAGCATAGACCGGACTGCCCGAAGGCATCGCGAAATCCACGCCGCTGTGCATCCGGAAATAACCGTAAACCGGATCGGCCCGGAAACCGTAGGGGCTGGAAAGGTGGTATTTGTTCTTGTCGGGGTTCACGGGCGGAATGGCGGGCACGCAGGAAACCATGTCTCCCGCCCGTTTGGAAAGGGCGGCCACATCGTCGAAGGAACGGCTTTGTACGCACGCTTTCTTGGCCAGGACGTCCAGGCGGCGGGTGGTGCCCGAAAGCAGGCTCCCCCGGTCCAGTTTGTCCAGGTAGGCGTAACGGTTCACGCCGCCGAAACCGGCATTCCGCACCTCGTCCGGAATGGAATTCATGCCGAACAGGGAACGATACACATCCTCGTCGCGCGAGGCGAGCGTCTGCAAAACGGCATCGTAGCGGTCCATGCGGCGGTTCATCAGCTCGATACGCGAGCTCCACCCGGCGTTGATTTTCTTCAAAAAAGCCGTCTTGGGCGTCTCCCAGCCCAGGACCGATGTATAGATCCAGAGATACAGGACAAAGAGCGCCAGGCTGCCCAGGAAAAGCAGGAAGGAGTTCATGACCCGCGAACTCCTGGAAACTTCTTTGATTTCGTACAAAAGCGTTTCCGGGTTCAGCTTGTATCGTTTGAAATCAGACATATTATGCAAATTTAGTCTTTTTTTGCAAAAAAATCAGTATTTTTGCGCTCTATATTTATCAAAGATAATACCAAAAAGATGATGACATCAAAAGAAATACGCCAGAAGTACCTGGACTTCTTCGCCTCCAAAGGGCATACGGTGGTACCCTCGGCACCTATGGTAATCAAGAACGACCCCACCCTGATGTTTACGAACGCGGGCATGAACCAGTTCAAGGACATCTTCCTGGGCAACTCCGCTCCCAAGTTTCCCCGTGCAACCGATGCACAGAAATGCCTGCGCGTGAGCGGCAAACACAACGACCTGGAAGCCGTCGGACATGACGGCCGCCACCATACCATGTTCGAGATGCTGGGCAACTGGAGTTTCGGCGACTATTTCAAAGACGAGGCCATTGATTGGGCATGGGAGCTGCTGACCGAGGTGTACAAGATCGATGCTTCCATCCTCTACGCCACCGTCTTCCAGGGCGACGAAGCCGACGGCACCACCCTGGACCAGGATGCCCGCCGCGCATGGATGCGCCACCTGCCCGAAGACCACATCCTGCTGGGCAACAAGCACGACAATTTCTGGGAAATGGGCGATACGGGTCCCTGCGGTCCCTGCAGTGAAATCCATATCGACCTGCGCAGCAAAGAAGAACGCGCCAAGGTCCCCGGCGCCTCCCTGGTGAACGCCGACAACGACGAGGTGATTGAAATCTGGAACCTCGTGTTCATGCAGTACAACCGCATGGCCGACGGCCACCTGAAACCCCTCCCCGCCAAGAGCATCGACACCGGCATGGGATTCGAACGCCTGTGCATGATCATGCAAGGGAAGAAGAGCAACTACGAAACGGATGTCTTCTCCGGCCTTATCGGCAAGGTTGAAGCGTTTTCCGGACACAAATATGCCGAAGGCGGCAACGTGGAAGTGGCCATGCGCGTCATCGCAGACCACGTCCGGGCCATCGCCTTCTCCATTGCCGACGGCCAGCTGCCGTCCAACGTAAAGGCCGGCTACGTCATCCGCCGCATCCTGCGCCGCGCGGTTCGCTACGGCTACACCTTCCTGGGTTTCAGCGAGCCCTTCCTCTGCCGCCTCATTCCCCAGCTGGTGGCCGATATGGGAGACGCCTATCCCGAACTGAAAGCCCAGCAGAAACTGATTTCCAGCGTCATCAAGGAAGAAGAAAACGCCTTCCTGCGTACCCTGGACAGGGGTATCCGCATGCTGGAAGACAACATGGCCAAAAACACCGCCACCAAGACGGTGGCCGGTACGGATGCCTTCGTCCTGTACGACACCTACGGCTTTCCCATCGACCTGACGCAGCTGATCGCCGCGGAAAAAGGCTATCAGGTAGACCTGGACGGCTTCAACGTAGAGCTCCAGAAGCAGAAAGAGCGTGCCCGCAACGCCACCGCCAACGAATTCGGAGACTGGATGGTGTTCAAAGAGGCCGACGTGGTCTTTGAAGGCTACGACACGCTCCGCGTCAATGGCGCCCACCTGTTGAAGCAGCGTACCGTCAAACAGAAAAACAAGGAATACTTCCAGCTGGTCTTTGACCGCACCCCCTTCTATGCCGAAATGGGCGGCCAGGTGGGTGATACCGGCTTCATCGAGGGCGAGAACGGCGAGCGCATCCAGATCCTGAACACGGTGAAAGAGAACAACCTTACCATCCACCTGGCCGAGCGCCTGCCTTCGCGCAGCACGCAGGCCTTCACCCTGGTGGTAGACAACAGCCGCCGGCGCCATATCCAGAACAACCATACCTGCACGCACCTGCTGCACCAGGCCCTTCGCGTGGTCCTGGGCACCCATGTGGAGCAGAAAGGCTCGTTCGTGGGGCCGGACTATTTCCGGTTTGATTTCTCGCACTTCCAGAAAATGACCGACCAGGAGCTCGAAAACGTAGAGACCCGCGTCAACCAGCTCATCCGGTCCGACTTCCCGCTCATCGAAAAACGGGATGCGACCATGGAAGAAGCCCGCAAGATGGGCGCCATGGCCCTCTTCGGCGAAAAATACGGCGATGTGGTCCGCGTAGTCCGCTTCGGAGACTCCGTCGAGCTTTGCGGCGGCACCCACACCAGCAGCACCGGCACCATCGGCCTGTTCAAGATCGTATCCGAAAGCGCCGTAGCCGCAGGTGTTCGGCGTATCGAGGCCATCACCGGCGGCGTTGCCGTGGAAAGCATCCACCAGATGGAAGGTCTCCTGAAGAACCTCAAGGGTCTGATGAACAACGCGCCCGACCTGCAAGGCGCCATCGAGAAACTCGTGCAGGAAAATGCCGATGCCCGCAAGCAGCTGGAGGCCGTCGCAGCCGAAAAAGCCGCCGCCCTGGCCGACAGACTCCTCGCCGAAGCCGAGGACCTCAACGGCATCCGGGTGGCCCGCTTCGAAAGCAGCCTGGATCCCCAGCAGGTCCGCAACGTGGCCCTGCTTTTGCAGAAGAAGGCCCAGAACCTGGTCCTGGCCGGTGCCTATTCCTTCGACGGGAAACCCAATCTGGTGCTGATGTACAGCAATGACCTGGTTGCCAAAGGCAAGAATGCCGGCAAAGACATCCGCGAAGCGGCCAAGTTCATCCAGGGCGGCGGCGGCGGACAGCCCGGCCTGGCTACGGCCGGCGGCAAGAACCCGGATGGCCTGAAGCAGGCCCTGGATACTTTGGTGAGCATTGCTACGGCATAAAAAAGCATGAAGAAACTCGACAGATTCATCCTGTTTTCGTTCATCGGGCCGTTCCTCATGATCCTTGTGGTCGTGATCTTCATCCTGATGCTGCATTTCCTCTGGCTCTATATCGACGAACTCGTCGGCAAGGGCCTGGGGCTCAAAATCATCCTCGAGTTCCTGATGTGGGGCAGCTGCACCATCCTGCCGCTCGCCCTCCCGCTTTCCACCCTGCTGGCCTCCATGATGACCCTCGGGCAGATGGGCGAAAACAACGAGCTGCTGGCCATGAAATCGGCCGGCATCTCCATCTTCCGGGTCATGACCCCGCTCATCATCGCCTCGGTGGTCATCAGCATCGGCACCTTCTTCGCGCTGAATAACCTGGTGCCCCTGTCCTACAACGAGATCTACACGCTTCGCGACGATATCGGCAAAACCAAGGAGGAGATCAAAGTCCCCTCCGGGACGTTCTACGACGGTATCGACGGATACATCCTGCGCGTAGAGGACACCGACGACAAGACCGGCAAGATGCACGGCGTCATGGTCTATGACCACTCGTCCAACAAGGGGAACACCTTCCTGACCCTGGCCGATTCGGCCCAGATGAAGATGTCCAAGCAGAAGGATTACCTCACCTTTACGCTCTATCACGGCATCAATTACCAGGAGACCAATACCAAACGGTACCGCGATACCACCCTGCAGCTCCAGCGGATTCATTTCAACCGCCAGGACCTGGTGATCCCGCTGAAGAACTATTCCTTTGAAAAATCGGACGAAGCCCGCTACGGAGATCAGGTTAAAGCGATGAAATTGAGTAAATTGCGGAACGATTCCGATTCCCTGAACAAGTTGCTCGATTCAACCAAGGTGATGCATTGGGGAGCCCTCACCTCCCCCACCTTCCTGGCCAAACGTTCCCAGTTGGACACCTCGGTCCACTCCGGCATCACCCGTCCGTCCGACCTGCCCGAAGACTTCCTGACCTGGAAATCCCCGGCCAGGCACCGCGATGCCGTGGGCAAGGCGAAAGAGACCGCCATGCAGATGGCGATGAACATCGAGAACTTCAACCGGGACGCATACGAGTACAATTTCATCCTCGCCCGGGCCGATGTGGAGAAATTCAAACGCTTCGCCCAGGCCCTCGCCTGCCTGATTCTATTCTTTATCGGCGCGCCGCTGGGCGCCCTCATCCGCAAAGGAGGTCTAGGGACCTCTGCCATTGTCTCCATCCTCTTCTTCGTCTTGTATTGGGTGGTGGACATTTCCGGCACCAAACTGGCCAAGGACGGGGCTACCACCGCCTTTATCGGAGCCTTTATCTCGGCCTGGGTCCTGGGACCCATCGGCACTTTCCTTACCTGGAAAGCCGTAAACGACGCCTCCCTGTTCAATACCGACAACATCGGCACCTGGTGGCGTAAAATCAAGAGCAAGTTCATGAGCTTCTTCAAGAAGACCCGCATCGTTTATATGGGTACCCCCGAATTTGCGGTGGCCCCCCTGGACGCCCTCCTGCAGAAGAAATACCATGTGGTGGGCGTGGTGACCGTGCCCGACAAGCCCAGCGGACGCGGCCTCAAGATGAATGAAAGTGCCGTCAAGAAGTACGCGGTGGAGAAAGGCCTGCCCGTCCTGCAGCCCGAGAAGCTGCGTGATCCGGCCTTCCTCGAAGCCCTGAAGGCGTTCAAGGCCGACCTGTTTGTCGTCGTGGGCTTCCGGATGCTGCCCGATGTGGTCTGGACCATGCCGCCGCTGGGCACCTTCAACCTGCATGCCGCCCTGCTGCCGCAGTACCGCGGCGCCGCCCCCATCAACTGGGCGGTCATCAACGGGGAGAAGATGACGGGTGTGACGACCTTCATGATCGACAAAGACATCGACACGGGCGGTATCATCCTCCGCCAGGAATGCCGCATTTCCGATACCGATACCGCGGGTGACGTGCACGACCGCCTGATGGCGCTGGGTGCCGACCTGGTGGTGCAGACCGTCGAGGGTATCATCCAGAAGAATGTCGAAACGCGTGTGCAACGGAGTTTCATCCAGGGTTCGGAGGTGCTGAAGCCGGCACCGAAATTGACCCGTGAGTTGTGTCACATTGACTGGAATCGGCCTTCGCGGCAGATTTACAACCTCATCCGCGGCCTGAGTCCCTACCCCGCCGCCTTCGCCGAACTGGTTTCCTGTTCGGAGCAGGGACACTGCTCTTCTTCGCAGGAAACTAGGGAAAATGCTCATCAGAGCAGTGTTCCTGCTCCTGCTGCAGCAACGACGGAGCACCGGCCGGATGCTGCCGAGGCCATCCAGCTGAAGATTTATTTCGGCGAGGTAGCAGGTGCGAAGTATCCGGAACTGACGGAGCGTCTCCAGACCGAAAAACCGGCTCCGGGAACAGTCCTGTCGGATGGCAAGACGTACCTGGCCATCGCCACGGCCGACGGTGCCCTGGCCCTGACCGACGTACAACTGTCCGGCAAGAAACGCATGGATGTGAAAGCCTTCCTGCTGGGCTGGCGCAACCCTGAATCGTACAAAGCCATCTAAGACATGGGCCACGGAAAACTCATCAAGTTTGCCGAGAACGAAACGTTCCGCTGCCTGGTCCAACCCGATCCGGCCCGGCTGCTGGCCCTGAAAACCGACCCGCACGGCCCGCTGGTGCTGGCCGACCATCCGCTGAAAGGGAATTGGAACGGAGAAATGTTTGCCAAATCCCAACCGCTCGTGGTAGAGCTCGGCTGCGGCAAGGGGGAATACACCATCGACCTGAGCCGCCGCAATCCGGACTTCAATTATATCGGCGTAGATATCAAAGGCGCCCGTTTGTGGAAAGGAGCTAAGGAGGCCGAAACGGCCGCCCTGCCGAACGTGGCCTTCCTGCGGACGCGGGTCGAGTTCCTTCCGGCACTGTTCGCCCCGGGCGAGGTGTCGGAAATCTGGCTTACCTTCTCGGACCCGCAGATGAAAAGCCCCAACAGCCGCCTCACCAGTCCGGTTTTCCTGGAGCGGTACCGCTCCTTCCTGCGTCCGGGCGGCATCATCCACCTGAAGACCGACAGCCGCTTCCTGCACGAATACAGCAAGGCGGTGGCCGTACAAAATGGCCTGACGGTGCTGGCTTGCACCGATGACCTGTACGGGGAAGGCCGCCAGGCTGTCCTGGACAGTCCGCTGGCTTCGATTACCGGCCGCAGTGCCGTGGAAGCCCTGTTTGAGGTGCGCACTTTCTACGAAAAAATGTTCATGGCACAGGGGTACAAGATTACCTATCTGTGCTTTACCCTGGATAAGGAGGCTCCCATCCAGGCACCGGATTTCGACGAGAAATACTGGCGCTCGGTAGAGGGTCCCCGCGTTTTCCGCCCCATCCTTACTGACTGATACGGTATGAATATGAAGAGAATCGCTTTGTTGGTGACTGCCGTCCTGTTGGGATCGGCCCTGTATGCCCAAAACTTCGACCTGGTGCGCAGCCGTTATAAGTTGAACGGTTACACGCACATCCTTTCCGAGCCCCTGCCCGTATCGGGGAGCGCATCGGACAAACATCCTTTTTCCCTGAGCGTGGAATACATTGCCTTCCCGGACAACACCTACCTGTATGCCCTGGAGTGCGATTTCGAAACGACGCAGCGGTGGAGCATCCCCCTGGATGTGAAGTTCACCGCCACCACGGAGGACGGGAAGATGGTTTCCTTCAAGCAGATCAACAAACCCTCCACCGAGAAACGTGTGCACATGGCGAAAGACGGGAAAACGCCCATCTACCACAATGTGTTGCGGTATATGCTGGACGAGAACGAGATGCAGAAACTCCTTTCGGGCGTGAAGCATACCGATATCGCCTATGGTTACGAACCTGACAGCTATATCGCCACCTCGTACCAGGACAACCAGTTTACCGCCGCCTTGAAGCAGCAATATGACGCCTTGAAGGAGATTCTCCTGCCGGGAGACGAACTGGGCAGCCACATTGCCGACTATGCCAACAATCCCGGCAACCTCATGGTGGTGACCGAGGCCCTGCCCGTAAAGGGACAGGCCGCCTCGTACCAGGTGAGCATGACCTATATGTATTTCAAGGCATCCAATTCCGAAGCCTTTGACTTGAATATCGCCCTGCCCGCCGGCAAGGAACTGCCGCTGGATGCCCCCGTGGTCTTTACCCTGGGCGACGACAGCACCGTCGAGCTCAAACAGCAACGGGCCGGCGACTCCGTGGTCTATCTCTACCCTACCGCCCAGCAGGTGAAGCAGCTGGCCTGGAAGGGCGTCAAGAAAATCGAATTCGGCCTCGTGCAGGCCGACACCTTCCCGGACGACGCCCTGTCGGCTGTTATCGACAAGCTCTATAATTCCCTTATGGCCGTCATTGCCATATGAAACAGACCCTGATTTCCCTTATTCCGGTGCTGGTCCTGGTGGTGCTGTTGGGGTTCGATATCAGCATTTTCGGCAGCGACTCCATTCTGGGTGCCAGCCAGGTGGTCCTGCTGATAGCAGCAGGCATCTGCGTATGGCTGGGTGTCTGGCTGTTTAAAACGCCTTGGAAGGTCTTCGAGGATGCCATCGGAAACAACATCGGAGAGGTAACCTCTGCCATCATCATCCTCTTCATGATTGGTGCCATTTCGGGTACCTGGACCATCAGCGGAATCATCCCGACCCTCATCTATTACGGCATCCAGATTATTTCGCCGCGCTTCTTCCTCGTGACGGCCTGCGTCATCTGTGCCATCGTTTCGGTCATGATCGGCAGTTCCTGGACCACCATCGCCACGGTCGGCCTTGCCCTGATGGGCATCGGGAAGGCCGAGGGCTTCAGCGATGCCATCACCGCGGGCGCCATCATCTCAGGCGCCTATTTCGGCGACAAGATCTCCCCCCTGTCCGACACCACCGTCCTGGCCTCGTCGGTGAGCGGAACCCCCCTGTTCGAACACATCCGCTACATGCTTTACACCACGGTGCCTTCCATTGTCATCACCTTGGTAATCTTTACCATCCTGGGCTTTACCCACGACGGCGCCGCCCCACAGATCAATATCTACACGGACACCTTGCAGGCGCATTTCAACATAACGCCCTGGCTGCTGACCGTGCCGGTCATCACGGGGGTGATGATTGTCCGGAAACTGCCGGCCCTCATCGTCCTGGGCCTGAGCGTGATGCTGGCGGCCGTATTTGCAGGGATTTTCCAGGGCGATATCGTCCGGACCATCGGTTCCCAGGCGGCCCTCACCCATGACGTCACGCGCACCCTGCCCGGCTGGCAGCTCATGCTGGCCGGAAGCATCGAGACCATCTACAACTCCGTTTCCATCGATACGGGCGTGGCGCAAGTCAACGAACTCCTGACCTCGCGAGGCATGACCGGCATGTTGAATACGGTGTATCTGGTCTTCTGCGCGATGTGCTTCGGCGCATGCATGCGCGCCAGCGGGATGATCGGGCATCTGGCCCGGCCGCTCCGCAAAATTACCCGCCGGCGGACGGCGCTCGTGGGGACCACCCTCTGCACCGGCGCCGCCATGAACGCCCTCGTCTGCGAGCAGTACCTGTCCATCATCCTCACCTCCAACGTCTATCGCGATATTTACGAAAAGGCAGGCTACGAAAACCGGCTGCTGAGCCGGACCATCGAGGATTCCGCCACCGTCACCTCTCCGCTCATTCCCTGGAGCAGCTGCGGTATGACCCAGGCGACCATCCTCAACACCCCCACCCTCACCTACCTTCCCTACTGCTTCTTCAATATCATAAGCCCGCTGATGAGTTTGCTCATCGCGGGCCTGGGATACAAGATTTTCCGCCGGGAAGTCCCGGAAGAAGAATCGGTTAGCGCTTCGAAGTAACGTCTTTTTCGTACTGCTCGATGGCCGGGATGAATTCCTCGCCCACGGGCACGCCATTCTTGTAGTTGAAATAGTCGAACACGGCGCCGAAGGGCAGCGTCTTGGCTTCTTCCAGCAAGGCAAGCTTCTGGAATCCCTTGCCGGCGGCTTCCAATTCACGCAGCTTGGCCAGCGGCTCCAGCAGGGCGCTCAGGATGCATTTCTGCGTAGCGCGCGTACCAATAATATACGCACCGATGCGGTTGATGCTGGCGTCGAAATAGTCCAGTCCCACGTGGGCGCGGTTCAGACCGTCGGCACGCACCAGTTCCTTGAAGAAGTCCAGTGTCATGTCGTTCATGATGGTCACGTGGTCCGAGTCCCAGCGCACCGGGCGGCTCACATGGAGCATCAATTCCGGCACATACAGGAGCAGGGAGCTCACCTTGTCGGCCACGTTCTCCGTGGGCTCGTAGTGACCCGTATCCAGCGTGTAGATAACCTTGCGGGTGGCGCAATAGCCCTCGAAGAAGTCCATGGAACCCACCGTGTAGCTCTCCAGACCGATACCGAACAGCTTGGCCTCGACGCAGCTCTTCATGCCGGGCATGTCCTCCTTGAGGATGGTGTCGAGGGACTCGGCCAGTATCTCGCGATACTTCTTGCGGTTGACGGTGTAATCTTTCTGTCCGTCATGCACCCAGATGTTCATGATACAAGGGTCGTTCTGGGCCTTGCCCATGGCGTCCGCAATCTTGCGGCAGCGGATGGTATGCTCAATCCAGAAGTCCCGGATGGACTTGTCGGGGTTGGACAGGGACAGGTCGCCGCTCTTGGGATGCGAGAAGGAAGTGGAATTGAAGTCCAACTTGAAATTGTTGGCCTTCGCCCAGTCGATCCAGCTCTGGAAATGCTCCACGCCCACCTGGTCGCGATCCACGAACTTGCCGCCGAAATCGCCATAGATCTCGTGCAGGTTCACGCGGTGGTTGCCCGCCAGGAGGGTTTTCACGAACTCCAGGTCCTTGCGGACTTCGTCAATGTTGCGGGCGCGGCCCGGATAGTTTCCCGTAGCCTGGATACCGCCCGTTAGGGAACCGTCGTTTTCGAAACCGGAAACGTCATCGGTCTGCCAGCAATGCAGGGAAATCTGCTGTTTCTCCAGTTCGGCAATGGCCTTGTCGGTATCTACGCCGATGGCAGCATAGCGTTCCTTGGCCAACTCATAAGATTTGAGGATATTTGCTTCTTTCATATCGCGTAATACTAGTTGTTTTTCGGTTGGAACTCCTTCACGGAGAAGGCTTTGCCCACGATGGCGCGCATCTCCCAGCGGTCTTTCACCAAGCCGGCGGCCTTGGCCTGCATCATCAGGTTGCCGATGGCCGTCGCCTCGACCGGACCGGCCACGACGGGAAGGCCGATGGTATCGGCCGTGAGCTGGCTCATGAGGTCGTTCGCGCTGCCGCCGCCAATCACATGGAGTTTGTCTATCTTGAACGGGGCGAAGTCCTGCAGGGCCTGCATCATCTCCTTGTACCGGCAGGCCAGCGAATGGTAGATCAAGCTCACCATCTCACCGTCCGTGGCCGGCTGCGGCTGACCGCTTTCGGCACAGGCGGCCTTCAGTTCCGCCACCATATCGGCCGGATTCGCAAAGCGCGTATCGTCCGGATTTACCCGGGACGGGAAGGCGATGGCGGCGCGGGCCATGTCGGCAATCTGCGGATAGGTATAGGTCCGGCCTTCCTTGGCCCAGACCTTGCGGCACTGCTCCAGGAGCCACATGCCCGTGATATTTTTCAGGAAACGCGTAGTTCCCTCGATACCGCCTTCGTTGGTAAAATTCTTCTCGCACGAGGCGTCGGAAATAATCGGTTCCGGGCTCTCGATGCCCATCAGGCTCCAGGTTCCGCTGCTCAGGTAGGCGAACTTCTCGTCGGCGGCCGGCACGGCGGCAATGGCCGATGCGGTATCATGTCCCGCCACGGCGACCACAGGAACCGCTCCCACGCCCGTCTCCTCTGCGATTTCTTTCAGCAGCGGTCCGATCACCACGCCCGGCTGGACGATATCCAGCAGCACCGAACTATCCACGCCGATGCGCTCCAGCAGCGGCTTCTCGAAGCTGCGCGTGCGCTGGTTCATCATCCCGGAAGTAGAGGCCTCGGTATATTCGCACACCTTTTTCCCGGTCAGCATATAGGACAGCAGGTCCGGCATGAAGAGGATCTCCTTCGCTTCTTTCAGCGGGGCGTATTCCTCCTTCGTCTGCGCGTACAACTGGAAAATGGAATTAAAATTCATGATCTGGATACCCGTCACCCCGTACAATTCCGCACGCGGCACCTTCTGGAAAACTTCTTCCGGCATTCCGGTGGTGTACGGGTCCCGATACGCTCTCGGCAATCCCAGGATATTTCCATCCGGGCCGATATGGCCGAAATCCACCCCCCAGGTGTCGATGCCGATCGAATCGATCTGCACGCCCCGGCCGGCAACTTCCTTCAGGGCAGCCTTCAAGTGGCCGAACAGGCTGTGGATATCCCAGAAAAACTTCCCGTCCTTCTCCTGGACGGCGTTGGGGAAACGATAGACCTCCTCCATGGAGAAAACCTTCCCTTCAAAAGTTCCGATAACGGCACGGCCCGATGTGGCGCCCAGGTCAAATGCCAAAAAACGATGTGTCTTTTCCATATTGAGGGTAAATATAGGGAATAATTCGGATTAAAACAATTTATTACCGAAGAGTTATCCCTAAATGCGAATAACAGCCCCATCTGTTCCAAATTATTGTTACATTTGCAGCCTAAACAGGAGATATGAATCCCATCATCGAATGTGTCCCGAATTTCAGCGAGGGACGGAGGCCGGAGGTAATTGAGGCGATCGCCACGGCGATTGCCGGCCGGCCAGAGGACGGCGGACCGGCGGATACGGCCGGCGAAGGCGTCCGCATTCTGCATATCGACCGGGGCGAAGCCGCGAACCGGACGGTCATCACCTTCGCCGGAACGCCGGACGCCGTGTGTGAAGCCGCCTTCCGCGGCGTGCGCGAGGCGGCCCGGCTCATCGACATGCGCACCCAGCACGGAACACATCCCCGCCTGGGGGCCACCGACGTCCTACCCCTGGTCCCGGTCCGGGGGATTTCCCTGGAAGAATGCGCCGTGCTGGCCCGCCACCTGGCCGGACGCATCTGGCGGGAACTGGGAATCCCCTGCTACTGTTACGGGGCCGCCGCTTCCTCACCTGAACGCGCCGAACTCTCCTGGTGCCGCAAAGGCGAATACGAGGCCCTGGCCGCCAAGCTGGCCGATCCGGTCCTCCGGCCCGACTTCGGTCCCGGCACGGTTTCCGCCCACATCGCCCGCACCGGCGCCACCAACGTCGGCGCCCGCCCCTTCCTCATCGCCGTCAACTTCAACCTCCGGCCCGACGGACAAGCCGGGCTGGCCGCCGCGAAGGCCATCGCCAGGCGGATGCGGGGGCCGGGATGCAAGGCCATCGGCTGGTACATCGAAGAATACGGATGCGCGCAGGTATCCATGAATCTCACCGACACCTCGCTCGCGCCCCTGCACGAAGTCTATGAAAAGGTCTGCCGCGAAGCCGAAGCCGAAGGCTGGCGCATCAGCGGCACGGAAATCATCGGGCTGGTGCCCCGGCAGGTCCTGCTGGACGCTGGAAACGGTTCCCTGGAAGCAGCCATCCGCCGTCTCCATCTGGACGACCTCCGGCCCTTCCTGCCCGAAGAAAAGGTGCTGGAAAACCTCCTGCCTATTTAAACCACTCGGTCAGGTGGTCCTTGGCATAGAAATAATACACGGCCAGGCCCACCCAGCTGGTCAGCAGGACCACCACGGCGGTAATGATTTTTCCGGCGACGGAAATGGGCTTCTTGAGAATGTCAATCACTGCCAGGACGGACAGGACGACGCCAATGACGTAAAGTAACATATCGCTATTCGTTTTGCGTGTTTTTCTTTGCTTCTTCCTGGGCCCGGTGCTCCGCCTTCGCCCGCTCCACGGAGACCGAACGCTTCAGGACAAAACCGGATCCCAGATACTTCGTACGGACATCTTCATCGGCCGCCAGCGCCTCGGGCGTACCCGCCTGCAGGATGGTTCCCTCGTACAGCAGATAGGCCCGGTCCGTGATGGCCAGCGTCTCACCCACGTTGTGGTCCGTGATAATCACGCCGATGTTCTTGTATTTCAGCTTGGCGATGATGTACTGGATATCCTCCACGGCAATCGGGTCCACGCCCGCAAACGGCTCGTCCAGCAGGATGAATTTCGGGTCGATGGCCAGCGCGCGGGCAATCTCGCAACGGCGCCGCTCGCCACCGGACAGCTGGATACCCAGGCTCTTGCGCACCTTCGAAAGGTTGAACTCGTTAATCAGCGACTCCAGGCGCTCGTTCCGCTCTTCCTTCGTCATGTTGGACAGCTCCATCACCGACATGATGTTGTCTTCCACGCTCATTTTGCGGAAAACGGAAGCCTCCTGCGGCAGGTAGCCGATCCCTTTCTGGGAACGGCGGTACATCGGGAGTTCGGTAATATCCTCATCGTCCAGGAAAATCCGGCCGGCATTCGGGACGATCTGCCCCGTGATCATATAGAAACTCGTGGTCTTACCGGCACCGTTCGGACCCAGGAAGCCGACGATTTCGCCCTGCTCCACCTCCATCGAAACGCCCTTCACAACCGTACGGACGCCGTATTTCTTAACCAGGTTTTCGCAACTTAACTTCATTCTCTTCAATTATTTAATATCCAGACCAAGGTCTGTAATCAAGTTCTTGACATCACCGTTCTGGCTCATCAGGTACTGGGCCTTCTCGGCATTGGTATACAGGACTTCCTTCTTTTCCGTATCCGGGACCACGCCAATGCGCAAGGCCACACGCGGGCTTCCGCACAGTTTCTGGAAACGGCCCTCCAGTTCATGCAGGAGACGTTCTTCGATCCACTGCTTCTGCGACACGTTCATCACCAGGGCCGTGGCCACTTTGCGGCCGTCTTCTTCGGCCATTTCCAGGGTGGCGTTGGAGAGGGTGCTGGCCAGACGCGGTTTGTCGGAATACTGGCCGGCCAGTTCCTGCCATTTTGCCGTAAGCACCTCATCTGAAGGCAGTTCCGTCGGGGCTTTCTCGACCTCCTCCGGGCGTGCAGATTGCGTCTGCTGATCCTGCATCAGGGCGTCCAGCGACAGGGCCGCGCCCGTCTTCGCCGCCCGCCTCCTCGGCTTCGGGCTCTCCTCCGCCTTTGGTTCTTCGCTCTTCGCGGCGGAACCGGAAGAAACCTCATCGCTGTGAACTTGGGGATATGCTCTTCGGTTTTCTTCCGGTTCCGCCGCAGGGGCCGGAGCCGCCGAAGCGGGGGCCGCAGGGGCAGCGACGGGAGCAGGCGCCGATGCAGCGGCGGGTTGGGCCGGGACGCCGCCAAGGAAGGCCAGGCGCATGAGGGCGAATTCGATATGCAAACGCGGATTGACCGCCGCCTTATAGCCGGTCTCGCAGGCCGTGGTGATGGACAGCGCATCGTACAGGAACTGCAGCGAGCAACGACCCGCCTGCTCCTGGTAACGCAGCCGCAGCGATTCCGGCAGTTCCAGCAAGGATGCCGCGCCCGCGGCCTTGCTCACCGCCAGGTCCCGCAGGTGCGCACTCAGGGCCGCCACAAAATGCAGGGCATTGAAACCCTTGGACAGCACCTCGTCGAACTTCAGTAGGGCTGTCGCGTAATCCTTTGCCAGAAAGGCATCCACCAGGGAAAAACTATATTCGTAATCCAGGACGTTCAGGTTCTTCATCACATCCGCCACCTTTACGTCCGTCCCGCAGAACGCCACCGTCTGATCGAAGATCGTGAGGGCGTCGCGCATGGCGCCATCGGCCTTCTGCGCAATGACATGCAGGCTTTCATCATCGATCGTAATGTTTTCCCGCGTAGCGATGGACCGCAGGTTCCGGACGATATCGGAAATGCTGATGCGGTTGAAATCGTAGGTCTGGCAGCGGGAGAGGATGGTCGGGAGGATTTTGTGCTTCTCGGTGGTGGCGAGGATGAAAATGGCGTGTGCCGGCGGTTCCTCGAGGGTCTTCAGGAAGGCATTGAACGCCTGTGTGGAGAGCATGTGGACCTCATCGATGATGTACACGCTGTACTTGCCCACCTGCGGCGGGATCTGCACCTGGTCCATCAGCGCCTTGATATCTTCCACACCGTTGTTCGAGGCCGCATCCAATTCGTGGATGCAGTAGGACCGTCCCTCCTGGAAGGAGATGCACGATTCGCACGCGCCGCAGGGTTCCATCTGCTCGTTGGGATGCGCGCAGTTGATGGTTTTGGCGAAAATGCGGGCCGTGGAGGTCTTTCCCACGCCGCGCGGGCCGCAGAACAGATAGGCGTGCGCCAACTTGCCCCGCAAGATGGAATTCTTGAGGGTTTTGGCGATGGTATCCTGGCCGATCAATTCCTCGAAAGAGTCCGGCCGGTATTTGCGGGCTGATACAATATACTCTGACATAACCTTACAAATATAGCATTAATTTTGCTAACTTTGCGCCCTATATGAAGACAAAGATTCAGAAATTCATACTCATGGCGGTCGCGGCGGTCCTGTGCACCACCGCTTTCGGGCAGGCGATCATCCGTACCCGGACCGATATCCTGAAAGATTTTACGCTCCTGACCACGCGCGTGGTGCTTTCCGGCGATGAAATCCTGGATCAGGTCCTGCAGGAAGAGGTAGCCTCCCGCTGGCGCATTTCCCCTTTCGAATTCTGCACGTTCAGCGAGTTTGAAAACCAGAAAAACAACAACGGCTATTACTTCCTCCTGACAGCGCGGATGAAGGGCATCCGCTACCTGACCCTGGTGAAAGGCGGACCGGGCGAAGGCATCGGAGACCTGTACGAAGTGGTCTCCCTGCCGCTCTCCCCCGCTGTCGGCGCGTCGGGACGCGAACTGGTCTATCTGGGCGCCCTGCTGGATTTCATGCAGCTATTCACGGACAGGGCCATGCAGTTCGCCTCCAAAGGCAACAAAGCCATCACATCGCTCGCACACAAGCCGGGAAAAATCGCCCACAAACAGGTTTATCTGTCGTCCGAAGACCTTTCCGCCAAGGTCAGTGGCATAAAATCGCGGTATTTCGACAGCGACTTCCGGGACATTCCCGAGGAAGTAGCGGACCAGATTTTCTTGGACAACACCTACAATGCCATTGTGGGCTACACCGTCGTTCCCGTCCAACCGGTATCGGGCGACTGGCAGTTCAAGATGCTGTTCGATGCCCGTACCAACGAAATGGTTTATTTCCGCCGCACCCGGGTACGGGACACGGAAACCGCCGGATTCGACAGCACCGACCTGAAACGAATCAACATCGCACGCAAGCTCTGACAGGGATATGATCATTGGAAAAACCGGCTGCGGTTTACAATACGCGGTCAAGAAGGGAGGGGCTGCCGTGGCCTATTGCGCCTTGAGCATCCGCTGCGGCACCCGGGACGAGAAAGGTTTTCCGAACGGGATCGCCCATTTTACCGAACACACGGTATTCAAAGGGACGCTTCGCAAGAGCGCCGCAACCATCAACGGCTACCTCGACCGCCTGGGCGGCGAGTTGAACGCCTATACCACCAAGGAAGAAATCGTCTTCCACGCCACCGTGCTGAAGGAGGACTTGCCGAAGGCGGCTTCGCTGCTGCTGGAACTGGCGACAGGCGCCTCGTTCCCGGAAGAGGAAATCCGGACCGAGCAGGGGGTGGTCATCGACGAGATCAAATCGTACAAAGACAGTCCTTCGGACGATGTGTACGACCGTTTCGAGGAGGCCCTGTTTGCCGGTCATCCGCTTTCATCGCCCATCCTGGGCACCGAGCGAAGCGTGAAAAGAATCACATCCAAGGACCTGCACGCCTTTGTACAAGACCGTTTCGTACCCTGGAAAATGGCCTTTACCGTGGTGGCCCCGCTGGAAGAAAAGAAGATGGAAAAGACCGTCCGGCGGCTTGTAGAAAAGGCTTTCAACAACCAGACCTACGAATTTACGGTCCGGACCACCGACTATTTCTCACCGCTTCCGCAGCGCTTTGACAAAACCGTCGAGAAGCACAACCACGAAGTGAACGCCGTCCTGGGCTGCACCGCCCCGTCCCTCTATGAAGAGAAAGACCGGCTGACGGCCATCCTGCTGAGCAATATCCTGGGCGGACCGGCGTCGAACTCCCTGCTGAATTCCCTCCTGCGCGAAAAACACGGATGGGTGTACGGCGTGGAGAGTTCTTATACGCAATATGCCGATACGGGCATCCTGGCCATTTGTTTCGGATGCGACCGGCCCAACGTGGACAAATGCTTCCGCGCCATCGGCCAGGTCCTGGCCCGCCTGACGGACAAGCCCTTGTCCGAACGCCGGCTCAAGGCCGCCAAAAAGCAGTTGCTGGGCCAGCTGGCCATATCGGCTGAGAACGGGGAGACCCAGTGCCTGGCCATGGGCAAGAGTCTGCTGGCCTTCGGCACCGTCACCTCCGAGCAGGCGAACCGGGAAAAGATTGAAGCCATTACCGCCGCCCAGTTGCAGACGATGGCCCGGGATCTCTTTGCCAAAGAGAACCTTTCCCGTCTGGTCTTCTTGTAAAAAAATGATTCTTTTTTGTTTCATTTTTAAATTTTCTTTGTAACTTGCAGCCGATTTAAGGTAGAAAGAAATGTTGCGCACGCAGAACAACAACAATCAGCAGCAGTCTCAGAATCAGCAGGTTTTGAGCGTTTCTTCGTGCGTATAATACCAGCCGATAGGGCACATGAAAAAAAGAAACAAGTTTACAAACAACAAATAAGAGGCTGGTCCGGCGGACTTGCCTCTTTTCTTTTTTCAAGTGCAATGTTATAGCGGAGAATTAGGTTAGTTATTAATATGTGTATTTATGGACAGATTTGATCTCGTCAAGGAATCCTTCATGAAGAAGGAAGTCCCCGCCTGTGCGCCCGCAGGGAAAACCTCCGATTACTATGGAGAGCTGGTCTTCGACCGCAAAAAGATGTGCAAATATCTTGATGCAGAGAGCCTCCAGGCCCTTCTCGCCTGCATCGAAGGCGGCAAACCTCTGGACCGCAAAACCGCGGACGGAGTGGCCCGCGGCATGAAGGAGTGGGCCATCGAGCATGGTGTAACGCATGTTACCCATTGGTTCCAGCCCCTGACGGAAGGAACGGCCGAGAAGCACGACTCCTTGATTGACTACGACGGGAAAGGCGGCGTTATTGAAACCTTCGACGGGAAGATGCTGGCCCAGCAGGAACCGGACGCCTCGTCCTTCCCCAGCGGCGGCATCCGCGCCACGTTCGAAGCCCGCGGCTATACGGCCTGGGATCCCACCTCGCCCGTTTTCATCCTGGACGACACCCTCTGTATCCCCACTGTCTTTATTTCTTACACCGGAGAAGCCCTGGATTACAAGACCCCGCTCAAAAAAGCCCTCAAGGCCGTTTGTGAAGCCGCCGTTCCCATCTGCAAATACTTCGACCCCGGCGTAAACAAGGTCTATTCCTATCTGGGCTGGGAGCAGGAGTACTTCCTTGTGGACGAGGGCCTTTATGCCGCCCGCACAGACCTGATGATTACCGGACGGACCCTCTTCGGCCACAGTTCTTCCAAGAACCAGCAGCTGGACGACCATTATTTCGCCGCCATTCCGCCGCGCGTCGCCGCCTTCATGCGCGACCTGGAAATTGCCGGCCACCGGCTGGGCATCCCGCTCAAGACCCGGCACAACGAGGTGGCACCCAACCAGTTCGAGCTGGCGCCCATCTACGGCGAGACCAACCTGGCCAACGACCAGAACCAGATTGTCATGAACCTGATGAACCGAATCGCCCGCAAGCACGGTTTCGTGGTGCTCCTGCACGAGAAACCCTTCGACGGCGTAAACGGCTCCGGCAAGCACAACAACTGGTCACTGGGAACGGACAAGGGCACACAGCTGCTCGCTCCGGGCAAGGATGCCAAGGGCAACCTGCAGTTCATCACCTTCTTCGTAAACGTGCTGGCCGCCGTGCAGAAACACAACGCCCTGCTGAAGGCTTCCATCGCCTCGGCCACCAATGCCCACCGCCTGGGTGCCAATGAAGCGCCGCCGGCAATCGTCTCTGCCTTCCTGGGCCGTACGATGACCGATGTGCTGCACAAACTCCTGGAAGTCCCGTCCGACACGCCCATCGAAATTGCCGGCAAGAAGAGCAAGAGCGTGGGCCTGGTGGAAATTCCCGAAGTCTTCGTGGACAACACGGACCGCAACCGTACCTCCCCCTTCGCCTTTACCGGCAACCGTTTTGAGTTCCGCGCCGTGGGTTCCTGCGCCAACTGTGCCGGTGCCATGACCACCCTGAATGCCGCCGTGGCCGAGCAGCTCATCGCTTTCAAGGAAGAGGTTGAAAAGGAAATCGCCAAGGGCAAGAAGACGCCTGTTGCCATCATGGACGCCCTCAAACCCATTATCAAGTCGGTTATTGACACCATCTGCTTCGACGGAAACGGCTACACCGAGGAGTGGAAGAAAGAGGCGGAACGCCGCGGCCTCGATACGGAGACCAACGTTCCCAAGATGTTCTGCCAGTTCACCAAACCAGCCTCCGTGGAGATGTTCACCAAAACAGGGGTCTATAGCGAGAAGGAACTCGCCGCCCGCAACGACGTGAAGTGGGAGACCTATGTAAAGAAAGTCCAGATTGAATCCCGCGTCATGGTCCGGATGGCCCTCAACCACATCGTTCCCGCCGCCCTCGAATACAAGGGCAAACTCCTGAAGGAAGTGCTCATGGCAAAGGAAATCTACGGCAACCTGGACAACTGCACCACCGAGCTGCGCATTCTGGACGACATCAACAAGTATGTGGAAGCCGTTCGCGTCAAGGCAACGGCGATGAAGGAAGCCCGCAAGAAAGCCAACGTCATCGAAGACACCTACGAGCGGGCCCTGGCCTACCACGAGATTGCGGAAAGCCTCTACGACCTTCGCAAGCCCATCGACAAGCTGGAAGAAGTGGTGGACAACAAGATGTGGCCCCTCCCGAAGTATCGCGAGCTCTTGTTTATCAGCTAGTTCAGCAACTATAGCGTCTTGAGGTGCAGGTTGCGCCAGCGGACTTTGATTCCACCACCGTCGTGGATCTGCAAGGCGATGCGGCCACGGCCTGCACCTACTTTTTCATCGGTGATATCCACCATGGGTTCACCGTTCAGCCAGGTTTGTACCCGGTCGCCTTCGGCCAGGATACGGAGGGTATTCCACTCCCCTTCCTTCAGGATTTCCTCCTGCTCGTCGGGAATCTGGACCAGCCAGCCGCGGCCATAGGACTCATAGATGCCGGCGGTGTCGTGGCCCTTGGGCGCCACTTCCACCTGCCAGCCGTTCACGATGGCGGGCTGCTGGACGAAGGAACGGAAAAAGACACCGGAGTTGCCGTTGGCTTCCTGCTTGAACTCCAGGGTCAGGTCAAAATCGTCATAATAGTCGCGCGTGGCCAGGTAACCATAGGTGTTGTCGGGGCCGCTCTCGCAGATGAGTTCGCCGTTCTCTACATACCAGAGGTCGGTTCCATAGAGATCCCAGCCCGTCAGGTCCTCGCCGTTGAACAGGTCTTTTTCTTCCGGTTTCGCAGGCAGTTCCCGGATCTTGATGTTCTTGAACCAGGCCGGATAGCCATGGTCCTGCAGACAGATATGGCCTTTGCGGGCCAGGCCGTATTCCGGGGCGTTCTCCCACTTGCCGGAATCCTTGCGGGCATACCAGTCCGGGGTCCAGGCATCGAATTCCACGGTAATCTGTCCGTTCAGCCAGTAACTGACATGACCGTTGTCAAAAACAATCCTGGAGGTATTCCACTCACCCGCAGGATTCAGCTTGCGCGTTTCAAAATCCGGCACGTACATGGCATAATCCACGGCGCAGCGCTGCCAGGGCTCCAGGGCGAAGCCGTTCACTTCTTCCCAATTCTCATCGTCAATGAGCTGATATTCAGGGCCGGTGATATAGGGAACGGGATACTTGGGATGCTCCACCACGTGATAAAGCATGCCACTGTTGCCGCCACGGGAAATTTTCCAGTCCCAGACCAGTTCAAAGTTGGCGAATTCGCGGTCGGTCACGATGTAACCGCTGGCATCGCTCCCTTCGCCTTCCGCCAGGATGGCGCCGTCCTCCACCGTCCAGGGACCGGTGAGTTCCGTCCCGTTATAATCCCGCCAGCCGGCCAGTGTCTTGCCGTCGAATAGCAATTCCCAGCCTTCCGCTTTTTCCTTGGATGTCAATTTGTTGTCCTTCTTGCAGCAGGAAGGGCAGGCCACCAGTGTGCCGCAGAGAGCCACCGAAAGCAAGAGTTTGATCATACGCATATCCTATTGGTTTTTTGATTTCTGTGTGCAAGTTACAAATTTTTCAAGAATTCTGGGTATATTTGTATGATTACTTTATCTGTTATGGCAACGGCTGTTATCATCGGGAACGGATTGTTCCCCCGGAAAGAATACCCCCGGTATCTCATCCAGACGGCGGATCTCCGCGTGTGTTGCGATGGTGCCCTGAAGACCTTCCTCCGCTACGGTTTTCCGCTGCCGGATGCCGTGGTGGGCGACATGGATTCCCTCCCAGACACGTACCGGAAGCGATATGCCGATATCATCTTCCCGGAAAGCGAGCAGGAAGACAACGACCAGACCAAAGCCATCCGATGGATCACCCGAAACCGGCCCGATATCGATACGATCCACATCCTGGGAGCCACCGGCCGGCGGGAGGATCACACCATCGGGAACCTGTCGCTGCTGATGGAGTACGAACGGACCTACCATCTTTCCGAACGGGGAATCCGGGCCGATATCGTATCGGACACCTGCACCGCGTTCGCCATCACCGACAGCTGCGAACTGCATGTCGGGGAGGGGCGGGCCATTTCTATTTTCTCCCCTGACAATTCCGTCGTGATCCGGTCAGAGGGCCTGGAATGGCCCCTGGACCATGTTGTCTTTGACAATTGGTGGAAAGCCACGTTGAACCGCGCCAATGCCGACGTGGTAAAACTGACTTTCAGCCATCCGGCCCTTGCCCTGATTGTTTTGAATTAATCTTTCTGCGTTTATGCACAAGAAAATCCGAATTGCCCTGGCGGCCTTGTTATTTGTCGGCATCACGTTGCTGCTGCTGGATATTTCCGGCACCCTGCATGTTTGGCTGGGCTGGATGGCCAAGATCCAGTTCCTCCCTGCCGTCCTGGCCCTGAACCTGGCCGTCATCGTGGGCCTGCTCCTGCTGACCCTCCTCTTCGGCCGCGTGTACTGCTCCGTCATCTGCCCCCTGGGCATCTGGCAGGATATCGTATCGAACCTGAGCGGCCGCCGCAAGGGGAAAAAGGCGCGTTTTTCGGCCTCGCCCGAACGGAAATGGCTCCGGTATGGGGTTTGGGTGCTGTTCGTGGCGGCCCTGCTGGCCGGCGTACAGGTCTTCGTGGCACTGCTGGCCCCGTACAGCGCCTGGGGACGCATCGTCCAGAATCTTTTCCAGCCCTTGTACATCTGGGGCAACAACCTGCTGGCCTGGATAGCCGAACGGGCAGGCAGTTATGCCTTCTATCCCCGCGAGGTCTGGCTGCGCAGCCTGCCTACCTTCCTGATTGCCCTGGCCACCCTGGTGACCGTGACGGTTCTGGCCTGGAAAAACGGCCGGACCTGGTGCAATACCCTCTGCCCGGTGGGCACGACGCTGGGATTCTTCTCGCGGTTCGCCCTCTTCCGCCCGGTCCTGGACCTGGATGTATGCGTCCGGTGCCACCATTGCGAAAAAAATTGCAAGGCCTCCTGTATCGATATCGATGCCGGAACCATCGACCATAGCCGTTGCGTGGTTTGTTTCGACTGCGTGGATTCCTGCCCGCTGGGCGGACTGAAATACCGGTTCACCTTGAAACGGAAGGCGTCCCATGCCGGTCCGGCACCAGCACAGGCCGATCAGACGCGGCGAGCCTTCCTGGTAGGCGGTCTGATGGCCGGCGCCGGAGCCCTTTCGGCCCGCGCCCGGAGCACCGCGGCCGCTGCCGCCGAGGCCGACAAGAAACGCGATGGCGGATTTGCGGATATCGTTCCGAAAAAAGAACCCGTGCGGACGGTTCCCATCACCCCGCCCGGCAGCCTGAGCGTAAAGGATTTCTATCAGCATTGCACCGCCTGCCAGCTGTGCGTGGCGCAATGCCCCAACAACGTCTTGCGCCCGTCCACCGACCTGGCGCACCTGATGCAGCCGCGGATGAGTTTTGAACGGGGCTATTGCCGGCCCGAATGCGTCCGCTGCACGGAGGTTTGTCCCGCGGGCGCCCTCCTGCCCATCACGCCGGAAGAGAAAACGGCCTGGCACGTGGGTGTGGCACGGCTCGACTACAACCTCTGCCTCCCCTTCAGCCTGGACCAGGAATGCGGCAACTGCGCCCGACATTGCCCCGCCGGAGCCATCCGGATGGTCCGCAAGGATCCGGACAACGGACAATCGCTGCACATCCCCACCGTCATCGAAGAAAGATGCATCGGCTGCGGTGCCTGTGAAAACCTGTGCCCGGCCCGACCCATCAGCGCCATTACCATTGACGGCCTTGCCGACGGCCACAAAAGAGATTAGTTTATGGAAAAGAATATCAACCGCAGAAACTTTCTGAAACTGTCAGGCGCCACCCTGGGGGCGGCCGCCCTGGCCGGCTGTCAGCCCAAACCGGCCGTCACTTCCGGGAATCCGGCCGACGGCGCGCCGGCCGGTGAGATGGAATACCGCATCAACCCGGGCAACGGAGACAAGGTTTCCCTGCTGGGCTACGGCTGCATGCGCTGGCCGCAGAAACCCGGGCCCGACGGGAAAGACATTATCGACCAGGAAAAAGTGAACGAGCTGGTGGATTATGCGATCGACCACGGTGTCAATTACTTCGATACCTCGCCCGCCTACCTGGGCGGCGAATCGGAGCGAGCCTCCGCCATCGCCCTCAACCGGCATCCGCGAAAGGATTTCTTCTGGGCCACCAAGCTGTCCAATTTCCGGGATGCCTCGCGCGAAGCTTCCCTGCGGATGTACCGCGACTCTTTCGAGCAGCTGCAGACGGATTATATCGACTACTACCTCCTGCATTCCATCGGGCGTGGCGGAAATCGCGCTTTCGAGATGCGTTATGTCGAGAACGGGATGATGGATTTCCTGCTCAAGGAGCGGGAGAAAGGGGCCATCCGCCAGCTGGGATTCTCTTTCCATGGCAACCAGAAGGCGCTGGACGAACTCCTGGCCTTGCACGGGAAATACCACTGGGACTTTGTCCAGATCCAGATGAATTACATGGACTGGCGCCATGCCGACGGCGTGCGCAATGTCCATGCAGAATATGCTTATGAGCAGCTGGACAAGCTCGGGATTCCCATCACCATCATGGAGCCCCTCCAGGGCGGCCGTCTGGCCAACGTGCCCGACATCGTAGCCGATAAACTGAAGGAACGCGATCCCGGGCGGACCGTCTCTTCCTGGGCTTTCCGGTTCGCCGGCAGTTTCCCCCGCATCCTTACCGTCCTCAGCGGCATGACCTATATGGATCATCTGACCGACAACGTAGCCACCTACAGTGGCTTCCGGCCCCTGGGCGAAGAGGACCTGGCCTTCCTGGAGCAGATGGCCTCGCTGATGAAAGCCTTCCCCACCGTAGATTGCAACGACTGCAAATACTGCATGCCCTGCCCATACGGTATTGACATTCCCGGCATTTTCAAGCATTACAACCAGATGGTCAACGAAGGGAACATGGTTCAGAGCGCCGAACAGGAGGATTTCCGCAAGCTCAGGCGCCGCTACCTGGTCAGCTACGACCGCGCCATCCCCACCCTGCGGCAGGCCAGCCACTGCGCCGGATGCAAGCAATGCCTGGTACACTGTCCCCAGAGCATCGCCATCCCCCGCGAACTCCACCGCATAGACGCCTATGTGGAAAGACTGAAGAAAGCCGATTTTGGTTCGAAAATTTTGTAAAATCGAAAAAGATACCTACATTTGCAGTCCGGTCCCGGACCGGCCGGTTTTACCGGAAACAAGGAGAGATGCTCGAGTGGCTTAAGAGGCACGCCTGGAAAGCGTGTATACCCCAAAAGGGTATCCCGGGTTCGAATCCCGGTTTCTCCGCAAAACAAAGGAATGGCATCGCAGCAAAGCTGCGGTGCTTTTTTTTTGTTTCTGGCCCTTGCGAAAACTCGTTTTCGGACCAAGTCCAAAAAAGGATGCTCCGAAGAGCATCCTTTATACTTGCCCCAAGAATACGCGAAGGATTGTTACCCGAAGGTGAGGCTCGAGGCGGGGGCTTTGCACTTAGCGAATTACCTCATCCGTGTTCGCGGTTTATTTCTCGTTGCAAAGGTAACGCTTATTATTGAATCCGCAAGGGCACTCTATAAAAAAAACTAAACCCGATAGCTTGAATTTCTTCAAGGGCTACCGGGAATCAACTCTGCAAATATACGACAGTTAATTTATAAAACAAATAATAGCCATTCGTCTATTTTAAATCGTCAGCATCATGCTGATGATTTGTCGCATCAGCAAAGTAAAAGCCAAACCATTCATAATCAAACGATCATGTTATCCTTCGTTTGCGACTACTC
>OCTW011542182.1_pt1 | contig 27586 bp, 27 predicted proteins | sample 1539671 | NCBI WGS metagenome assembly OCTW01 (sample SAMN02144230, study PRJEB22623) | gut metagenome | biome: sheep rumen | host: Ovis aries | place: New Zealand | reverse complement strand
AAAAAGAAAGTTCCAAACGAAAAACCTGAAGTCATTACTGAATCATAACTACTTCCAAAATAAGCTTTGTAATATTTTTTTGTCTCATCTTCTTTATTAGTGTTACTAGTAGATTGAAATTGGACATTATTATTTCCTACACTATTAGGCTGAGTAGAATTAACCATAGGTTGATTTGCAACATTAGGCTGAAAATTATTAGGTTGCACTACAGCACTATTGGTATTAACTAAAACATTATCTACACCAGTTTGGACATTAACATTATGTTGAAACATTGTCCCACAATGTAGACAACATCTAGCTGTATCACTAACTTTAAAGCCACAATTTGGACATTCCATAATCCTCACCAATTCTATTTTATCAAACAAAAAATAATTATTGCCTACCAAACAATAATTATTTACTATTTTTACGTAAAATAACTTTTTATAACATCATAATCATTATATTCTTCTTTCCTATCTTCTATTGCCATATAATTATCTCTTCCCTTACCAAGTATTAAGACAACAGAATATTTACTAGCAATACTAAAAGCCTTATAAATAGCTTCTTTCCTATCAATAATCCTAATATAATCTTTATCAGTATCACTTACCATATCATCTATAATATCATCAACACTCTCATATCTTGGATCATCCATAGTAAATATAGCTCTATTACACTTATCTAATATTAATTTACCTATTTTCTTTCTCTTTTCTTTTTCTCTTCCACCAGCACATCCTGTAACAACAATTATATCTTTATAATCACTAACACTATCAAGTATATTTAAAATACCATTATAAGTATGAGCATAATCAAGTATTATAGTATACTCTTGTCCAAAATCAAGAACTTCTCTTCTACCACTAATAGTTTTAATATTACTAATTCTTCTAATTATTTCATCTTTATCAATACCATATATTAAAGAAATAACATAACCCATAGTAACATTATATACATTATATAATCCAATTAAAGGAGACTTAATATTAACATCATTAATATAATAATCTACCATATTTTTATAATTAACATCATGTATTACATAATCATTATAATCATTAACACCTATTCTATATAGATTATCACATTCAACTCTACTTAGATTTTTATCATCACCATTAATAACACAACTTCCATTATCTTTTAATAAATTAAGTAACTTCATCTTACAATTAATATAATTATCTAATGTCTTATGTACATTTAAATGATCTTCAGTAATATTAGTAAACCCAATAATATCAAATTTAAAAGACTTTAACCTATCATGTAATAATGCTTCACTTGATACTTCCATAACAACAGTCTTAATATTATTCTTTTTAATTATACTTAATGCTTCATATAACTCAGCAATACAAGGAGTAGTATTATTAGTATTATAACTTTTTCCTTTTACTAATATCCCATTAGTACCAATATAAGCACTATTATCTATTATTTGATTAATAACAGAAGTAGTAGTAGTTTTTCCATCAGTACCAGTAATTCCAATTAAATAAAACTCAGATGGGTCTACTTCATAGTATTTTTTACATAACTCAAAATAATAATCATTTATATTATCAACAACTAAATGTGGATAATTATCAATTTCTCTATCACAAATAATAAAGCTAGCGCCATTACTTATTGCATCATTAATATAATCATAGTGATCTACATTAAAACCTTTAGTTGCAACAAACAAATATCCTTCTTTTACTTTTCTAGAATCATCACTAATACCATTAATATTAATATCTAAATCTATATCAACAATTTCTTTTAGTTTCTTCATATAACCACCTAAAAGCATTATAACAAAAAAGAAAGAATTAATCTTCTTTCTTCTTATCTTTCTTATCAGTATTTAAAGCTATATCATAATATTCTCTAACTTTTTCTTCTAATTCATGACATAATTCTGGATTATCTTTAAGTAATAATTTAACATTTTCTTTACCTTGTCCAAGCTTTTCTCCATTATAAGCATACCAAGCACCAGTTTTTTCAACAATACCAGCTTCAGCTGCTAAATCAATTACTTCACCTTCTCTTGATACTCCTTCTCCATACATTATATCAACAACGCAAGATTTAAATGGAGGAGCCACTTTATTCTTAACAACCTTAACAGTAGTTTTATTACCAACTACTCCTTCACCCATCTTTAATTGTTCACTACGTCTAATTTCAAGTCTAACTGTAGAATAGAATTTTAGTGCTCTACCACCAGTAGTAGTTTCAGGATTACCAAACATTACTCCTACTTTTTCTCTTAATTGGTTAATAAATATAACAGTTGTATTAGTTTTACTAATAGTACCATTTAATTTACGTAACGCTTGAGACATAAGTCTTGCTTGTAATCCAACATGAGAATCACCCATCTCTCCATCAATTTCTGCTTGTGGAACTAAAGCTGCTACTGAATCTATTACAATAATACTAATAGCTTCACTCTTAACTAAAGCATCACATATTTCAAGAGCTTGTTCTCCTGTATCTGGTTGTGATAATAATAACTCATCAATATTAACACCTAATCTTTCAGCATACACAGGATCAAGAGCATGTTCTGCATCAATAAAAGCTGCTCTTCCCCCAATCTTTTGATGTTCAGCAATTGCTTGTAATGCAAAAGTAGTTTTACCAGAAGATTCTGGTCCATATATTTCTATAATTCTTCCTTTTGGATATCCTCCAACACCAAGTGCAATATCAAGTGATAATACACCACTAGATACTACATCTACTTTCATATGTTTATTTTCACCAAGCTTCATAATTGAACCTTTACCAAATTGCTTTTCAATATCATTTAATACTTGCTCTAAAGCCTTATCTTTAGAAGCACTATCCTTACTTACTGCTTTCATAAATCCTCCTTGAAAATAACTTACATTTTAATTGTATAATATAACATTTTAAAAAGTCAATACTTTTTCGAACGTTTGTTTTATTAATTTACATACTTTTTTTGCTTAAAAAAACAAAAACTCTTTATTAAAAAGAGTTTTTTCGACTTATTTTTCACTTCAATTATTTTATTTACTTTCTCCAAAAATAATTGCCTTATTTAATACAAAATATTGTATTCCTGAAATTATAGACATAATTACTGCAAAATATAATAAGAATTGATCTACTCTAATATTAATAAATTCAAATGGAATATTATTAATAAATACAAGTACTAATCCTGTCATTAAACAAGCAGTCTTTAATTTACCACTCTTAATAGCAGCTACTACCTTACCTTTAGATGCAGCTTCCATCTTAATAGCATTAACTACTATATCTCTTAAAACAATTACAACTGGAATAATTACATGAAAGCATCCTTGAGCAGCTAAAATAATTAATACTGAATTTACTAATACTTTATCAGCAATAGCATCTAACATTTTTCCAGTATCAGTTACTAAGTTATATTTTCTTGCAATATAACCATCAGCCCAATCTGTAACACTAGCAATTACAAAGAATATTCCAGCTAGAATATATTGTAATGAAATAATAACACCATTTACATCATATTCTGGAAAATTAAATCCAAATAATTCAAATGGTATACATAATATAGCAATTACAACTACAGATAAAATAAGTCTAAGTACAGTTAATTTAGTTGGTAAATTCATACATTTTACTCCTTTCCACAACACTTGGTACTAATTCATCAACTCTTGTAGGAGCTTTATTAATCTTACTTAAAATAAACCATATAAAAAGAACTAAAATAATTAAAGCAACAATCACTGCAATAATAGGAACTTTACTTACTTTTTCTTTATATTCCTTAGTATAAGGTGACTTAACTTTTTTATCATTAGACTCTTCTTGTTTCTTTTGAGCAGCCTTAATATCTTCTAAAGATATCTTAGATGTATGTTGAAATAAAAAGCCATTAAACTCATCTACTACTTTTTCAGAATCAAGTCCTAAATACTTAGCATATAACTTCATAGCATCTTTTAACTCATATACATCTTTAAAAGCTCTTACATTACCACTTTCTATATTTTCTAATAATGTTGTAGAAAAATCTAAGTCTTCTGCTACTTCTGTAATACTAACGCCATTTTTAATTCTAGTTCGCTTTAAATATTCACCTATCTCCTTCATACAACACCTCTTTATAAAACAAAATAATATACATAAGCCATGTTCTGTACCTATTACTAGGCGACAAACATCTATCTACCGATTACTCGGTCCCTAACTCCATTCAATTCTTTCGTTAGAGCTCTCCTACCAATTTTGGATTTCTCTCTCATGGGGTTTACCTCGTTTCACTTCTCTGTTTCCAAAGACATCGTCACTGCGGCACTTTACAGATATTTCCATATCATAGACTTAGGAAATTAATCCGCCGTTAGCCAAAGGCTACTCTAGGTTATTTTTTCCCTAGACATGAACACTACAGACATCGCAGTCTGTGAGAGCATGGACTTTCCTCAAGAGTCTCATGAACTCCAGCGTTTGTCGTATATTAATTGTTATCCTTCTTATCACTCATATTGTAAACCATCTTCTCAAGTTGAGATAGTCTACGTAATATATCAACATTAGTAACTTCACCATTATTAGTACTAGTATTAGCAACTTCCATATTAAGTCTAGAATTTCTAAGTTCTTGTTTTAAATTAACAATTTCTGCTAATAAATCAGACTTTTCTTTTTCTAGATTATTAATAATATTTAAGAATTGCTCATAATCACCAATAATAGTATCTAAAAATTGATCTACTTCTCTTAAACGATATCCTCTAGTATCTATTTTGAATTCTTTTTCCAAAATATCTTGAGGCATAAGAGTTATCTTATTTTGATACATTTTATCACCAATCCCTTACAGTAATATTATGTCATTATTACTTATATTTGTCAATTATAATACCTATAACAAAATATATAAAACTTATAGAAAAATAATAAATAATATAGTATAATAATAAAAGGTGATTAGATGAATTACCCAAACGGAATAAAAAAAGAAGTAGTAACAAGAAAAAGTAAAGATACTATTTCTTATCAAAATCGAGGAATGAGCTTAGAAAATGATATAAACACTTCTAATGAATATTATAGAGAAATAGATAAAGCGTACGTCTATAAAAAGCCTACTCCTATCAAAGTAACTAAAGTAGATTATCCATCTCGTGATAAAACAGTAATAAGAGAAGCTTTTTATACTGTACCATCTACTACAGATTATAATGGATTATATAAAGGCTATTATATAGATTTTGAAGCCAAAGAAACTATAAGCAAAACATCATTCTCATTAAGTAACATTCATGCTCATCAGATTAAACATTTAGAAAATATAGATAGACATCAAGGAATAGCTTTTTTAATAGTAAGATTTACTAAATTAAATGAAACATATTTACTACTAGCAAAAGACTTAACTAACTTTCTAAATACAAATGATAGAAAATCTATTCCACTATCTTATTTTAAAGAATATGGTTATCTAATAAAAGATAACTATAATCCAAGAGTAGATTACTTAAAAATAATAGACCAACTAATCGGAGGTAATTAATATGCAAAAAAAAGATATAAAAGGAAGAAGACCTAATAGAACTACTACTACACATAAAAGATATACTAGTAGTAAAACTAATCAAATAAAAAGAAGAGTTGAAAAAAAGACAAAGAGTGATAAGAATATAAAAATTGCTTGTATTTTAGGAATAATAGCTATTTTATTGCTTTGTTATTTAACTTTTGGTCTTATCATGACCTTAGTAACAGCTGTAGGAATCGGAGTAATAATAGGACTTGCAGAATTACTAAGAAAAGTTAAGAATCAAAAAAGAAAGAAAAAAATACTTAATTTCTTCTTAATAATATTCTTATTCTTAGGAATATGTGGCTTAGCAGCTTTCTCTGCTTTTATGGTTTATATCAAAATAGAAGCAGATCCTAAGTTTAAAGAAGAACAATTAAATACAAAAGAAATTACTATTCTTTATGACAAAGATGAAAAAGTATTTGCTAAACTAGGTTCTGAAAAACGTGAAAAAGTAAAATATGAAGAATTGCCTGAAGTATTAGTTGATGCAATAGTTGCAACAGAAGACTCAAGATATTTCCAACATAATGGATTTGATGCTCCTCGTTTTATGAAAGCCGCTGTTGGTCAATTTACAGGTAACTCTGGAGCTGGTGGAGCTTCTACTATTACAATGCAAGTTGTTAAAAACAGTTTCACTGATGCGAAAGCTGACTCTGGTGTTGCTGGAGTAGTAAGAAAATTTGAAGATATTTACTTAGCTGTATTTAAACTAGAAAAGAATTATTCAAAAGAACAAATCGTAGAATTTTATGTAAATAACCACTTCTTAGGTGGAAACATATATGGTGTTAAAGAAGCTGCACTTGCTTATTTTGGAAAAGATGTTACAGATTTAAATCTAAGTGAAGCAGCAATTCTTGCTGGTATGTTTAAATCTCCTAACTACTATAGACCAAACGTAAATCCAAAGAATGCTACCGCAAGACGTGCAACAGTATTATATCTAATGCGTAAACACGGATACATTACAAAAGAAGAAGAAGAACTTGCTAACTCAATACCAGTTGAAAGCTTAACAGTAGAACCAACCGCTGCCACTGCTAATAAGTATCAAGGATATATTGATACAGTAGTTCAAGAAGTAAAAGATAAATATAAAGTTAATCCATATACAACATCTCTAAAAGTATATACAAACTTAGATAGATCAAGACAAGATGCAGTAAACTCAGTATTAAATGGAGAAACATATGGATGGATAAATGATAGAGTTCAAACAGGTGTTGCTGTATTAGACTCAGAAACAGGAAAAATAATTGCAATTGGTAATGGACGTAATATTAATGGACGTACAAATGCTAATTTAAGTCAATTAAATTATGCTACTGATATAGAGCGTCAACCAGGAAGTACTGCAAAACCATTATTCGATTATGGTCCAGGTATTGAATATAATAATTGGTCAACATATCAAATGTTCAGTGATTCACCATATTCTTATTCAAATGGTAGATCAATAAAGAACTGGGATGGTGGCTACTATGGAAATATTACACTACGTCGTGCTCTTTCAGCATCACGTAATATTCCAGCTTTAAAAGCTTTCCAACAAGTAGATAATAAAAAGATAGCCGAGTTCGTAACTAACTTAGGATTAACTCCAGAAATCTGTCCAAGTGGATATGACTATGATAGAGAAGCTAAGAATTGTTACAATCCAAAAAATAAAAATGATATAACAGATACAATTGCTCTACATGAAGCTCATTCAATTGGAGCCTTCACAGGAGTATCTCCTCTAGAGATGGCTGCTGCATATGCTGCATTCTCAAATGGAGGATATTATAATGAACCATATTCTGTAAGTAAAATAGTTTATCGTTCAACTGGAAAAGAAGCAGAACACAAAGCTAACAAAAAGAAAGTAATGTCAGATGCAACTGCATTTATGATATCAAGTGTTCTACAAGATGTTGCTCTAACTGGTGGAACTCCTAGAAATGTTGCTTGTAAAACAGGTACTACAAACTTTGATGAAAACACAATGAACAGATATAACATGCCAGGAGATGCAATACGTGACTCTTGGGTAATTGGTTATTCAACTAAAACAGTTATTGGTATGTGGTATGGTTATGATGACTTTACCAGAGAATCTATTGCTCAAGGATATGTATTACATAACGTACCAGCAACAATTCAAAAAGATAGATTATTTAATGCTCTAGTTTCAAGTGGAGCTATGGAAGCAAATAGAGAAGAATTTAAAATGCCAAGTAGTGTTGTAAAAATAGGTGTTGCTGCTGGATCTAATCCTGCTAAACTAGCAGGTCCAGGAAGTGCTACAATTTATGAATACTTCAAAAAAGGTTCTGAACCAACAGAAACAGATTATTCATCATACACTATTCCAGCACCAAGTGGTCTAACAGTTAATCTAAATGAAGCAACTGGACAAGTTACTCTATCATGGAATCCAACCTCCCCAGGTCCTTTAGCAAAATCTGAATATGGAACATTTGGTTATAATGTTTACTATGGTTCCGAACTATTAGATTGGACAAGTAAAACATCATATACATTTACTCCAGCTGATCCATACCAATCAGTTTATAAAGTAATTGGTACTTATAAGAGTTATAATGAAGTTCAGTCTTCTGCTGCTACTGCAACATTAACGAAAAAAGTAGAGCCAGAAATAAAACCTGAACCTCCTGCTGAAGAAGAAACTGAACCATAATAAAAGAAGAATCAATCAAGATTCTTCTTTTTTTCTCTACATAAGTCTTTTAATTTACATTCTCTACATTCAGGTTTCACTGCCTTACAATAGTATCTACCAAATAATACCATTTGTAAATGTAATTTAGACCAAATATCCTTATCAAACTTTTTCATAAGCTTCTTCTCTATTTTTAATACATCATCATTCATATAAGCAAGCTTAAGTCTTTTAGATACTCTTTCAACATGTGTATCAACTGCAATTGCGGGATAATTATAATATTCTGATAAAAAAACATTAGCCGTTTTTCTACCAACACCTGGAAAAGTAGTTAAAATACTATGATCAGTAGGAACTACTCCATTATAATCTCTAAGTAATATAGTAGCTATATCTCTAATATAACTACTCTTTTTTCTAAAAGAACCAACCGGCCTAATAATATCTTCTAAATCACTCAAATTAGCCTTACTAAGTTCTTCTAAGTTCTTATACTTACTAAATATTATAGGTGTAACACTATTAACCCTTTTATCCGTAGATTGAGCACTAAGTACTATAGCCATTAATAATTCATAATCATTATTATATATTAATTCACATTTAGGATTAGGAAATAACTCATCAAGATACTCTTCTATCCTATTCATCATCATCAAACCAGTTCCAATCAACCATTGCCATATCTACATTACTATCTTTATCATCTTTATGAGCATTTCTCTTCTTACGATTTTCTTCTACATCACTACTAGTTTTAATACCAGCTTTACCCCATTCATATAAAATCTTATCTATATATCTTAAATTAGATACACCATTAAAAGTAGCTTCCTTAATAGCCTCTTTTATTAATTCTTCACTCATATTCTGTTCAAGCCAAGCCTTAATAATCTCATACTCCATAGGACTAAGAGTTCTACCAAACTCTTTCTCAATAACTTCAAAGATATTAGAATCAACACTATTATCTTTACTATTACCTTCATCCATTATAAGTAAAGATACTTTATTATAAAAACCATCTAGATTAATAACTTCTTCCATTAACCCTTTTTCATTCTTTTTAGTTTCAACTTTAATAAAACCCTTATCAGTTAAATTAGAAACATATCCCATAACTTCCATTAATTCTAATCCTAAATCATTAGAAAATAATTCAGGATCAAATAAATGTTTATTACCAATATTATGTATATATATCAAGAACATAAATTCATCAAGCTCTAATTTTAACTTCTTATAATTCTTATATAAGAATAATGGTATTACTATATTTCCTTCTTTAAAGAAACCTAGATACTTATTATCCATAGCATCATCTCCATTTATTGTTTATATATTAACATAAATCTCAAAAAAAAGATAGAAAACTATCTTTCTATCTAATTATCATTAGGAAAATCATCATCAAATAAATCATCTTTCTCTTCATCTTCATCATTTAAATCTAAGATAGAAGAGAAATTAGTAGTTTTATCAGCTCCTGATTCCTTTTCACTAACATTATTTTGGCTACCCATAAAATCAACTAAATTATTATTTGAAAAACCATTAGAAGTATCAACAGAAGTAGCACCAGTATCAGTACTATTAATACTACTATTATTAAATCCAGCTGAAATATCAAAATAATCATTACTTACTTTTTCAACATCTGCTTCAGAATAATTTAAATCAATCTTAACAGGCTCTGCACTAGTTTCCTCAATTAAAGACTCCTCATTACCATGTAATAAACCTTGTCTAACTGCATCAGCATTAGTAACGAACTTATTACCATCTTTTTTATTAATATCTTTAGCTTTCTTAATCTCCTTCTTAACATTAGGATCAAAATATAATAACGCATAATTCTTAGTAATTAGTTTTATTATACATACTATAAATGCTATTAAAGAAAATATAGATACAACAGAAGAAATAATTGAAATACCAAATATAGCTATTAAAATACTAATACCATATAATACAGCCCATATCAAAGCAATTAATGGACCAAAAGCCATCTTTACACATATAAATGTATTAACAATAGGTACAAATACCAAAGATGAAGCAGTATTATACATTTTCTTATATAAAGCATTAAGTACATAGCAATAGAATATATATGCAATAATAGCAACAATAATACTAATTATTAATAATCCTAAAGCTAAATTACCACTAATAGTCTTCAAGAAATTAAAATTAAAATCAATTTTTTGATCTTCTACTTCTTCTTTTTGTGGTTTAACACCATCTTGAATCTCTGCTAAAGTAAGTCCCTTATACTTAGTAAAGCCAGCAGATTCACAATCTATATTATCACTAAGTATAGAATAACTAACAATTTCAGTAGCACTTCTATTTTCTACAAAATATTTCTTCTTGGCACTAATTTTAAAAGGTGTACTTTTATTAGATTTAATCTCTAATCCAGAATACTTACTATCATAATCTCTCTTAGTACAATAGAAAATAGTACCAATATTTCTACCATCTTTATCAAATAAACCAATTGCAACAGTAACTGGTACTTTTTTATTTGTATTATTTACAATACCAGCAAAACTAAAATAAGTACTATTAGTCTCATCCAAATTCTTATTATAATTAACTCCGTTATAAGTAAAATGGTTAGTTTTTATAGTAGCATTACTAGAAGTAATTGGAATACTATCATAAGGATTGTATTCTACAGCATATACATCAACTAAAAAGATACTTATAACTACTAATAATAAGATTTTTAAATATCTCTTCATGTAGCCACCCTCTCATCCTAATATTTTTTTAATATATACTTACATATCTTTTCTTTATCATTATTTAATCTATGATAAAGTATTTCCCTTTCAATATCATTATATATATCTTTTAAGTATCCACCTGGACCTTTATGTAATAACTTCATAATCTCCTCACTAGTAATATCAATATCTCTTCTTCTATGAATTACTAGATTAGTATAAGCTTCAGTTACATCTTTAATATCAATACCCCTAAGTTCTCCTGCAACACTATTAACATATAACCCATATGTATACAAAAGCATAGGATCTAAATTATTACGTCCTAGAACAGTTTTAACATTCTTAATAACTTCTTTTTCTGATGCTGTAAAAGGATATCTATCACTAGCCTCTACTATACACCAAATATCTAAAGGACTATTTGTAACTTCTACTTTATCCAAATTAGAAATATCTAATTCTTTATCAATTTCTAAATCCAATAATAATTTTATACCATTTTTAGCATAAGTACTACTAAAAATTTTATCTAATTCTTCTTTTTTTCTATTAAAGGATAAATTTCTAATTAAATGTTTATTATTCTTAATAGCTTTTATTGTTTCACTATCTAAATCAAAATTAAGCATAGTAGCAAATCTAATAGCTCTAAGAATACGCAACGCGTCTTCAGAAAACTTTGTATCTGGATTACCTACACATCTAATTACTCTATTTTTAATATCTTCTTGTCCATTTAAAAGATCAACTATTTTACCATCCTCATCCATACATATTGTATTAATAGTAAAATCTCTTCTTCTCAAGTCTTCCTCTAAATCATCAATATATTTAACTTCAGCTGGTCTACGATTATTAACATATCCAATATCACGTCTAAAAGTAGTAATTTCAAACCTAATACCTTTACTAATAACAGTAACAGAACCATAATCTTCATTAGGCAAACAACTATCAGCAAATATATTTTTAATATCTTTAGGAGTTGCATTAGTAGCAATATCAATATCATTTGATTTAATACCAATTATATAATCTCTAACGAATCCCCCAACAATATACGCTTTGAAACCATGACTAGTAATCTTTTTTAATAATTTTAGAGATGCTTCTAACATTACTTCACCACCATCATCTAAGCTTTATTATAAACTCCCAACTATATTATAACACACAAAAAAAAAGAGCCCAATATCTAGGCCCAATTTTTTTTCGAAATAATTACTTATTTACAGCTTCTTTTAAAGCAGTACCTGCTTTGAAAGTAACAGCATTTCTAGCAGCAATCTTAACTGTTTCACCAGTTCTAGGATTACGTCCTTCACGAGCTGCTCTCTTAGAAACACCAAATGTTCCAAATCCAACTAGTGGAACTTTATCACCTTTAACTAATGCTTTAGTTACAGTTGCAAAAGTTGCATCAATTGCTCTTGTAGCATCTGCTTTAGTTAATCCAGTTGCAGTTGCAACAGCTTCTACTAATTCTACTTTCTTCATAATCATTATACCTCCCTATATCTAATTAAGCATAAGTTATGCTTACAACATAAATGTAGCATATTTTATTTTTAATAGCAAGATTATTTAGTACAAAATTAACAATTTTACTTCAATTTTTCGTTAATATTACTTAATAAATAGATAATATGACCCATACCATATATCATTAAACATACTAAAAATCCAACAAGCCAACATGCAATCATAACAGAGACATTGAATTCTGTACTTAAACATACACCAGAATAAAATGATGAAGTATTACCACAAGCTGGAAATAAATTACCAAATATTATTCCTAATACAAGTACAAATATAAATAAACAAATAGCTATCTTTTGATAAGCATTAAATCTAATCTTTTTAACTTCACGACTCAAACTATTTACTTTAGGTAAATCAGTCTTAATCTTATCAATTTCTTCAAACATATTCATATTACTTCTCCACCTTCTTCTTAGTATTTTTCTTTTTCTTCTTAGGTGGCTCTTCTTTTTTAACTATAGCATCAACTACTTTGTCCTTAGCCTCAATTATCTTTTCATCTATATCAGTACTATCAAGTACCTTAGTAATACCATCACTAACATCTTCTTTAATATCAGTAGCTTTATCTTTAATAGCATCAATTGTCTCATCTAAATCATTTTCTTCAATAAAATCATTTATCTTTTCCTTATATTCAGAAAAATCTCCATCATTATTAGCATCTATCTTCTTTTGATCCAAATATTCTCTATATAAATAGATATATCTACCAAATAAACAAGTAAAAATACAATCTAAGAAAGATAAAAAAGCTCCATCTATAGAAGTAGTAAATATTAAAGTAACAGCTAACTTAGTAACAGTAAGCACTATTACTGCTGAAAATAACCACTCATTACCAAGTTCATTAAATGGTGATTTTTTTAATTTAAATTCTTTCCATAATCTAGTATTTCTTAAAAACACATGCATAGTATAAATAAATAAAGTTAAATTAAGTATAAAAGTAACAATAGAACCTAAATTAAATGATTGAAATACAGTAAGTAAACTAGTAATAGTAACAATTAAACATATAAATATTAATAATAAATTAAAATAATTAAAGTTCTTTTTACCAAAATAAGTCTTAATCGCAACAAAATATACTAATAATAGTAAATAAATAGTATTATGATTAACTATATTTCTAAATATATCCCATGTACTTAAATTATTATTAATCGCAAAACTTTGACTAAGTATAATAATAATTCCTATTAAACCAATGAGTACTGTAGTAATCTTTCTAGCATCATCATACCAAGATTCTTTTATTCTTTTCTCCATCTTTTCCACCTCTATTATAAGTATATCATTAATTAGAATTACAATAAATAAGTAAAAGTACTTTTTATTGGAAAGTTTACAATAATATGTTATAATACAAGAGAAAAAAGGAGGGGATATTATGGCTATACCAACAGTTGCTTTAGTAGGAAGACCTAATGTCGGTAAATCTACTCTATTTAATAAAATATGTGGCAAACAAATATCAATCATTGAAGATATTCCTGGTGTAACAAGAGATCGTATCTATCAAGAAACAACCTATAATAATAAAAGATTCTACTTAATAGATACTGGTGGAATAGATGCAACTAAGATGCAGTTTAATGACGAAATAAAAATGCAAGCAGAAATTGCTATTAAAGAAGCTGATATAGTAGTCTTCATAGTAGATGGTAAAGAAGGATTAACACATAATGATTTAATAGTAAGAGATATTCTAAGAAAATCAGATAAAAAAGTAATAGTTGCTATTAATAAAATAGATGTAAAAGATGCCAAAGATAACATTTATGACTTCTATGAATTAGGATTTGATACATATATACCAATTAGTAGTATCCATAATACTGGATATATAGAATTAATGGACAATATCACAATGAATTTTCATCCAAGCGAAGAAAAAATAGATGATAGATTAAAATTTTGTATTATAGGAAGACCAAATGTTGGTAAATCTTCTCTAGTAAATGCCCTATTAAACGAAGAAAGAGTTGTTGTATCAGATATAGCAGGAACAACAAGAGATTCAATAGACTCAGTATTAAAATATAATAATGAAGAATATGTTCTTATTGATACCGCAGGTATGAGAAAAAAAGGAAAAGTATTTGAATCAGTAGAAAAATACAGTTTATTTAGATCATTAAAATCAATAGATAGATCAGACATCTGTATTGTAGTAATAAATGCTGAAGAAGGAATAAAAGAACATGATAAACATATAGCAGGATATGCTATAGAACGTGGAAAAGGACTAATATTTGTTGTAAATAAATGGGATACAGTAACAGATACTACAATAGCTGACTTTGAAAAACTAATGCGTGCAGAATTCCAATTCGCAACATATGCTCCAATTGTTACACTATCAGCACTTACTAAGAAAAGAATTCATACATTAATGCCAGAAGTAATAAAAGTAGCTGAAAACATAAAAAAAGAAGTAAAAACAAGTTTAATAAATAATGTAATACTAGATGCATATCAATTAAATCTACCACCTAGTTATAAAGGTAAAAGATTAAAGATATATTTTACTTCTCAAACAGGTATTAATCCACCTAAATTTACTTTTAGAGTAAATAATAAAGGTCTAGTACACTTCTCATATGAGAGGTATTTAGAAAATAAAATAAGAGAAAGTTTTGATTTTACAGGCACACCTATTGTATTACAATTTAAAAATAGGAATGGTGATGAATAATGATTATAGGAAATAATAGTAATGATAATAGTTTTAACAATCCATTAAGTGAAGAAAACCAGTTTAAAACAAGAATGGATAATATTAAACAAGCCAATGAATTAAATATGTATAATGATGGTTTAATTGACAATGTAAACAGTCCAAGATTCAATAATCCTCTAGATCAAGATCAAATGTCAGATAAAACCTTATCAATGCTACATGAAAGACTAAATCAAGGATTAATATCACTTGATGAATTTAACAGAAAATGCAACGAACTAGGCAAGAAAAGAAATAAAAATAACTAAAAAGCTCTTTAAAAGAGTTTTTTTTATGATATAATTATCATATGATACAAAATAGGAGTGATTGTAATGCAATTCGAAGTTTATAAAAATGGTGAAAATTTATTCTATATTGATTACTATGTAGCAGTAGCTTTTGGTGTAGGAGAACTATTAGATACTTATGTTATAGGAGATCGTACATTTGTAAAAGCTAATGAAGGAGATATAAATACTATAATTGATATTTCTAAAAATACTGAAACTCCATATGTTCCAGTATATTTTAATTTAAATATTCCTGCTATCAAAGCAAAAGATGAAGTACAATTCGAAGTATATCAAGAAGATAATACATTCTATATAGATTACTTTGTAGCAGTAGCTTTTGGTATAGGTATATCTAAAAATACTAGAACTATTGGCAAAAGAGAATTTGTTGAAGTATCAGAAAAAGAAATATCTAATTTAATAGAAATATCTAAATTAACAGATACTACATATATTCCAGTAGTATTTAAACTACAAACAAGTAAAACTGATAAAGATACTATAGAAACAGTAGATTTCGAAGTATATCAAAAAGATGGTAATTACCTAGTAGATTACATAGTTGCTGTATCATTTGGAGTAGGAACACCATCTAAATTACAAAAGATAGGTAATCGTACTTTTGTAGAAATAAATGAAAATGAATTAAATAAAATAATTGATCTTTCAAATAAAACAAATACTCCATTTGTACCACATTTCTTTAATGCTTTAGATACAAAACAAGTTGCTAAACTATTAGTATATAAAGATGAAAACGGAGAACTATATATCGCATCAAATGCTGCTGATGTATTAGGAATCAAAATATTATGTTTAGATAATATTAGACCAAAAGAATTACATAGTAGAATAACAAAAGAAGACTTAGAAAAAATAATTGAAGATGGAAAAGCAGTTGGAATTGAAATACAACCAGAATATATAGAACTAAATAATAAAAAAGAAAGAAGAAAAGATAATAATATCAAAGTAATTAGTACAAGTAATAGACTATTCTTGCCAGCAACAATTTGTGAAGAATACTCATTAGGTAATAAAGATGTTTCTATTAAAATAGATGGAATACTTTATTATGAAACTAATTCAAATGAAATAGATGAAGTTGAAGATAAAGGTAATAAAGTCTTAATTGAAAGATATAGAGACTTACCATTAGATGTAAAACCAAAATCTAATGACTACCCTATTTTAGAAGCATATAAAAATATTGAAAATGGAGAATTATTCTTAGAAGATGGAGTATGTGCATACTGTGACATTGGAATAAGAAATGATGCTACTTATATAAATGGTAAAAGATGCTATAGAGTAAATGAACAAGAAATAGAAATAGCCTCAAAACTATTAAATGCAACTGCTGTAATTAAATATTTTGAATTAGAAAAAACAGAAGTACATGAAGAAAGAAATAATAAAGAAGAATTAACAATAATTAAAGCTAATTCAGGAATGTATTTAGAAGAAACAATTGCAGAATCATTAAATATTTACTCTAATAGAACAAAGACAATAAAAGGAAAAATCTATTATCGTATAAATGAAAATACAATTGAAAGATTAAATAATAAATATACTATAAAATATGAAGGATTGCCTCAAAGAACAGCACAATTTATAGTATGTACATTAGAAGACAATGTCTATATAGATGAATATATTGCTAACCTATTCAAATATACAAGTATTGGTCCAAAAGTAAGAATTGAAGGAAAAGTATATTATCATGTAACACGAGAACAAGTAGATAAAGTAATAAGTGTTACTTCTAATCTAGATACTAAATTAGTACCAACATATAGAGCAATTAAACTAAGAACCAATGAAGGAAGAAAAGATTCTAAATTTAGTGATGATGATTACTTAGATGAATTAATTCCTGGAACTAATGTATATAAACCTAGATATAGAAAATATGATGAATCAGTAGAAGATTATGAATATTTCCTAACTAGATATTATTTAACTTTCTTCCCAAATGCTAAATTACCAAGTAAATATAGATTAAAAAAGGAAGAAATTAATCAAGATACAAATGCATCAAGAACAAGATAAAACACGTAATTAACGTGTTTTTTTTATTATATTATGATAAAATATTAATAGAATAAGGAGGAGCGTATGAAATGTCCTAAATGTAAAGCTACAATAGATAATGATTCCAAATATTGTACTTATTGTGGAGTATTAATAAATAAAGATAATATAGAAAAAAAAGAAAATATAACAAAAGAAAAACTATTAGATGCCTTTATTGGTAATAATAGTGAAGAAATAAAAGAAAAGTCATTTTCCCTACCCCAAGTACTTTTAGGAACAATCTATTTATTATATAGAAAAATGTATTTATATGCATTAATATCAATAATAATATTTATAGGTAGTTTATTCTTATCAAAATACTTTATATTAATAATTGTAATTAGAAATATAGTATTTGCCTTCTACTTTAATACAATCTATTATAATCATGCTAATAACAAAGTAAATGACATTATGAAAATGTCTATAGATGATACTAGTAAAGAAAAACTATGTAAGAAAAAAGGAGGAACTTCAATTATCCCAATAATAATTGGTTTCTCATCAACACTAGCTATAGGAGTAGTATTAATACTAGTAGGAGCAGCTGTACTCATAACATCAGATAATAATCTATTAAAAAATTATATATCAGATAAACCAGAATTATATAACTTAAAATATACAGTGCCTGATAAATTTCAAACAACAAGTTTTAATGATAAATATAGTAAATATTATTCATATATGGATGATGACTATAATTATTGTTCATTTACAATAAGTCAAAATGATTTTACTAGTCTATATCCAACTACGGAAAAATTCTTAAAGTCAAGTGCTGTTATGACAACAAATGAAACAGTATCAGATGTAAAAAAAGTAACTATTAATAATTATGAATGGCAAGGCTTAATAATAACATCACAAAAAGATCTTAAATACATATATGCCACTAAAAAAGATGATAGATATTACTCCATAGATTTTACTACTGATAAAGAAGGTCAAGATCCTTGTTTAATATACTATAAACAAGTATTAAATAGTTTAGAATTCAAATAAAAAGAAGCAATGCTTCTTTTCTTTATTGTAATAAACCTTCTATTTTAGCAAGTACATCTTTGCAACCTAACTTAGTAGTACTAGAAAATACTATTAAGTCATCACCAAGTACTAAGTCTAACTCTTCAAGTATCATTTGAAGATTTTTTTGTTTCTTACTACCACTAACTTTATCTGCTTTAGTAGCAATAACAGTAACAGGAAGATTATAATACTTTAAAAAATTATACATAAGTAAATCATCTTCACTTGGTTTATGTCTAAAATCTACTAACATAAATACCCTTTTTAATTCTTCCCTTTTTTCTAAATACTCTTCTATCATCATACCAAATTTAGCTTGCGTCTTCTTATCAGTTGCTGCATAGCCATATCCAGGTACATCTATTAAGAAGAATTCATTATTAACCCCATAAAAGTTTAATGTTTGTGTCTTACCAGGTTTAGAAGAAGTATAAGCAAGATTCTTTCTACCTAAAACAGAATTAATAAAACTACTCTTACCAACATTACTTCTACCAACAAGTAAAAACTCTGGTTTTCCTTGATCAGGATATTGACTTCTACGAGTTGCGATTATATCTAAGTTAGCTTCTCTAATTACCATAATTAAGCCTCCCTATTTTCCATATACTTTATACATTCTTTATCTAAATCATCCATTAATTTCATAGCCTCATCAAAAGTAGCAGGCTTTGCTCCAGCAGCAAACTTATGTCCACCACCATTATACTTTTCAGCTACAGTATTAATCACTGGACCACGAGATCTAATAGATACTCTAATTTGTTTATTCTTAACATCTTCAGTTAATGTTGCCCATACAATTACTTCATTAATAAAATTAAAATTATTTACCATATTTCCAGCAGCAGCACTATCAACACCAAATTCATTAATAACATCATCAGTTATTTTAATATAAGCAAGTCCATTATCAGTAACAGTCATATTAAGACCAATATAACCTTCAAGTCTTACTTCATTTAAAGGTCTAACATATAATTTTTGATATAGTGAATTAATATCTAAATCATATTTCTTAACATAGTCCCCTACTAATTTAAAAGTCTTATCAGTACAACTATTAAATAAGAATCTATTAGAGTCACTAACAAGACCCATAAATAAATATTCTGCTATTTCTTTATCACAAACTAGTGGTAAATCATTAAGCATCTTCATTATTATTTCACAAGCACTAGTTTTATCATCTTCAATTAATTCCAAGTCACAAAACTTCTCAATAAAAGGATGATGATCTATCTTAATCTTATATTTAAAACTATCTAAATCTAATGAACAATCTACTCTTTTCTTATCAGGAGTATCAGTAACAATTAATAAAGCATCAGAAACAGCTTCAGTCTTATCTAATTTGCCAATGCCACTAAACTTACTACTACCAGACCCAATTGCAATAACTTTCTTTTCTGGAAAAGTCTTTAAAATACTATCTCTTAAAGCTAATTGACTACATAATGCATCTGGATCAACCCCAATATGACGACATATAACAATTGTTTTAAACTCTTTTATTCTTTCATATATTTCTCTATACATAGTAATTTCCTATCTATTTTATTAATTTTAATGTATCTCTAGCAATTAATAATTCTTCATCTGTTGGAATAACATAAACTAATGTACTTGAATCATCACTACTAATCTTTACAACATCACTTCGTACATTGTTCTTATCTAAATCAATCTTTATACCAAGACAGGCAAGTTTCTCACAAACTTCACGTCTAATTGGTATATTATTTTCTCCTACTCCAGCAGTAAATACTATTACATCTACACCACCAAGTAATACATAATATTGCGCAATATAATCAACAATTCTTCTAACATATTTGTCTTTAGCAAGAATAGCTTGACTATCTCCCTCATCTACTTTAGCCATAATATCACGCATATCACTACTATATTCACTTAAACCAAGTAATCCACTCTTCTTATTTAAATCATCTATTATTTCAGAAGCATTTTTACCTTCTTTTTCCATAACAAATGGAATAATAGATGGATCGATATCACCACTACGAGTACCCATCATAATTCCAGCAAGTGGAGTGAATCCCATTGAAGTATCAATACATTTACCACCTTTTATAGCACATATACTAGCACCATTACCAATATGACAACTAATAATTCTTTTATCTTTAAGTCCTAATACATCACTAACATATTCACTAATATATCTATGACTAGTTCCATGTGCTCCAAACTTTCTTACACCATAATCTCTATACCAACGATATGGAACAGGATACAAGTAAGTTACTTCATCTATACTTTGATGAAAAGCAGTATCAAATACACACACCATAGGTTTATCAGGTAATATTTCCCTAAAAGCATTAATACCAAGTAAATGGGCTGGATTATGAAGTGGAGCATATTCTTTTAACTCCTCTATATCATTGATAACTTCATCAGTACATATAACACTTTCACTATATTTATTACCACCATGCACTATTCTATGTCCAATACCATCTATTTCATCTAATGATTTAATAATACCTAAAGCAATTAACTTATCAAGTAATATTTTAACTGCATCAGTATGATTAGAAAACTCAATTTCTTGAGTAATTTCATCACCATCATAAGAAATCTTATAGTTTCCCCCATCAATTCCTATACGATCAAATAATCCACTCGCAATAACACTTTCATTTTCCATCTCGAACAAAGTAAATCTAAGTGAACTACTTCCTGCATTTATAGAAATAATTTTCATACTACCACTCCTAATTTCTATTAATATTATACTATATTATAATAAATAAAAAAAGCTCAAATTCTTGAGCTCTTCTTACTTACTATTAACAATTTTATATGTATCTTTAATAATCATTAACTCTTCATTAGTAGGTACAACCCATACTGGAACCTTAGAAGACTTAGCACTAATAACACCTTCATGTACATCTTTAAATCCAGCAATAGTCTCATTTACCTTTTCATCTAATTTAATACCTAAAGCATTTACTCTCTTAATTATATTACTACGAGCTTCAAAACCATTTTCTCCAACTCCTGCAGTAAATACAATTGCATCTACCTTACCATCTAATTCAATAAAATATTCAGCAATATATTTAGCTACTCTATCATTATACATATTAAGTGCTAAAATTGCTCTCTCATCACCCTTAGCAGCAGCTTCTTCAACATCTCTAGCATCAGAAAAACCACTAACTCCAAGTAATCCACTCTTCTTATTTAAATCATTTGTAACATCAGCAATACTTTCTCCTGATTCTTTACAAACATACTCTAAAATAGATGGATCAATAGAACCACTACGAGTACCCATCATTAAACCATCAAGCGGTGTAAGACCCATAGTAGTATCATAACACTTACCATCTTTAACAGCACTAATACTAGCGCCACTACCTACATGGCAAATTATTAAATTAACATTTTCTTTTCCTAATTTTTCTTTCATTACAGTAGTAATATATTTATGACTAGTACCATGGAAACCATATTTTCTAACTCCATATTTTAAATACCATTCATAAGGTACTGGATACATATAATTTTCCTTAGGCATAGTTTGGTGGAAAGCAGTATCGTATACTGCAACCATTGGAACATTAGGTAAAACTTCTTTTAATGCTTCAATACCAGCTAAATTTCCTGGATGGTGAAGTGGACCTAACTTAGTTAAATCTTTAATACTTTGAATAACTTCATCATCAATAAGTACTGAATCACTATACTTTTCTCCTCCATGTAAAACTCTATGTCCTACACCTTTAATCTCATCTAATGATTCAACTGCCTTATGTTCTAATAACTCATCTATTAAAACTTGTACTGCCTCATTATGATTCTTTAAATATTTTGCCCCTCTTATCTTTTCTCCATTTACTTTAGTAGTCCAGAAACTATCTTCTAAACCAATTTTTTCTATATAACCACTAATTATTACTATTTCTTCAGGCATTTCAAATAATTGAAATTTTAAAGAACTACTTCCTGCATTTACGCATAAAAACTTCATAATTTCCCTCTCTTTCAACAAGATTAAAATATCAAAAAACTAAGTAATAGTCAATATTTATTACTTAGTTTTACCAACCTCTCGTAAGGCTTTATTAAATAAAATAGCTGTTGCACCTGGAAAGATATGAGCAACTTCTATATACTCATCTAATTCATTTTTATTAATATCTCTCCAATCAAGTTCAACTTGACCAAAACTCATATTTTTACTCTTTTCTAAAGAAAACTCTCTTACAAATTCTCTAATAGTTCTACCATTACCTTCCCTAAAAGGATGACAATAAATTAACTTAGTATAAAGATTTGCTAAAATATCAGAAAATTCATTTAAACTATGGCAATTATTAAGTCTTTCTTCAGTTTCATTAAATAATTCATTCAAATATATATCTATATCCTCTTGATCATCAAAAAATAAGAATCCACCATGTTGCTTAGTCATATTAACAGTTCTATATTTACCAGCAAAGGGATAAACATCTTCAAAAATATATCTATGGAGTTCTATTAAATGCTTTTTTCCACAACCTAAATTTAAAGGATTTTCATCAAGTTCTAATAATCTATCAAAAGAATTAGTCATCTCTATTCTTTTTAATTCATCATAGTTTTTAACACCATAATTATTAATTAATACATTAGTATTAGGATAAAAATATTCTGCCCAACGAATATCATTTTCTCTGTCCGTCATCCTTACCACCTCTAACTTTAACAATAGGTTTCTTTAATATATTATTCTTAATTTCAGTATCAAGCTTTTTAGAATGTATATAAAAAATATCTTCATCATCAAATAAAGCCAATACTTTCTCAACCTGATCCCTCTTAACTTTCATAACTTTCACCATCTTTATTATAGCAAAAAAAAGATAGTAAAGCTATTATAATAAATCACTAAAACTATCTTCTTTTTCAAATACTTTAATAGTATTAATTTCTACTTCTTCAATCATTTTTTCATAATCAAATTTATTTTCTTCTTCTATTGCTGTATCTAATCTTGGATTAATAACTGGATGTTTAGGAACAAAAACTGTACAACAATCTTCAAATGGTAAAATACTTGTCTCATAAGTGTCAATTTTACGAGCAATATCCATAATCTCCAATTTATCCAGACAAGCACATGGTCTAATAACTGGCATATTAGTAACACTATTAATTACCCTCATACTTGTCAAAGTTTGACTAGCTACCTGTCCAATACTTTCACCATTTACAATAGCAAAGGCTTTATGACTATTACATAGCTTATCCATTATCCTATACATCATACGTCTCATTATAGTTATACAATAATCTTCTCTACAATTTTTGTAAATAGCCTCTTGTATAGGCGTAAAATTAACAATATGTAAATTAATTACTTTACAATAACTACTAAGTTTACGTGCCAAACTGATTACTTTATTTCTAGCTTCTATACTAGTATGAGGCATAGCTTCAAAATATACACAGTCAAGTACAATACCTCTTTTCATTGCCAAATAACCAGCAACTGGAGAATCAATTCCACCACTAAGCATTAGCATTCCTCTAGGTTGAGTACCAACTGGATATCCCCCACTACCTTGATAAGAATCTAAATATAAATATGTATTATTCTCTCTAATCTCTATCTTTATCTCTAATTCTGGATTATGTACATCTACTGAAATATTATCAATATTCTTTAATATTAATCCACCAATAACATGATTAAAATCTTGAGAATGAATTGGAAAATTCTTATTACTTCTCTTAGTAACAACCTTAAAAGTACTAAACTTTTTACTCTTAACAACCTCTAAAAGTTCTTTTTTAAGCTCTTCTACATCATTTTTTAATACATAAGCAATGTGATACATATGAATACCAAAAGTTTTATCCACAACTCTTTTAATATCATCTAATTCATTATCATTAAACTCTATATACATATGAGCTCTATCTTTCTTAATTCTTACATTATAATCTTTTAACTTATCTAATAAATTATCATATAAAGTCTTAATAAAAAAATTACGATTTCCCTTTTTAGTACTTAATTCTCCATACTTAATTAATAAAACTCTCTCCATATTATCACCACCACGCATATTTTAACATAAAAAAGATAAAAAGTATATAAGTACTTTTTATCCATCAACTAACTCTTTAGTACGATACATTGTCTTTTCTACTACTTTACAAGTACTATCAATAGAACTTATATCAGTATAACTATTATTATACTTCTTATTAATATAATATAAGAAATTATATTTTTGATAATAATTATCAAATACCTCTTCATTATTATCTTTACAATTATAAACTACTACTTCTTGATCATCATCATTAGTCTTTTTAGAAGACCACTTACCTACTTTATATATTTTCATACCCTTAAGAATAGTATCATCTTCATTGTCAATTAAATAGTCCCCACATTTTAAAGTAACAAATCTCTTACCTTCAACGACTTCTACCTTAGATTCATCAATATCACAATTACCAGAACCAAGAGGATTTTTAATATTACCAATAAACTCATTATCAATAGTTTCTGATAAATAATGTTCGTTAAAATAAACATCAAAAGCATCTAAGTTGCCAGCAACAGCAGTTGCAAAATTCTGTGCACTTTTACGCATCGTATTATACTTCTGTGGGCTACCACTATTACTAACAAAATTAAGACCAATTGCCAAAAATATAATAATTAATGCAAATACTGTTAAGACTTCGTATTTAGCAAATCCTTTATTATTCATCATAAACACTCAACAACTTTCTATAAAATTCCTCATCAATCAAAGATGTAGCCTTAATAGAAACATCTAAAGCATTCTTATAATCACCCTTATAAAATTTCTTTTCTGCTTCTTCTAAACCTTTTTCCACTTCACTATAAGTAGATCTATATCTATTACCATAAACAATAGACATTTCAGCAAGCTGCGCAGTCTTAATCATTTCATTAGTAGTACTATATAATTTTAATACTAAATCACGAGCAGTATCTACACGAGTGTTTAAAGTCTTAATAACAATAGGTTTTCTCTCAAGCTCTTTAACAACTTCAGAAATAGCTTCATTTGCTTCACTAAGTTGTACAAAATAACTATCATTAACAACAGGCAATTTATAAGTTCTAATCTTACTCTTACATTCTTTTAAGAACATCTTAATTTCATCTAACTGTTCACGAGCTCTTTCTTCATCTTCATACATATTACCAAGAGATTTTAAAGCCTTATCAAACTCATCTTCCATATCACTTAATCTAACAGTAAGAGACTCAATCTCACTATTTAACATAGAATAAGCAGATGACTTAGCTTCCTCTTTACTTAACATTTTCTTATAATCATCATTAATAACTACTAATACTTTATTAACTTCATGAATAATATTAATATCTTCATCTTTTAAATCATACATATTTTTAATATCATCTAATTGATCATAAACATCTTTTACTAATTGATTAGTTTTCTCAATCTTATTAGCAAAGTCTACCTTAATTTCTTCATAAAGTTTCTTACTCAATCTTTCTTTTTCAAAATCAATAAATAAAGAATCATAATACTCAAGCATAGTCTTTAAATCAAACATAGCACCTTCAAGATTAAGTATTTTTACTCTTTCCATAATAGTATCTATATTCTTACGAGACTCTTCTAAATTATAATCAATATTTAAATAATCAAGTACATATCCCTCTTTAAGCATTTCTTTATTTGTAGCTTCTACTTCTCTCATACGATTAGGGATTATTTGATTAGCCATTAATAATACATCTGGCATCTCTTTAATAATTATCTCCATATGTTCAATCATCGCATCCAAAGCCTTAACAACATGAACTACTTCTTGATAATCATTCTTTTCCATGACTTTTTCAAAGTCCATAAATCTTCTTTCAATATTCTCTAATTGTAAATCAATAGCTTCAGCTAAATTATCATATAATTGTTTATGATCATTAAATTCTTTAGTTAAATTACGATATTTAGTCTTTAACTTAATAACAATAGCTCTATACTTTTCTTCACTCAAAGTAATATCACGTATTTCCTCAAGTAAATGTTCTGCAGCTTCTCTTACTTTGTAGATTTCAATTTCTATTTTTGCCATACGATAACCACAGTTTTTATAATCTCTCTTATCAACATAAATATCTAAGTCAATAAGCATATCATCAATTACAGTTAATCTATTCTCTTTTAAATCATTAAATCTATCTTGCCAAGCATTATACTTCTCTTCCATCTTATCATTCTTAATAATAGGTTCTACTTTACTTAACTCCAATAATACTGGAGTAGAAGCAACCATATTTCTTTGAATTTCAAGATCTTTTACTTTATTTCTATAATAAGACATTTCAAGTTTTCTAATAAAGTGAAGAAGAATAATAACAATAATAAGTGCTATTACAAAAGCTGACCCAATAATTAAAAATTGTCCTTGCATACTTCACCTCTATTCTTACATATATATTTTAACACATTATAAATCTATTTTCCATACATTTAATTAAAACAAAGAAATAGTAACAATTCCTTGACATATCAACGAATTTAACATATAATTATAAATGCAATTTACTTGAGACAGCAGATTTAGAATATTTTAAAGTGTTTTTCATTGGTAAGTAACTAATGCTGTTAAGGCGAAAGAAAAACTCCCTAAGATATGGCTAAATTATTTCATTTAAATTGTATAAATGAAAGGAGTGACGTAAATGTCAAGATACACAGGTTCAAGTTACAAACAAGCAAGACGTGTTGGTTTCTCTGTTTCTGAAACAGGAAAAGAGTTAGCAAGAAGACCTTATGGTCCAGGACAACATGGTAATGCAAGAAAAGGAAAATTATCAGATTATGGAACTCAATTAAAAGAAAAACAAAAAGTTCGTTTCATGTATGGAGTAAATGAAAGACAATTTAGAAA
>OCTW013377434.1_pt1 | contig 27609 bp, 23 predicted proteins | sample 1539671 | NCBI WGS metagenome assembly OCTW01 (sample SAMN02144230, study PRJEB22623) | gut metagenome | biome: sheep rumen | host: Ovis aries | place: New Zealand | reverse complement strand
GCTTCCCGGATCGTCCATCATCAGATGCACGTCCAGCGGGAGGGAGGTTTCCCTGCGGATCGCTGCAACAACAGCGGGTGAAAAAGCGAGGTTCGGAACGAAATGTCCGTCCATGATATCCACATGGATCCAGTCGCATCCCGCTTTTTTCGCCCGCCTTACCTCTTCCCCGAGGTGAAGCGGATCAGCTGCCAGGATACTCGGCGCAATCTTAATCATAGCGGTCCCTCCACTCTTCCCTGATTTCCGCCAGCAGCAGGCGGTATCTCTCCAGTCTGTCCGGATGGATCATTCCCCGGTCGGATGCCTCCTGTACCGCACAGCCCGGTTCCCGGTCATGCAGGCATTCCCTGAACCGGCATTTTCCTTCATATGCCCGGAACTCCGGATATCGCTCCCGGAGTTTTTCAGGCTCCATCTGCTTCTCCGGCTCAAGCAGGCTGAACCCGGCGGTATCCATGACCTTCAGTCCGTCCCGTTCAATCAGCTCTGTCCGGCGCGTGGTATTTTTTCCTCTTGCAATCTTCCGGGAGATATCTCCCGTCTCGAGATTCAGGTCCAGCAGCGCGTTCAGCAGCGTGCTTTTCCCTGCGCCGCTCTGGCCTGTCAGGCAGCACAGCGCGCCCCTCATTGCCGCCTTCAGCGGCTCCAGTCCCGTTTTCTCCCTGGCGCTTACGGGAAAAACCGGAATCCCTGCCGCCCGGTATTCCTCCGCAATCCGCCCGGAAAAGGACGGATCCAGGTCCGTTTTGTTCACCGCCAGCAGCACGTCCATTCCCTGGGCTGTCGCCCTGGAAATCAGTCGGTCCGCAAGCAGCAGATCCGCTTCCGGAACCGGTGCCAGCACAATCACCAGCCGGGTCACATTCGCTGCCGGCGGGCGGAGGCATACGGTTTTCCGGGGAAGGATTTCCTCGATCCATCCGTGTTCCTCCGCCTCTCCGGGCGTAAAAAGCACATCGTCCCCGGTCAGCGGACTGATTCCCATCCTGCGGAATTTCTTTTTGCACCGCAGCGTGTAGCACCGGCCGTCCTCCGTCTTCGCGGTATAGAAGCTTCCGATCCCCCGGATCAGCGTACCCTGCAGGAAGGATTCACGCCGTTCACTCATTTCCGTTTTCCTTTCCGCCTGCAAGTCCGGGAACCAAGTTCTTCTGCTCCAGCTGGGTATCCCCCACATACACCGTGTAAGTATAAACCCTGTCATCCGGCAGTTCCACCGTATCCTCAATAACCCTTGAATCCTCGGGCTCCAGCGTGTAGGTCCGCGTATCAATGGCAACATTGGACTGTTCAGCCCGGATGCTGATGCGCACCTTCACCTGCTGGTCGCTCTCCGGAACCGTAACGGACAGGGACGCGGTGGAAACCGTCTCCGGATACCTGTACAGCGTCAGCTGCACAGGTGTATCTTCCGCAACGCGGTTCTCCGCTTCCGGCGAGGATGCCGCCACAAGTCCGTGTTCCTCCGCGTTTTCCGTCGCGGTATACCGCAGGGAAGGCTGCAGCGTCAGGTTTTGTTTCGTCAGCATCTCCTCCGCTTCCTGCAGCGTGCAATTCGCGAGGGAGGGCACCACCGTGCTTCCGCCGCTGATGATCAGCGTAACAGGATCGTCCCGGGTCACCTGTTCTCCCGCAGCCGGCACCTGGTTCATGACGCTGCCCTTCTGCACATCTGCGCTGGCCGCCCGGTCCCGGGTAATCTTCATGTTTTTTGTGGTCAGGAGGTTCGTGGCTTCTTCAGCCGTCATTCCGACCACATCCGGCATTTCAAAGGGTACCGGTCCGCTGGAGATCACCAGGATCACCGCGTCCCCCTTCCGGATTGTGGTACCTTCCTCAGGATTCTGCACATATACAAGGTTCCGCTCCACCTCATCGTTGGGCATACCCTTGTGCGTTTCCTTGAGGCCTGCCTGCTTGAGTATCCGGGCCGCTTCCTCAATGTTCATTCCCGTAACTTTCGGAACCTTCACGGTGAAGATCGTCTGTTCGTAAATGGCTCTCCCGCCGAAAAAGATTGCGGCGATCACAGCCAGTCCCAGCAAAACATTCAGCGCCACATGAAGCGCCCGCCGGTCAGCCGGCCGGGCCCTGCGCCTCGGACCGGTATTGGAGTTCTTATCCCCGCTGATCTGGGGCTTCGGCTGGCGCACCTCCAGCTCCGGTTCCGGGGCAACCTGCTCTCCCCGCTCTTCCAGCGCCATCCGCAGGTCCGCGGCCATTTCCCTGGCGGTCTGGTAACGCATGGCAGGGTTCTTTTCCATCGCCCTCATGCATACCCGTACCACCGCCGGTGGAACATCCGGCGCGATGGTCTGGATCGGCACGGGCTCCGCATGCAGGTGCTGCATGGCTACGGCTACCGGATTGTCGCCGTCGTAAGGCACGCGTCCCGTCAGCATTTCATACAGCACCACGCCGGTGGAGTATATATCGCTGGCTGCCGTAGCTCCCTCACCCCTGGCCTGCTCCGGCGAAAAATAGTGAACGGACCCCATCACGTTGTCGCCCCGCGTCAGCGTGGCGCTGTCCGCAATCCGGGCGATCCCGAAATCGGCAACCTTAATATGCCCGTCCTCATGTACGAGGATGTTCTGGGGCTTGATGTCGCGGTGAACAATGCCGTTCCGGTGCGCATGCTCCAGGGCGCTGAGAATCCGGATTGTAATCTGGCAGGCCAGGGGCGCGTTCAGTTTTCCCCGTTCCTGGATCACCGCCTTAAGGGTTTTCCCCTGGACGTATTCCATCACAAGATAACGGTTTTCACCGTCCATGCCCACATCCAGCAGGTTCACGATATTATGATGGGTCATCTTGCTGGCCGCTTCAGCCTCCCGCTGGAAACGGCTGATGAACTCCCTGTCCTCATTGTACTCCGGCCGCAGGACTTTCACCGCGACATTGTGCCCGGTTCGCAGGTCCACCGCCCGATAAACGATCGCCATCCCTCCCATACCGATCTGCTCGGTCAGGCGGTAGCGGTTTGCCAGTATTTTTTCTGTCATGCTTCCGCCTCCCTGTTCGCCTGATCGGAGGCTTCCGCATCCTTTTCGGAACAGGTTCCGCCTGTCAGATCCGTCATCAGGATCAGTGAAATGTTGTCTTTTCCGCCGTTATCCAGCGCCGTCTGCAGCAGTCTGTCCGCCGCTTCCTCCGGATTGTCCAGCAGCGCCAGTTCCTTCAGCGTGTTCCGGTTCATCTGTCCGTAAAGTCCGTCAGAGCATACCAACCACCGGTCTCCTGCTTTTCTTTCTTCACAGAAGAGATCCACTTCCACCGTTTCATCCGTTCCCACAGCCCTGGTAATGTAATTACGCATGGGATGGCAGGCTGCCTGTTCTTCAGTCAGCACGCCCCTGCGCACCATATCCCCGACCAGGGAATGGTCCTGCGTCACCTGGCGCATCTCGCCTTCCCGCAGCAGGTAAGCCCGGCTGTCGCCCACCTGGGCAACCAGCATCTCGTTTTCGGCCGGCCACAGCAGCGTAAGCGTTGTCCCCATTCCGGTCAGCGCGGCGTCCTTCTCCTGCTGGTTCCAGATTTCCAGGTTGATTGTCTGAACTGCCTTTTTCAGCGTCTCCCGGTCCGGCTTCTGGTTTTTCATTTCCCGAAGCAGGCCGTCGCGTGTAGCGCCTGAGGCAATTTCCCCGCCGTTATGTCCCCCCATGCCGTCTGCCACGCCGGCCAGTCCGCATCCGATAATCAGCGCGTCCTGGTTGTTCCTGCGGATCCGTCCCACATCCGTCCGGCTGACAATGGAAAACCCGGGAACAGGGACCTCCGGAACCGTCTCCGGCGCCAGGGGCTTGCTTTCCGCCTGTTCGGGGTTTTTCATCCGCATGGCTGCTTTTTCCTTCAGGTTAAACTTCCTCATCTGTCTGTCTCCTTGATTTTTACCCTTCCGTGGTTCTGCAGAAGGATCCCTGTATCAGCAGGTGCCGTCGGTGGAATCGCTGATCACCTTCCGGCGCAGCTGTCCGCAGGCGCCTTCTATATCGTCTCCCATTTCCCGCCGGCGCGTAACCGAAATCCGATGCTCCTCCAGCACGCGCATGAAATTCCGGACGGTTTCCTCGCTGACCCCTTTCAGGTGACGTTCCCGCACTTCGTTGAGGGGAATCAGGTTCACATGGCACTGCATGCCGCGCAGGATCCCGGCAAGCTCCTCCGCCTCCGCCTTTCCCGCGTTTACCCCTTCCGTCAGCGCGTATTCGAAAATAACCCTTCTCCCGGTTTCCCGGATATAATTGCGGCAGGCCTCCAGGATTTCCCTGATGGTCCATTTTTCCGCTATCGGCATGGTTTTCCGCCGGATCTCATCGTTGGGGGCGTGAAGGGACACGCACAGGGTAACGGGAAGCTTTTCCCGCGCCAGGTCATACATCCTGGGAACGATCCCGCAGGTGGAAAGGGACACGTTCCGGAGGCTGATCCGGATGCCTTCCTCCTCCCGCAGCAGGTGGAGGAAACGGATCACCTGGTCATAGTTGTCCAGGGGCTCTCCGCTTCCCATCAGCACCACATGGCTGACCTTCTGTCCTTCTCCCTCCAGGTACCTGTTGGCCGCGAGAATCTCCCCCAGCATCTCCCCGGCTGTCAGGTCGCGCACTCTTCCATCCAGCGTGGATGCGCAGAACCGGCAGCCCATCCTGCATCCCACCTGGGTGGAAATGCACAGGCTGATCCCGTATTTGTACCGCATCAGGACGCCTTCCACGCAGTTCCCGTCCTTCATTTCATACAGGAACTTCACGGTGCCGTCCAGCGCGCTTTTCCGGTGCAGCCGGATGGAAACGCTTTGCGCCGTGGCGCAGGCCTTCAGCTTCTCCCGCATATCCTGCGGCAGATTGGTCATCCCGTCAAAATCGGTTCCGCGGTGAATCCATTCAAATATCTGCTTTCCCCGAAAGGCAGGATAACCCTGGGCCCGGATCCATCCGGTAAGCTCTTCCCGGGTCATTCCCGTCAGTTCAACCATTCCTTCATTCCTTTCTCTTCATCCGGCACAGGTAAAACCCTTCCACTCCGTCCCGGAATTCCAGCAGCTGAAGTCCCTTCTTCCGATGCTCCCTGTAGCGCTGCGGAATGGTTTCCGGAAGCTCGCACACCTCAAATTCCGGATGATCGGAGAGGAACCGTTCCACTTGCATTTCATTTTCCTCCGGCAGCACGGAGCAGGTGGAATAAACCAGCGTTCCGCCTGGCTTTACATATTCGCACACCGTGTCCAGGAGCTTCTGCTGTATTCCGGTCAGTTCCTTCAGGCTCTCCTCCGTAATACGCAGCTTGATATCCGGCTTCTCTGCCAGCATGCCGAGTCCCGTGCAGGGCGCGTCCAGCAAAACTCCGTCCATGGACCGGTACAGGTCCTCGCGCTTCTTGCCGGCATCCCGGACCATGGGACGTATATTCTCAAGGCCGAGCCGCCTGGCCTGCGCCTCGATCAGCGCCGTACGGTGTTCATGGATATCCCATGCCTGCACCCGGCCTGTTCCGCCCATCAGTTCCGCCATATAGCAGGTTTTCCCGCCCGGTGCCGCGCAGCAGTCCAGGATCTGTTTCCCCCGGCGCGGGTCCATGGCAAGGCACGCCATCATGCTTCCCGGAGTCATGATGGAAAAGGATCCGTTCAGGAAGTCGGCGTCCCGGGCAATATTCATTGCTCCCCTGATCTTCCAGGCATGGGGAAGGTCTGTTTTCTCCTTTTCCCACACCTTTTTTTCGAGTATTTTCTCAAATTCCTCATCCTGCACCCGGGTCAGGTTCGGCCGAAGCGTCCAGCCTTCGGAGGCAGATCGGAAGGTGGCGATCTTTTCCGCGTCCTCCGCGCCGTAATGCTCCTTCAGCAGCTTCCAGAGCCATACGGGCAGGCTGCAGCGAACGGATGCCGCAAGATCCGGCTCTTCCTCCGGATCGGGAAACACCAGTTCCTCCTTCTTCCGGATCAGGTTCCGGAGAATTCCGTTGCAGACCCCCTTCAGCCCCTCCATTCCCGTTTCCGTGCAAAGCTGCACAGCAGTGTTGACTGCCGCGCTTTCCGGAATCCGGTCTTCCAGCAAAAGCTGGCAGGCGCCCAGCCGGAGGATGTTCCGCAGCTTAATGTCCGTATCCTCCCGGGCCATCACCTGCCGGAGTACGTAGTCCAGGTAAATCAGGTGATCCAGGGTATCGTAAACAAGCCGGGAGGCCAGTCTCCGGTCCGCCGCGGACATCCCGCAGTGCTCGAGTTCCCGGTCCAGGATCAGGGAGGCGTAAGCGTCCTGCTCCGTAACCTGCCGGATAACCCGCAGTGCCAGCCTCCGGGCCGGCATTCCCTCCGCCTGCGGCGCGGCGGTCGTTTTTTCCCGGGTAAAGCGGCCCGGTCTCTCGCCCGTTTTCCGGGCCCCTCCGTTGCCGCCTCTTCCTCCCGGTGTGCCGTATCCTTTGCCGTGTTCCGGTCTCCCGGACGGTTTGCGCACGGTCTTCCGGGGCGCCTGTTTCTTCGTCTCGCTCATGTGTTGCCTTCCTGTTTTTTATATTTTCAGATTACGGACGTCTGCCGGGTGTCCCCGAAGATAGTCCTCCGCCCGCATGCGTTTTCCGCCCGGCGCCTGAACCTCAAGAATCCTGACGGCTCCCTCGCCGCAGGCAACCACCAGGCCGCCCTTCGGATCAGCAAGCAGTATTTCTCCCGGGGTGCCTGTTCCCTCCGCGCCTGCCGCCCGAAGGAGCTTCAGCCGTTCCCCGCCCCAGGGAATGCTGACGCACGGCCATGGATTCAGCCCGTTTATCAGCCCCCGTACACTGTCCGCGCTCCCCGTGAAATCCGTCGTTCCCATTTCCTTTGTCAGCATGGGATCATAGGTCATTTCCTCATGCTTCTGCGGAATCTGTTTCAGGGTTCCTTCCGTCAGCGCCTGCAGGGTTGCCCGCAGGGTCTCCGCCCCGATCTGCCCGAGGCGTTCCGTCAGCTCCGCGCAGGTTTCGCTCTCGCCGATTTCCGTTTCCTGCTGCATCAGGATATCCCCCGTGTCAATTCCTTCATCCATCATCATGGTTGTAACACCGGTTTTCTTATCCCCGGCCATGATGGCGTAGGCAATGGGGGCGGCTCCCCTGTGCCTGGGAAGCAGGGAGGCGTGAACATTGATATTCCCCAGGTCCGGAATCTCCAGGATCTCCCGGCTCAGGATCTGTCCGAAGGCCGCGGTTACACAGAGGTCGGGTTTCAATTCCCGCAGTGCCTCCACCCCGGTTTTCCGGATTCTTTCCGGCTGGAAAACGGGGATCCCGGCCTCCAGCGCCGCCTGCTTTACCGGGCTGGGCGTCAGCTTGTTACCCCGTCCTTTGGGACGGTCCGGCTGTGTGAAAACGCCCGCCACTTCCGCTCCCGGAAACTCCAGCAGCGTCCGCAGGGACGGCACCGCGAACTCCGGCGTTCCCATAAAAACAATTCTCACTGCGCATCATCCTCCGGAATATGTCCCTGAATCTCTTCCTCCGTCAGCTCACGGTCCATCATATCCACGTAGAGCTTTCCGTCCAGGTGATCGGTTTCATGGCAGATGGCGCGGGCTTCAAACCCTTCCGTTTCCAGCTCCATCCATTCGCCCTTCCGGTTCTGGAACCGAACCTTCACCTTCATCGGCCGGGTCACAACCCCCTGCCGTCCGGGCACGCTCAGGCACCCTTCCCGTCCCGTCTGGCTGCCTTCCTGCTCAATGATTTCAGGATTCACCAGCTCCAGCAGTCCGCTGTGGTCCTCTGTTACATCCACCACAGCGATACGGCGCAGGATTCCAACCTGCGGGGCCGCAAGTCCGACTCCCTCCGCCTTATACATCGTGTCCGCCATATCCTTGAGCAGAACAGCCAGCCGGAAATCAAACTTTTCCTGTTTCCTGCACACTTTCCGCAGTGCCTCGTCCCCGATTGTAACAATCTTTCTGATACCCATTCTGTGGTTTCCTTCCTTCTCTGCGTCCGGTTCTCTTCCGGATGCTTACATCATCGTTGTGGGATTGATTTCAAACCAGACTTCCGCGTCCTCCGCGCCTTCCGCCGCCATTTCCGTCAGCGCCCCGAAGAAAGCGTCCGTTTCCTTGCTCACCAGCGCTTTGATCAGTATATGCCTCCGATGCTTTCCCTTCAGGAATTTCACGGGCGGCGTATCCTTCAGCACCATCAGGGTTTTTCGTTTCCATTCCGGATGGCTGTCCAGCATCCCCTGCACTTTTTCTTCCAGCGCCGCCGCTGCGTCTGCGACCTTTTCCTCCCTGGCGCTTTCCGCAAGCAGCCGCGCCAGCACCGTAAACGGCGGATAAAGGCCGTTTCTCCGTCTCCGGAACTCGCTTTCAAAGAAAGCGCGGTAATCCTGCCGGGCGGCAAATCCGATCACAGGATCCTGAGGCTGGTATGTCTGGATAATGACCCGTCCGCTTCGTTTTCCCCGTCCGGCCCTTCCTGCAACCTGGGTAAAAAGCTGGAAAGCCCTTTCCCGGCTTCTGTAATCGGGAAGGTGAAGCGCCATGTCTGCGGCAACCACGCCGGCAAGCGTTACCTGCGGAAAATCCAGCCCTTTGGCAATCATCTGGGTTCCGATCAGGATCCGGGCGCGTCCGCTCCGGAATTCCTCCAGCAGTTTTCCGTGCCCGTCCTTGGTCCCCGTAGTGTCATAATCCATCCGGACCGTCGGAACTCCGGGAAGCATCCTGTGTACCTCTTCCTCCACCTTCTGCGTTCCGGCGCCGAAATAGCGGATGTACCGCCCGCCGCAGGCGGGGCAGCTTTGCGGCGGATCCATCTCCGTGCCGCAGTAGTGGCACCTCAGCCGTCCGTCCGTGTCCCCCAGGTGGTAGGTCATGCTGATATCGCAGTTCGGGCATTTGACCACGTATCCGCAGGATCTGCAGGAAACAAAGGAATTGTATCCCCTGCGGTTCATCAAAAGGATCGCCTGCTCTCCCTTGCTGATGCATTCCTTCAGCGCCTTCCGCAGCGCGGTGCTGAGCACCGTCCGGTTGCCGTTTTCCAGCTCCTGCCGCATGTCCACAATCTCAACCTCCGGCAGGGGCCGGTCATTCACCCGGGAAGGCATTTCCAGCAGTACATAATCCCCCCGGCGCGCCTTCGCAAAGCTGAGGATGCTCGGCGTGGCGCTGGCAAGAATCAGCGTGGCGTTCTCCCTGTCACACCGGCTTCCCGCCACCTCCCGCGTGTCGTACCGCGGGTGCCTGTCATTCAGGTAGGTGCTCTCGTGTTCCTCGTCCACAACGATCAGCCCAAGCCGGGCAACCGGCGAAAACACGGCGCTCCTCGCCCCGATCACAACGCGCGCATCTCCCCGCCGGATCCGACGCCACTCGTCATAGCGTTCCCCGGCGCTGAGCCTGGAGTGAATCACTGCCGCAACCGGTCCGAACCGCCCCCTGAACCAGGAAACCATCTGCGGTGTCAGCGCGATTTCCGGAACAAGGATGATGGCGCTTTTCCCAAGGGACAGCGTTTCCCGTACCGCGTTCATGAATACTTCCGTTTTTCCGCTTCCGGTAACGCCGTGGAGCAGGAACTTTTTCCCTTTTCCCCGCAGGCTGGGAAGGATTTCATCCAGCGCCTCCTGCTGGCCCGCCGTCAGCTCATATCCCGGATCCTGAACCTCCGCGAAGGCGCCTCCCGGCGTCCGCAGCGATTCCTCCTGCAGGATGCGGACCAGCCCGTCCTTTTCCAGCTTCTTCAGCGCATCGCCGGGATCCCTGACCTGCCGGGCCAGCTCGGGCACAGGAATGCTTTCCCCGGACAGGAGCAGCTGAAGCAGTTGGGATCGTTTTCCGTTCCTTCGGTCCTCCCGGATTGCTTTCTCCGCTTCTTCCGGTTCAACTGCCAGCCTGGCCGTCCTCACCGTCCGGACGTTCACCCGTCCTCCCCTCATCTGGGCCGGAAGCATCAGCCGAAGCGTTTCCGCCTGCGGGCAGTGGGCCTTCGCCGCCATTTCCTGCGCAAGCTCCATCAGCTCCGGCGGCACCGCGGGATAATCCTCCAGCTTGCGCGTTACTGTCCTGAGTTTTTCGGGAGGCACGTCGCACTCATCGGTAATCCCGATCACAATGCCTTCCTTTTCCCGGGAGCCGAAGGGAATAGCCACGCGCTGCCCGGGAGTCAGTTCCATATTCTCCGGAATCAGGTAGGTAAAAGGTTTCGCCACGTTCTCATGAACAATGTCCACAATCACCCGGCAGTACATCCCTTTTTCCCTCCTCTCCGGGCATATTTGACCATTTTTAATTATATCGATTTCCCCGGGGGATGACAAGAGAAACCGTTGCTTTTCCTTCCTTCGTTCATCTATAATACAGTTAAAAAATACCAGTCAGTTCGGAGGTCTGCCCATGCCCGTGGAATATAATCAGCAAGCCTGCACCTGGACCCTCAGCGGCGGAAACGCCAGCTACGTGCTGCATCGGGATCCGGAAAACCGTCTCCTGCATCTTTACTGGGGTTCCCGTCTCCCCGGAAACGCGCTGTCCTGGCAGCCAGAAGACTATTGCTCCTTTGCCAGTTTTGATCTCCCCGTTTCCATCCTCCCCTTTGAAGTCCCCGTCTGCGGCAGCGGCTGGCACGGAACGCCCGCTGTCGGCATCCGGAACAGCTGCGGGGATGACGTCACGGATCTTCGCGTCCTCTCCTGGGAAGTTTCCCCCGGAAAGCCGGCGCTTCCCGGTCTCCCTTCCACCTATGCCGAGGAGGAAAAGGAGGCCGAAACCCTCTCCTTCCTGCTGGAGGATTCCCTGACCGGCCTCCGGGTCACCGCCCGTTTTACCGTCTTCGCGGAAAGCGGAGCCGTTGCCCGCAGCCTGTTCCTGGAAAACCACGGTTCCGCCCCGCTGACCGTAACCTCCCTGCTCTCTGCCTCCGTACCCTTCTGGCGGGGAGATTTTGACATCCTTCATTTGAACGGCGCGTGGGCCAGGGAACGCCGGATTGTCCGCACTCCCGCCTGCCAGGGAGAGTTCCGGATCCAATCGGCCCGGGGTGCCTCCGGCCATGAAGAAAATCCTTTCCTTGCTTTGTGCGACAGGAACACGGATGAGTTTTCCGGCAGCGTCTGGGGAATCAGCCTCGTTTACAGCGGAAGCTTCACCGCCTCCTGCCGGGTGGATAATTTCGGCCACGCCCGCCTTTCTGCCGGGTTGAATCCGGACGTGTTTTCCTGGCAGCTGGATCCCGGGGAATCCCTTTCCTCACCCGAGGCCGTGCTGGTATACAGCGCCGAAGGCCTCAACGGGTTGTCCCAGCAGTATCACCGGCTGTACCGTACCCGTCTTGCCCGCGGCTTCTGGCGGGACCGTCCCCGTCCGGTCCTGATCAACAACTGGGAAGGCACCTATTTCGACTTCACTGAGGACCGCCTGGTCGCCATTGCCGAAAAGGCGGCAGAAATCGGCATCGAGCTCTTCGTGCTGGACGACGGCTGGTTCGGAAAAAGAAATGCTGACAACTGTTCCCTCGGAGACTGGGTAGTCAACCGGGATAAGCTTCCCGGCGGCCTGTCCTCCCTTTCCGGAAAGCTTCACGCCTTGGGCCTTCAGTTTGGGCTTTGGTTTGAACCGGAGATGGTCTCTCCGGACAGTAATCTGTATCGCGCTCATCCGGACTGGTGTCTGCATGTGGACGGACGTCCGCGGACGGAGGCCCGCCAGCAGCTGATCCTGGATCTTTCCAGGCCCGAAGTGCAGGATTACATTATTGCCTCCGTTTCCGGCATCCTGTCCTCCTCCGGGGTCGATTACGTCAAATGGGATATGAACCGCAACATGACGGAAGCCTTCTCCTCCGTCCTGCCCCCGGAACGAAAAAAAGAAACCCAGCATCGCTATATGCTGGGACTGTATCGTGTGCTGGAGTCCATTACCTCCGCCTTCCCGCAGATCCTGTTTGAATCATGCTCCGGCGGCGGCGGCCGCTTTGATCCTGGAATGCTTTACTACATGCCCCAGACCTGGACCAGCGATGACACCGATGCGGTGGAACGCCTGAAGCTGCAGTACGGCACTTCTGTCGTCTACCCCGCTTCATCCATGGGCGCTCACGTAAGCGCGGTTCCCAATCACCAGACCGGACGGATTACCTGCCTGAAAATGCGGGGCGATGTCGCCCTCTCCGGAAACTTCGGTTTCGAACTGGATCTGACAAAGTTCACTCCGGAGGAACTGGCGGAGGCAGGAAAGCTTGTGTCCCGGGTAAAGCAGCTCAGGAACCTGACCCGGGAGGGAACCTTCTGGCGGCTGCTGTCCCCCTTTGAGGGAAACGCGGCTTCCTGGTCCTTTGTTTCCCCGGACCGCCGTGAGGTCCTCCTGTGTGCCTATCAGGTCCTGTCCGTCCCGAACACGGCTCCTCTCCGCATTCGCCTGCAGGGGCTGGATCCGAACCTTTGGTATCAGGCGGAGGACGGGCGCCGTTTCCTCGGCGCAGCGCTTCTCTGTCAGGGAATCACCGTTCCCCTCCGGGGAGACTTCTCTTCCTGTGTCCTGCTGCTGAAGGCGGAATAATCAATCCTTCATCAAAGGCCGCGCATGCTTCGCAGACCCCTTACGATCTCCGGAAGCACCTGCGCGGTTTTTTCTGTATCTTCCCGGGTGGTTTCCCTTCCCAGCGTAAGCCGGATGCTTCCCCGGATATACTCGTCCTCCAGGCCGATGGCTTTCAGCACGTGGCTGGGCTCCGTGCTGCCGGAGGTGCATGCGCTCCCGCCGGAAGCGGCAATTCCCGCCAGGTCCAGCCGCAGCAGCAGCGCCTCGCTCTCCACGCCGGGAAAGGATAAATGGCAGTTGTTCGGAAGGCGCAGCTCCGGATCCCCGTTCACCACCGCGTCCGGAACGGCCTGCAGGATCCTTTTCTCCAGCGTGTCCCGGAGCTCCCTTATCCGCCCGGCGTTTTTCTCCCTTTCCGCCTCTGCGATCCGGATTGCTTTTCCCAGTCCCACGATTCCCGGAACGTTTTCAGTTCCGGCCCGCAGTCCGCGTTCCTGGGAACCGCCGCAGATCAGCGCGTCCAGCCGGGTCCCTTTGCGCACATACAGCGCTCCCACGCCTTTGGGCCCGTGGAACTTATGCGCGCTCAGGCTGATCAGGTCCGCGTTCAGCCGCTCCGCTCGCACCGGCAGAAGCCCCACAGCCTGTACAGCGTCCGTATGGAAAAGGATTCCCTTCTCCCTGCAAACCGCACCGATTTCCGCTGCCGGCTGGATGGTTCCGATTTCATTGTTGGCGGTCATGATGCTCACCAGGATGGTGTCCGGCTCCATCGCTTCCCGTACGCTCTCCGGGGAAATGCGGCCCGTCCTGTCCGGCGCGAGGTAAGTTACCCTGAATCCCTCTTCTTCCAGCCTCCTGCAGGCATTCAGCACCGCCGGATGCTCAATCCTGCTGGTGATCAGGTGCTTCCCCTTCTCCCGCAGGGCGTGCGCCGTTCCCTGTATGGCCAGGTTGTCGCTTTCGCTTCCCCCGGAGGTAAACAGGATCTCCCGGCTTTCCGCGCCGAGCACTTCCGCCGTTTCCCTTCTGGCCTGTTCCACCGCTTTCCTGGCTTCCCGTCCCGTTCCGTGTATGCCGGAAGGATTTCCGTAGCAGGAAACAAAAAAGGGAATCATCGCCTCCAGCACCTCCGGAAGCACCGGGGCAGTGGCCGCGTAGTCAAGATAGATCCGGTCCATCATCATTCTTCACCCTGTATCTTTTTCCTACAGACGGGTCTGAAGCAATGTGAAGTTTCGCTCAACATCATTGATCACAAACCCGATGATACTCATCAGCAATGTAAGCAGCAGCAGTATTGCAACCGCTCCGGCAATAACCGCCGCCAGGTTTCCCGCTCCGGATGCCAGCCGGAACCGCTGCTTCCGGATTTCGCTTTTCTCCTCGTCCGAAAGCTCCTCTTCCGGCTCTTCTTCCGGATCGTCAAACCCGTCATCATACGCGGATTCAATATAGACGTCCCGTTCCTCCTCCGCCTCATCCTCAGGCGTAATCAGTGCCTGCTGCCGGCGTGTTTCCTCCGGTATGTTCTCTCGGAAATATGCCATCTGTTTTCCCCCGTCAAACGTAATCCAGCCACGGCCCGTCCTGCTCTTCCCTGCCGGTCAGTTCCCCCTGGGCGCTCATCCCCGGAAATCCGTTCTGCCGCAGCGCTTCATACAGGACGATCGCCGCGGAGTTGGCCAGGTTCAGGCTCCTGGCTTCTTTGCGCATGGGAATCCGGATGCAGTGGTCATAAACCTTCTCCAGCAGGTTCTCCGGCAATCCCCGGGTCTCCCGTCCGAAAAAGAGGTAATCCCCGTCCCGGTATTCTGCCTCATGGTATCCCCGCGGCGCCTTCGTGGTCGCGTAGTGGGCCCGGATCCCGGGATGCTGGCGCAGGAAGCTTTCCAGGTCCCGGTAAACATGATACTCCATCAGGTTCCAGTAATCAAGGCCGGCCCGTTTCAGGTACCGGTCCGCCAGTGAAAACCCGAGGGGCTCGATCAGGTGCAGCACCGTTCCGGTTGCGGCGCAGGTCCTGGCAATATTCCCGGTATTCTGGGGAATCTCCGGTTCCACCAGCACAATATTCATGGACATGTTTCTTCCCCTTTCCGTTTCCTGCGCAGCAGCCGGATCACCAGAATGCCTCCCAGCACGCCGATCCCGTCCAGCAGCACATCCTGCCACTGCCCGCTTCTTCCGTTGGTCATCAGTTGATGAAGCTCATCCGTACAGGCGTACAGCACCCCCGCCCCCCAGCTGATCAGCCAGAGGTTTTTCCTTTTTCCCGTCCAGCTTTCAATGCACAGCCGCAGCAACGCGCCGAGAATCATATATTCCGTAAAATGGGCGGCTTTTCTTACGGCAAACTGGGTGTCCAGGTAAATCTTCTCCTGCTCCTGCCGGGAATAGCTGTCATATGCAGGATGCAGGATCCGGATCACCGCATCCGAAAAGAAACCGCTGGTTTTGTCCGATTCCTCCGCCGTTTCGGTGGAGAAAACGAAAATAAGGATCATGACTGCAACGGTAAGCACCGTAAGAACCGCCCTGGCCGCGGGCTGCTGCAGCCGGCTCTGTGTCATCTTCTTTCCGGTTCCTTTCTTTTTTGATACCGAAAGCAGGAGATGCAATGATCTCCTGCTTTTTTGCATGGCTTACTGGAAAAGCTCCTTCACGCGGTCCATAAAGCTCTTCCTGCTGTCATATTCCTTGTCTGTTGTCGTCTCGTCAAACTGCCGGAGCAGGTCCTTCTGCTTGTTGTTCAGCCGTTTGGGAATCTCAACCTTTGTCCTCAGGATCAGGTCTCCCTTTCCTGAACTGCGCAGCATCTGGATGCCAGCGCCCTTAATGCGGAACTCCGTGCCGGGCTGTGTTCCTTCGGGAATCCGATATTTGATCGGCCCGCTCAGGGTCGGCACTTCTACGTCTCCTCCCAGCGCGGCGGTAACAAAGCTCACCGGGAAATCCAGCAGCAGGTTGTATCCGTCCCGCTTGAAGAGCTTATGCGGCTTCACGCCCACCACAATATACAGGTCTCCGCTGGGTCCGCCCCGCAGTCCCGGTTCCCCCTGGCCGTTCATGATAATCGTCTGGCCGTTGTCGATGCCGGCGGGTATCTTCACCGTAACCGTCCGCTTCCGGCGGGTTCTTCCGCTTCCGCCGCAGGCTGTACACTTGTCCCGGATCACTTTCCCGGCGCCGCCGCAGGCGGGGCAGGTGCGCACGGTGGTCATCCATCCGCCGCTCTGCCGGATCTGGCCTGTGCCGTTGCAGTTCGGGCAGGATACCGGCGAGGTGCCGGGCTTCGCTCCGGACCCCTTGCAGGTATCGCACAGCTCATTCCTGTAGATTTCGAAGCTTTTTTCACAGCCCTTGGCCGCTTCCTCAAAGGTGATCCGAAGCTCATACCGCAGGTCGTTTCCCTGTATGGGACCCTGGCTTCTTCCGCTTCTTGCGCCCATGCCGCCGTTAAACAGCTGGTCGAAGATGTCACCCATTCCCCCGAAATCAAAGCCGCCGAAGGGATTTCCTCCGCCTCCGCCCATCCCGTTCATGGGATCGTCAAAGCCGAACTGGTCATACCTCGCCCGCTTATCCGGATCGGACAGCACCTCGTTGGCTTCATTCAGTTCCTTGAAGCGATCTGCGGCGCTCTTATCGTCCGGGTGAAGGTCCGGATGGCACTCTTTCGCCTTTTTCCGGTATGCCCGTTTGATTTCGTCCTCTGTAGCGTTCTTGCTGACGCCGAGCACCTCATAATAGTCGCGTTTCGCTGCCATGCTGTCTCACTTCCTCTTGAAAGCAAGCCCGTTCCCGATCGGAACGGGCTTGCTCCAGGTCTTGTCCTCCGGATTATTCAACGCTGCCGTCCGCGTTCACGCTGCCGTCCGCGTTGGTGGAACCGGGCTGCGCTCCGCCGTTATCCATGGGGTTTCCTTCCGCGCCGGCCTGCTGCTGGTACAGCTTTCCGAATACGGCGTAAACCTTCTGCGTAAAGGCTTCCATTGCGTTCTTGATCTCGTCCGCGTTGTTGCCTTCCCGAACCTTCTTGAAGGCGTCGATCTCAGACTGAACCGTGTTCTTGTCCTCATCTGTCAGCTTGTCGCCGTTGTCCCGCAGGGTCTTTTCCGTTTCGTAAATCAGGCTGTCCGCCCGGTTCAGGGTTTCCACCTCTTCCCTGCGCTTCTTGTCCTGTTCCGCAAACTGCTCGGCTTCCTTCACCCGCTGGTTGATCTCTTCCTCGGTGAGGTTGGTGCTGGCCGTAATGGTGATCGCCTGCTCATGGCCCGTGGCTTTGTCCTTCGCGGATACGTTCACAATGCCGTTGTTATCAATGCTGAAGGTAACCTCAATCTGCGGTACGCCCCTGGGAGCGGGAGCGATACCCGTCAGCTGGAAGCGGCCCAGCGTCTTGTTGTCGTAAGCCATCTGGCGCTCGCCCTGCAGCACATGGATTTCAACCGTGGTCTGTCCGTCCGCCGCCGTGGAGAACACCTGGCTCTTGCTGGTAGGAATCGTGGTGTTCCGGTCAATCAGTTTGGTAAAGATGTGGCCCTCTGTCTCCAGTCCCAGGCTCAGGGGCGTAACATCCAGCAGCAGCACGTCCTTCACTTCGCCGCCAAGCACGCCGCCCTGGATGGCCGCGCCGATGGCAACGCACTCATCCGGGTTGATCCCCTTGAAGGGCTCTTTCCCGGTCACTTTCTTCACAGCGTCCTGCACCGCGGGAATCCGGGTGCTGCCGCCCACAAGGATCACCTTGTTGATCTGGTCCACGCTCAGGCCCGCGTCCTTCAGGGCTTTCCGCATGGGTTCAACCGTGGCGTCCACCAGGTCGCTGGTCAGTTCATCAAACTTGGCCCTGGTCAGGGTTACGTCCAGGTGCTTCGGGCCGGTTGCGTCCGCCGTGATGAAGGGCAGGTTGATATTGGCCGTGGTGGTGCCGCTCAGTTCAATCTTCGCCTTCTCCGCAGCTTCTTTCAGCCGCTGCGCGGCAATCTTGTCCTGCTTCAGGTCAATTCCGTTTTCCTTCTTGAACTGCTCCGCAACATAGTCGATAATCCGCTGGTCGAAATCGTCGCCGCCCAGGCGCGTATTACCGTTGGTGCTCAGCACCTCAAACACGCCGTCGCCGATATCCAGGATACTCACATCGAAGGTGCCGCCGCCAAGGTCGTATACCAGGATCTTCTGGTTCTCTTCCTTGTCCAGTCCGTACGCCAGGGACGCTGCCGTGGGCTCGTTGATAATCCGCAGCACTTCCAGCCCGGCGATCCGGCCGGCGTCCTTGGTGGCCTGCCGCTGGCTGTCGTTGAAATACGCGGGAACGGTGATGACCGCCTGGGTAACCTTTTCTCCCAGGTAGCTCTCGGCAGTCTCCTTCATCTTGGACAGGATCATAGCGCTGATGTCCTGCGGGGTGTACTGCTTTCCGTCAATGCCAACCTTGTAGGAAGTACCCATCTCCCGCTTGATGGAAATAACCGTGCGGTCCGGATTGGTCACAGCCTGGCGCTTTGCCACCTGGCCGATCAGCCGTTCCCCATCCTTGGTGAACGCCACCACGGAAGGCGTGGTGCGGCTTCCCTCCGCATTGGCGATAACAACAGGCTGGCCGCCTTCCATAACGGCAACGCAGCTGTTTGTGGTTCCCAGGTCAATACCGATAATCTTGCTCATCTTTTTCTCCTCCGTTTATCTGTGGTATGTATTGTTGTCATTTATCCGGGAATCCTTTGGATTCCCTCCCGAAAGCCTTGCGGCTGAATTCAGGCATCCTTTATTCCGGAACAACCTTCACCATGGCGTGCCGGAGCACTTTGTCCCCCATCTTGTATCCCTTCTGAAGCACCTGGCATACGGTTCCGGGCTCTCCGTCCTCCTCCGTTCCCTGCAGAACCGCGTTCTCCAGGTTCGGGTCAAACTTCTCCCCTTTGCGGTCAATGGCGGAAACATCCAGCTTCTGGTAGACCTCCGTCATCTGCCGGAGAACCAGCCCGATGCCGTTCCTGAGCGCTTCGTCTTCGCAGCCGGCAGCGGCGTCAACGGCCCGCTCCAGGTTGTCCAGCACCGGAAGCATTGCGGCGGATACGTCCCTGCGGCCTTCCGCGAATGCGTCCGCCCGCACCGACTCATTCCTTTTCCGGTAGTTCTCAAAGTCCGCCTGCACCCGCTGTGCCATCGCCAGGTACTCCGCAGCTTTCGCCCCGGCTTCCTCCAGCTGCTTTTCCAGCGGATTGCTTTCTTGCTCATTCGCTTCCGCTTCGGGAGCTGCAGCGGGCGCGTCCTCCCGGATCTCCTCGGTTTCCGGTTCTGCTTCGGCCTGCGCCGCCGCATCCTCTTCCCGGATGTTCTTCTTTTCCTTGTTTTCCTTGCTCATGGCTGCACCTTTCTGTTGCTTTTATCTTTCTGCCGGGTCTACCGTTCTTCCCCGTCCCCGCTGAACATCTCCGTCAGCTGGTGACCGATGATATTCAGGATGGACAACACCTTGGAATACTGCATTCTTGTCGGACCGATCACCCCGATGGTCCCCTGCTGGCCGCCCCGGGTGGAGTAAGCCGCTGTAACGATGGAACAGTCTGTCATTTCCGGCACGCCCGTTTCCGGTCCGATCCTCACCGTGAAGGACATCTCCCCGTTGCCGCGGATAATATCCGCCAGCTTGTCCCTTGTCTCCATCAGGCTCAGGAAGTTCCGGGCCTTGTCCACGTCGCTGTATTCCGGATAGGCCAGCATATTGCTGGTTCCGCCAACGGCCATGTGGGTCCGCCCCGGGCTCCGCTGCCCATCGGACAGTAAACCGTACAGCTCCTGGAGAACCCGGTTGTTTCCGCTGATGCGTTCGGAGATTTCCGGCATGCGCTGGCATGCTTCCTGCAGGGTCACCCCCCGCAGCTCTTCCGTCAGCGTGCGGGAAATGGCGTACAGGGTATCGCTGTCCATCTGTCCGCCGATCCGGATAACGCTGTCCCGGATAACGCCCTGGTCTGTCACAATCACCACCAGCGCCGTCTCCCTGGAAACCTGCACCAGCTGAACCGTCTGGATCCGGGGCTGCTCGCCCTTCGGGGAAAGCACAACCGCCGTATAGTGGGTCAGGCTGGAAATCACCTGGGCTGCATGATCAATGACGTCCTCCATCTGGTGAATCCTTCCGGAAAAAAGGCTGCGCATACTGGCCGGCGAATCATCCGGAATCTTCCCTGTCTTCAGCAATGTATCCACATAAAGCCGGTAGGCTTTTGCCGAAGGAATCCTTCCGGCGGAAACATGGGGCTGATCCAGGAATCCGAGTTCCTCCAGGTCGCTCATTTCATTCCGGATGGTGGCAGAGGAAAGGCCCATGTCATACTTCTTGCTGATGGTTCTGCTTCCGACGGGAACGCCGGTCAGAATATAATCATCAATGATGGCCTGCAGAATGCGAAGCTTTCGATCATCCATATCCATAAACCTTCCTCCTTTCTGTGTTGTTAGCACTCGACGCTCGTGAGTGCTAACCACATGCATACTCTATCACCGCCCGTATGCTTTGTCAATACTTTCAGCGCTTTTTGCTGAAATCTTTCCTCCCCTTTTCATCCCGTTTTCCGGCATTCCTCCCCAAAGAAAAACCTCCGTACCCGAAGGTACGGAGTGTAAAAACCGGGGTTGCACTCAGCCGCCGAACATGCTGATCAGGAAACCGGCCGCGATGGCGGAACCGATCACGCCCGCAACGTTCGGGCCCATGGCGTGCATCAGCAGGAAGTTGGAAGGATTCGCCTTCTGGCCTTCCTTCTGGGATACACGCGCGGCCATGGGAACGGCGGATACGCCTGCGGAACCGATCAGCGGATTGATCTTTCCTCCGCTCAGCCGGTACATCAGTTTGCCCACCAGCAGGCCGCCGACGGTGCTGAAGCTGAAGGCCACCAGGCCCAGGATCACAATGTAGATCGTCCGGATCTCCAGGAACCGGGAACCTACCATGGTAGCGCCGACGCTCAGTCCCAGGAAGAGGGTCACGATGTTCATCAGCGCGTTCTGCGCAACATCGCTCAAACGTTCGGTTACGCCCGTTTCCTTCAGCAGGTTGCCGAACATGAGGCAGCCGATCAGCGGAGCTGTGGAAGGAAGAAGCAGCACAACGAAAATGGTAACAACAATCGGGAAAAGGATCTTTTCCGTCTTGCTGACTTCCCGCAGCTGGGTCATCTTGACGCTGCGTTCCTTTTCAGTGGTCAGCGCCCGCATAATCGGGGGCTGGATCATGGGGATCAGGGCCATGTAGCTGTAAGCAGCCACGGCAATCGGGCCCAGCAGGTCGGGCGCCAGCTTGGTGGTGGTCAGGATGGCCGTCGGGCCGTCCGCGCCGCCGATAATGCCGATGGAAGCGGCTTCATTTCCCTTGAAGCCCAGCAGGGTCGCGCCGAAGAAGGCGAAGAATACGCCGAACTGTGCGGCAGCGCCCAGCAGCAGGCTCTTGGGGTTGGAGATCAGCGGACCGAAGTCTGTCATGGCTCCGATGCCGATAAAGATCAGGCAGGGATAGATACCGGCCTTGACGCCGATATACAGGATATCAATCAGTCCGCCGTTGGCCATGATATATCCGTAGCTGTGGGCGTGTTCTCCGCCCTCCTTCAGGAACTCATCCCAGAGGTCCTGGTGATACAGGGCATTGCTGAATCCGCCCAGGGCGCTGACGTTGGCCAGCAGGCAGCCCACGGCGATACCGACCATCAGCAGCGGCTCATACTGTTTCTTGATGCCCAGGTAGAGCAGCACGCAGGCGATAAGGATCATAACCAGGTTCTTCCACCCGTCGCCGCTGAACATCATCGCGAAACCGGATTCATTTACCAGTTTTCCAAGGGATTCTAACATTTCTGCATATCCCCCTTATCCCAGTACGATGATGGGCGTTCCGGTATCGACCTTCGTTCCCACGTCCGTCAGTACCTGAACGACCGTTGCGTCATGGGGCGCCATAATCTCGTTTTCCATCTTCATGGCTTCCAGCACCGCCAGCACTTCGCCGCTCTTGACGGCCTGGCCCGCCTTCACATTCACCTTCACGATGGTTCCGGGCATGGGAGACTGCACCTGCTCACCGGCAACGGCCGCGGCAGCGGGGGCCGGGGCAGCAGCGGGCGCGGGAGCGGCCGCCGGCGCGGCGGCGGGAGCGGGCGCGGCAGCGGGGGCCGGCGCATAGGCTTCATACTCATCGAGGAGCATGGCTTCGCCCTGGTTTACTTCTACTTCGTATGTTTTACCCTTCAGGGTGACTTTGTACTTCATGGTTATTTGACCTCCTTGATGGATACGAACCGCAGTTCGTTCAGGGGTTTCTGGAGTTTATCCGCTACAATGGCCATAATCATGGCAGCATCCCGGGGATCCGTATCATACAGTTTCACTTCGCCGGCGCTTCCGGGAGCCGGTTCCTTCACGGCTTCCGGCGCCGCCGGAGCCGCCGCCGTTGAAACGGCTTCAGTCTCTTTTGCCTTGGATTGATTCATCCGGGCAACCATGATTTTACCCGTGGCAATTACCACTGCCATCAGCAGGATCAGTCCGATGAAAACCACCAGATATCCCAGGATCGCGTCCAGCAGGGATGTACCGACCCCGAGCAGCTCGCTCTTGACGCCGGCCGGAACGGATCCGACGGCCTCTTCAGCCAGTCCGATTGACATCTGCGTCGTCCTCCTTATGCTTCTTCAATGGTATATCTGACAACCCGTTCCCGCTTTTCCTTCCGTTCCTTCAGGAACTTCTCGGCCTGGGCGGGGAAGCAGATCCAGCTCATCAGGTCCTCTTCGGTCTCCGCAAGATCCCCGAGGGCTTCCTTGGCCTTTTTGAAGTCCTCGCCGGTCCTCTTGGAATCCTCGATCCGGCAGTCGGTGGGTTCTCCGCCGGCGCCCAGGATCTTCTCCTGCAGGGCCTTGTCCACGGGCGCGGGCGCGATGCCGTATTCTCCCTTGAAGTAGTTCTTCACTTCGTTGGAGATATTCTTGTAGCGCTCGCCCACCAGCACGTTGGTCACCGCCTGGTTTCCAACCATCTGGCTCAGCGGGGTAACCAGCGGAGGATATCCCAGATCCTTGCGGACCGCGGGAATCTCCAGCAGCGCCTCGTCGAACTTGTCCATGGCGTTCATATCCTTCAGGTTGGCGATCATGTTGCTCAGCATGCCGCCCGGAACCTTGTACACCAGCGCCTGGGAGTCGGTAGCCATGCTCTTGGGATTGATCTGGCCGTTATCCACGTACTTCTGCTTCACGGGCTTGAAGAAGTCGTTGACCTTGTTGATCACTTTCTCGTCCAGGCCGGTTTCAATGCCGTACTGCTTGCAGGCGTAGAACATGGTTTCCGTGGCAGCCTGGCTCGTTCCGTTGGAGAAGCAGCTTGTGGCGGTATCGATCACGTCCACGCCGCTCTCGATGGCCTTGGTCAGGGTCATGTAGGCCATGCCCGTGGTGCAGTGGGTGTGCAGGATCACCGGCACGTCGCCCACAGCGTCCTTGATGCCCTTGATCAGGTGCTCCGCTTCATAGGGGCTCATGGTTCCGGCCATATCCTTCAGGCACAGGGTATCAAAGCCCATCTTCACCAGGTCTTTGCACATCTCAACGTATTTTTCAACGGTGTGCACAGGGCTCTGGGTATAGCTGATGCATCCGGATGCGATCGTCCGGGGCGTCGCGTATTTCTTCACGGCTTCCAGGGCGGTTCCCAGGTTGCGGAAGTCGTTCAGCGCGTCAAAAATCCGGATGATGTCGATGCCGTTTTTGATGCTCAGTTCCACAAACTTCTCCACCACGTCGTCATGGTAGTGCTTGTAGCCCAGCAGGTTCTGGCCCCGCAGCAGCATCTGCAGCCGGGTGTTGGGCATTTTCGCCCGGATGTTGCGCAGCCGCTCCCAGGGATCTTCATCCAGATAGCGCAGGCAGGAGTCGAAGGTGGCGCCGCCCCAGCATTCCACGGAATAGTATCCGGCCTTGTCCATCACAGGCAGGATTTCCTCAAAATCCGCGTAGGGCAGCCGGGTCGCCATCAGGGACTGGTTGGCGTCCCGCATCACTGTTTCGGTAAAGAGTACTTTTTTCATATCCGTCAATCTCCGTTCAGATTGTTTTGTTATTTACACACACATAGGATGCCGCCCTCGCCGGCGGCATCCCTGTGTGTACCATCGGAATCTTACAGCTGGGGACCTGCGGCAACCAGCGCCTTGCCCGCTTCGTTGCTCTCGTACTTGACGAAGTTCTTGATGAACCGTCCGGCAAGATCCTTGGCCTTTTCTTCCCACTCAGCAGGGTTCTTGTAGGTATCCCGGGGATCCAGGATGCCGCTGTCCACGCCCTTCAGTTCGGTGGGAACCTCGAAATTGAAGTAGGGGATCTTCTTGGTGGGAGCATTCAGGATGTCCCCGTCCAGGATCGCGTCAATGATGCCGCGGGTATCCTTGATGGAAATCCGCTTTCCGGTGCCGTTCCATCCGGTGTTCACCAGGTAGGCCTTGGCGCCGCTCTTTTCCATCTTCTTAACGAGCTCTTCCGCGTACTTGGTGGGATGCAGCTCCAGGAAGGCCTGGCCGAAGCAGGCGGAGAAGGTGGGGGTGGGCTCGGTGATGCCGCGCTCGGTACCCGCCAGCTTGGCAGTGAAGCCGCTCAGGAAGTAGTACTTGGTCTGTTCGGGGGTCAGTACGGACACGGGCGGCAGCACGCCGAAAGCATCCGCGCTCAGGAAAATGACGTTCTTGGCGTCGGGGCCGGCGGAAACGGGATTGACCTTCTTGACGATCTTCTCGATGTGCTCAATGGGATAGCTCACGCGGGTGTTTTCCGTAACGCTCTTGTCCGCGAAGTCAATCTTGCCGTTGTCGTCCACCGTCACGTTCTCCAGCAGGGCGTTCCTGCGGATGGCGTTGTAGATGTCCGGCTCGGAATCCTTGTCCAGGTTGATAACCTTGGCGTAGCAGCCGCCTTCGAAGTTGAACACGCCGTTGTCGTCCCAGCCGTGTTCGTCATCGCCGATCAGCAGGCGCTTGGGATCCGTGGAAAGGGTGGTCTTGCCGGTGCCGGAAAGGCCGAAGAAGATGGCCGTGTTCTTCCCTTCCATATCGGTGTTGGCGGAGCAGTGCATGGAAGCAATGCCCTTCAGCGGCAGGTAGTAGTTCATCATGGAGAACATACCCTTCTTCATCTCGCCGCCGTACCAGGTGTTCAGGATCACCTGCTCCCGGCTGGTGATGTTGAAGGCAACCGCCGTCTCGGAGTTCAGGCCCATGGCCTTGTAGTCCTCCACCTTGCCCTTGGAAGCGGTGTACACAACGAAGTCCGGCTCAAAGGAAGCCAGTTCCTCTTCGCTGGGCCGGATGAACATGTTCTTCACGAAATGGGCCTGCCAGGCAACTTCCATAATGAAACGGATCGCCATGCGGGTGTCCTTGTTTGCGCCGCAGAACGCGTCCATCACAAACAGCCGCTTGCCGCTCAGGGTCTTCTGCGCCAGCGTCTTCAGCTTCGCCCAGTTCTCCTCGCTCAGGGGATGGTTGTCATTCTTGTAGCCTTCCGTGGTCCACCACACGGTGTCCTTGCTGTTTTCGTCCATGACAATGTACTTGTCCTTGGGGCTCCGGCCGGTGTAGATACCGGTCATCACGTTCATGGCGTCCAGTTCGGTCAGCTTGCCCTTGTCATAGCCTTCCAGGCCGGGCTTGTTCTCTTCCTCGAAAAGAACTTCATAGGACGGATTATGAAGGATCTCCGTTACGCCGGTGATCCCGTACTTGGTAAGATCGAGAGCTGCCATTAAGGGGTACCTCCTTCAATACATTCAGTCATCCGGGATCAAGTCCCAAATGACCCGATTTCTTTAATTCGTTGTTTTCCTCCTATTTCCTTCCTTGTAACAAAAATATAATAATTTGCCCGGATCTTTGGTAAAAAAAGGGGTTGAGCCTTCCCAGATTTTTCATCCCCGGATCAAAAAAACCTCTTTCCGCCCTGCGGCGGAAAGAGGTTCCGTTCCTCCCCGGGAGGCGTCAGCCCCCTCAGGTCCGTTCTGAAATTTCCTTTTCCAGTTTCGCTTCCAGCTCGTCCATGCTCATGCTCACCGTCTGGTCCGTCGCCCGGTCGCGCACCGCCAGCGTGCCCTCGTTGATCTCCTTCTCGCCGATGATGATCATATAGGGCACCTTGTCCTCCTGGCGCGCGTAGCGGATTTTGTAGCCGATCTTCTCGTTCCGCTCGTCCAGCTCCGCCCGGATTCCCCGCACCATCAGCTCCCGGGTAATCTTCGCGGCATAATCCATGCTCTTGTCGCTCACCGGAAGCACCTTCACCTGCACCGGAGCCAGCCAGAGCGGGAACACGCCCTTGGTCTCCTCAATCAGGTAAGCCATAAACCGGTCGATGGATCCGAGGATCGCGCGGTGCAGCACCACGGGGGTCTTCTCGCTTCCGTCCTGGTCGATATACTTCAGGTTGAATTTCGCCGGCAGGCAGAAGTCCAGCTGGCAGGTGCTCAGTGTATACTCGGCGCCGATGGCGGGCTTCACGTTCACGTCCAGCTTCGGTCCGTAGAAAGCGGCCTCCCCGATCTCCTCCGTATACTTGATGCCCAGCTGGTTCAGCACCTCCCGCAGGGCGCTTTCCGCCTTGTTCCACATCTCGTCGTCCTGGTGGTATTTCACCTTGTCCTCCGGATCCCGCAGGCTCAGCACGCACCGGTAATCCGTGATGTGGAAATCCTTGTAAACATCCCGGATCAGGTTGACAACGCTGGATACTTCATCCTTGATCTGGTCGGGGGTCACAAACAGGTGGGCGTCGTTCTGGCAGAAATGCCGCCCGCGCTCGATGCCCTTCAGCGTTCCGCTGGGCTCAAAGCGGAAATCGTGCGCCACCTCGCCGATCCGGATTGGCAGGTCCCTGTAGGAATGCAGCCGGTTGGCGTAAATCATCATATGGTGCGGGCAGTTCATGGGACGCAGCACAAAGCTCTCGCCCTCCACTTCCATCGCCGGGAACATGTTTTCCTTGTAATGCTCCCAGTGTCCGCTGGTCCGGTACAGGTCCACCGTTCCGACACAGGGGGTCATCACGTGCTGGTATCCCAGCAGCCGTTCCTTTTCCTTGATGTAGTTTTCCAGCTCCATCCAGATGGCGTAGCCCTTGGGAAGGAACATGGGCAGTCCCTTGCCGATCAGGTCGTCCGTCATGAACAGCTGCATATCCTTGCCGATCCTGCGGTGGTCCCTGGCTTTCGCCTCCTCCACCTGGCGTTCGTATTCCTTCAGCTCGTCCGCGTTCCGGAAGGCCACGCCGTTCAGCCGGGTCAGCATCTTGTTCTTCTGGTCGTTCTTCCAGTAGGCGCCGGAGATGCCCGTCAGCTTGAAGGCCTTCAGGGCTTTGGTATAGGTCAGGTGCGGCCCGACGCACATGTCAATGTAGTCTCCCTGCTGGTAGAAGGTGATCACCGCGTCCTCAGCCAGGTCCGCGATATGCTCAACCTTGTAGATCTCGCCCCGGTCCTTCATCAGCTGCACCGCTTCCTCCCGGGGCAGCGGGTAAACCTTGAAGGGCAGGTTTTCCTTGACGATTTTCTGCATCTCCGCCTCGATGGCCGGCAGGTCCTCCTCCGTCAGCTTGACCTCTCCCAGGTCGATGTCATAGTGGAATCCTTTTTCCGTGGCCGGTCCGTAGGCAAAATGCGCGCCGGGATAAAGCCGCTTCACCGCCTGCGCCATGATATGCGCCGCGGAGTGCCGCAAAACCTCAAGCTCCTCCTCTTCGGGGCATTCCGCTGTGTGTCCGTCGTTGTAGATGATTTTCATTGTCTTTCCCCTCCTGTCTCCGTTTGTTTTTCTGTTGGGGCTTTTGCCGTATAAAAAAGGCATCCGCCCTGCGTTTCTGCCGGGACGGATGCCTGTAACAGCATTCGCGGTTCCACCCTGCTTGTTGAATCAACCACTCTTTGTGCCGTGATATCGGTCGCCAGCCGCCTGCCGTCCGGGAATGGTATCTCATCAGGTTCCGCTGCGGAGCTTCCACCTGCCTCCGCTCTCTGTAAGCGTACCGCCTGACAGCGTGTTTCCCTTCATCCGGTAAGAATG
>OCTW011598737.1_pt1 | contig 27615 bp, 27 predicted proteins | sample 1539671 | NCBI WGS metagenome assembly OCTW01 (sample SAMN02144230, study PRJEB22623) | gut metagenome | biome: sheep rumen | host: Ovis aries | place: New Zealand | reverse complement strand
CTGACCTGCATAGACTTCAAAAATCGGTGCGAACTCGGTGCGAACTATTCCGAACACCCCGGATGCGCCCCGATTTTCGGAAATCAATTGGCTCACCGCTTCGTGAGCGCGAGGAAGTCCTCTGAGCTGCCGAAGAACTTGTCGAGGTCGAGCTTGTCATCGTAGCCGTCAAGGTAACCAGTTGACGTGAACTGCCACATGGCCGACCGCTCGCAGCCTCGGTAAATCACGAGCCCGTCCGTGTCGTAACCGTAGATCGGCTCGTAGCCCGCGTAGTAGTTCGCGCACCACATGGGATACCCCAGCGACTCGACCTGCTGGCCGACGATGATGCCGCCCGACGTGTAGATGACGGGCTTGTACCCCGCCAGCTCGTGCACCCTGCGGCACAGGGAGGCGAGCCAGCTGCGGCCCATCGCCAGCGCGTCGGCCTCGTAGTCCACCACCAGCATGGCCTTGCCGAGGTAGCCGAGTTTTTCCACCTGGGCGATGAAGTGGTCAGCCTCTTGGCACGGGTCCTTGAGACCGTATGCGAAGTGGTACAGGCCAACCAATCCCGTCCTTGCGTATGCCTCGTCGGTCTGCTGCTTCGCGTAGGGGTTCACGTAATCCCAGTCGTAGCCGTGCGGGTTGCCCGTGGCCTTGACGATTGCGAAGTCGTAGTCCACCTTCGAGCAGATGTCGGTGGGCTGGTTGCTCGACACGTCGATGCCCCAGAGCGGCCCCTCCTTGTAAGGGGCCGTAGGAACATCGGCTATCGGGCTTTTTTTAGTGCCGCCACTTCCTTCGTCAGTGCGTCGATCTTCTTCATCATCGCGCTCTGGTTCCGAAGCATCGTGCTATGAAGCTCGTAGAAGTCGTTCGTGCCATTGATGCCCTTGTTCGTGTACGTGAGAACCTCGAGCGCAATCTTGCGCGCATCGGAATCGGAAATAGCCATGTCGTCTCCTTCGTCGTCGAAAACTCGGCGCACCATCCATGTGATGCACCCGTATGCCTCCATCCAGGACTGCGCCCACTTCTCCTGCGGTCCGTAGCCGCCTGGATGGCCTATCATCGTGCCCCCGCCGCAATAAATCTCAATGTGGCAGAGGTACTGGTCGAAGTCGTAGTTGTTCCAATAGTTCGCGGTCATGAGGATGAGGTCGCCCGGCTGCATCTCATCCCATGGGATGTCGCTCGGGTAGTGACCACGTGCGATCTCTCGTCCCGCGTGGCTCTCATCGCCCGTCCAGGTGCCAACGTCGTAGCCGAACTTCCCGTACGCCCAGCGAACGGTGCCCGAGCAGTCGGTGCCGCCGTAGGATTCTGGGTCGAGGCGATCGGGATAGTCGTTCGTGTAGCGCCACTGGCCCGCCTTGGAACGAACGAGATCGACTAGCTCGCTACCCTTGCCCATTGGACACCACCAGCTTCTCCATCTCTTCCGTCTGCTTCACTTCCGCGTTCGATTTCTGCTCGTCGCTCATTTCGCATCTCCGTTCTCATTGGAGTGGACAACGTGCGCGGACGCCAGCAGCTTGAACGGCGCCGATTCGGCGATGTCGGGGTTTATCTTCGCGAATATCTCCATCAGCGAGCCTATCTCCATGATGCAGAGGTAGCCCACGACAGCGATGAGCACGGGGCCGTTCATGCCGATGTCGAGGCCCGCGAACAGCAGGCCGTCAGCGATGATGCCGACCATCACGAAGCCCAGCTCCGTGCACTTGTGGCCGATGCCCTCGCGCATCTTCTCGCTCGAGAACTCGTGCTTGGAGATGGCGTTGCCAACTCCGAAGCACCAGTCCAAGAGAATCAGCAGCAGCAGGCCGACCACTGCCGCCTGCGCTACGGGATTGTCCCTGACGGGTGCCAGGAACACGTCTATGAAGTACGGTGCCATGTGTTTCTCCTATCTCTCGGCTCCGCTTTAACCGATCTCGCGCCACACCGACTCAGTTCCAACTGCGCCGGGCTCCCACACGTTGTTGTCGACGAGGCTCTCCCAGTTCTTGCCGTTGTGTGCCACTCGGTCGCCCTTCATGAACGGGTTCGTCGAGTCAGGCTGCACCCACTCTGGATACGTCCCACTCGGCTCTTCGTCCTGTCCTGGCAGGATTTCCGCATAAAGCGAAGGCGTCGCCGTAGGCGTCCACGTTTCTTGCGACGTGTGGGACTGGAGCACGCGGTACAGGCCTCCCCCGTATTGGAGACGCTTTCCCGCCTCGTAGAACGTGTTCGGCTCCCATTCGTGATAGACATGCGGCACCGTCGCCGCCTGCTCGTCGGTGAGCATGTCTGCCAGCTCGTCGAGCAGATCGCCCTCGTCCTGCGCCTCGGCCCACTCGGGCAGCGTCTTAACGGCTTCCTCCGCCGCGTCGGGGTCGAGCGAGTATTGCAGCGGCATCTCCACCGCCGTCTCGACGTAGTTGCCGTCGAACACGTCGTCCTCCGTGGACTGGACGACTACCGTGGTCAGCCCGCCGACCTCGTGCAGTATCGCCGAGGCCCTGTGGAGCTTCCTCACCGTGCCGTCCGCCATCAAAACCTTCCGTTCGAACATCTCTTCCTCCTAAACTCCGTAGACCGCCCTGAGCACGTACTTGTTGTTCACGTAGGCGATTCCGCTCGTCGTACCCGTCTTGGTATTGGACTCGTGGCCCGTAATCTTGTTGTCGTAGATTCGCAGGTACTTCACCGCCATGTTGGTGAAGTTCGAGCCGCCCATGATGAACGTGTGCATCAGCCCGCCGTGGTCGGCTATCAGCTTCTTCGGGACGAAGAACTCGTTCCAGTTCCAGTCCTCGGCCTTGGTGTCGTAGAAGCTGAACACGAGCACGATGCCGTTCATCTGCGCGCTGACGTTGGCGGACAGGTTCGCCGTCTGCGTGTCGCCCATGTAGATTGCACCCGTCCAGAGGGCCGACTGTGCCTTGAGCCTCGCGATGGCGAGCGTGCCGCTGCCAATCTTCGAGGCTGGGAGGCTGGGAATCCTATCGTCGTCGAACGTGCCGCTGTTGATGATTGCGGCGCTCCTGACGTTCACGCCGTTGACCGACACGTCGCCGCCGTCGTAGTTGAGCGACAGCCCCGCCGTGCTCGTCGCGTTCGCCTTTGCCTGTATCTCGTTGTCGTCGATTTCGATGTGGCTCTGCGAGGCCGTGCCGCCCACGATGAGAGCGGGCGAGTTGTTGGCCGTGCCGCTCGCGTCAGCCCGCTTCGACAGTACGAGCGTGCCCGAGATGGTGTCTCCCGACTTGTTGACCGCGTTGATGCCCGTCCTCCAGGCCGCCGAGCTTGACACGTTCACGAAGTTGTCGCCCGACGAGTCGACCCCGAGGAGGAGGCTGTTGTAGTAGTCGGTGCCACCTATAGCTCTGTGACAGTCGATGACGGTCATCTGCTTGCCGTCCGCCATGAAGCGGGCCGCTACCCTCGACAGCCACACGTCCTTCGAGTCGCGCACGACGAAGCCGCTCGACGTGACTGTACTGCTCGGCTTCTTGTTGTCGGTCATCGTTGACATATCGATGTAGAGCGAGCGGTTGTCTAGCAAGTTCGTTATTGCCCCGATGGCATCTCTCCATGCCTTTTGCGCTCCGCTGCCGCTCACGGCCACCTTCGCGGCACCCGTCTTGTCGACGCCGAGCGCGACCGTGTTGGTCTTCTCAGAGCTGCCGATTTTCCGCCTTGAGACCATCTTGGTGTAGATGACGTCCGACGACGTCCTGAACGACTCCATGTAGCCGACCGTGTACCCAGCATTGTCCTGCACGCCGATGAAACCGCCGTAGACGGTTGATGACGGGGCCGACCCAGTAGAGGCGTAGTTTCCGCTCTTCACAACCCAGGCGTTCGCACTCGTCCCAGAACCGTCGACCACGAACGGCGCAAGGTGGGTCTGGGACTCGTTTGCGTAGATGAGCCACCGCTTGAGCTTCTCCGACCAGACGCCGTGGTTTCCGACCGCGCTGATTTGCAGACGCACGCCCGTCCCAGAGTGGTACGCGCGAAATCCCGTGTCGGCGTTGGCGTTGGTGTGCGTCGCGAGCACGAGCGACGGGTGTTCGAACCGCGCGGGCATCGCCACGTCCAGCTCGGGCCTGTCTGCCTGCTTGCCGAACGCCGCGCCCACGCCCTCTGAGCGCACGTAGGACGCGCTGAGGGGCGCTGGGGCTGTCTCGGTGGTGGTTATCGTCTCGGTGTGCGTCTCTATCGTCACCTCGCCCGTCTCGGGGTCGACGACCTCCTCCTCGACCTCGATGGTCTCGGTGGTCGTGGTCGTGAGCGATGCGTACACGGCCTGCACCGCGCTCGTGTTCGCGAGCGTCAGCTTGCCCGACGCGACCGAGTAGTCGGATGCCGAGAGCTCCGTGCCCGCGAGGTCGACCGACGTGAGGGTCGCCATGTCCGCAGGGAGGGTGTACGCCGTGCCGACCTCGGCGTCCTCTGACAGCTGCACGTCGGCGGCGTCGCCAGGGAGCACGCCCATGTGCGATACCACATTGCTGCCAGAGCGTATCTGCACGTATCCCAGGCCCGAGAGCACGATGTTGCCGAAGTTCTGGAGGCCGATTCGCATGAGCGCGACGCCGTCCGAGAGGCCCGACCAGATGTGCGAGACATTGTCCTTCAGCAACTCGATTGCCGACGAGATTTTCCAGCCGCTATCATCGTCGTCTTTCGGATGCACCATTACGCCACCGCCCGTTACGTCGGACACGTAGCTGGTGGCTGTCTTGGCCGCATCGTCTATCGCGTCGTCCACCGTGAACGAGAATCCGTCTGCAGTCTGGACGAAATGCGACGACTGCGAGAGGCCGTCAACCACTTTGCCAACGTCCGAGGAGATTGCGTCGGTCGTGAGCTTGATTTCAGCTTTGGCGGCGTTGACCGCCGTGGAGACCTTGCCATCTGCTTGTGTCTTGGTGTAAACGTCCGAGCTGTTTGCCTTGAGAGCGATTTGCCCCGCCTGCTGGGTGATGGACGACTCCGCAGTGGAGACCCGCTCTGTCAGCGCGCTCAAATCGGCCTGGTTGCTCCCCTCGTTGAAAGCCTTGCCAGCGTCGTAGCCAACCTTCGTCCACCAGCTCGCGTCGATGACGGGCTGGATTTCGGCGATGACTCGCACGGAGCCGCCGTCGAACGTGATGGGCGGGTCGATATAGCCGAGGTCGATGTCATATGGTTCGTCAAGCGGATATACGACCTCGACATCCGCATATTGCTCGCAGAAATCCGCGTTGGTCAAGTCGTCGGCAATCCTGAAGAAAACCTCGTGATTGTAGGACGGATATGCCGCTACTGTATGCCGCGTGAAATACCCGACAAGCGAGGAGCCGGTCCATACGGTCGCGTTGCCCGTGGTGTGGACGAAATTCGTGCTCAGGAGCGGATGCGTGTTGTCGTGAGCGGTCCCGCTAGTCACATCCTGGTGCAGCATGTCGTTGAATCGCACCCAGTAGACACCAGCAGCGTAACGTCCGCTTCCATTACGTTCGGCTATCGTTTTTCGTCCGCAGCGTTTATTGAGCAAAACATGACCAGACGCGTCTAGCTCCACGGTGTCCTGATACTCGTCATCTAGGTAGTACGCGCCGTTGCCCTTCAGGTCGATGTAGGATACGGATTCTCGGTATGGTTCGTAGTCGGTTGCGGTGGAGCCTGCTTCGAGCTGGATGTTGGATACCTTGAATGTAACGTCCTTTTTGGTCGAGAATCTAGGCGCACGGAATGCGAGCAAGTTTCCGTTGGAGAGCTTCGCCTCCGTCGGCGTAAAGGTCAGCGACACGCGCCCGTTGCTGAGGTTATTCTTAGATTCGATGTCGACTTCATAAAATCCGTTTCCGCAGCCCACCGATATGTTGAAACCGCTGACTGAGGATTCGATGTCGAATGACAGAGTGTACGTCTCGCCTGCGACCAGCTCGACCCTACCGATTTGATGCGCACTTTGTTGAGCGAGAAAATCGATATAATATACGCCGCTCGCTGAGCCAGCGTACGATTGCTTGGCTTCGAGCAAGTTCTTGCTGTTCGTTACTGCGGCGACATGCCCATACGGTACGTAAGGGGTCGGGGTGGAGCCGAGTTCGAGCTGCGTAACGCCGATTGCCTCATCTTGCGCCTGGACTGTCGACAACGCTGCATAGTTGCGTATGATTACATATGCGTCATCGTTGGTTGCCGTGAACGCACCGTCCGTGTTCGAGTTACGAATCACGCGGTTGAACGTCTTGTCCGCCTTGAAGCCAATCACAACGGGAAGGCCCTGAACGTAATACTGCTTCCCTGGCTTGACGGGTATGTAGTCGCTGCGGCAGTAATTCGTGTCATAGAAAATACTACCTGCTGTGCTAACGGTGCTGTTATGCACCGCCGTCGATGCGTCGAACAGGTTCCTCCCCCGCACCACCTTGACCTCCACTGGCGCATCAGGCGTCGGAGTCCCGTCCTGAGCGCACTCGCCGTGCACCGTAAGCCCGAGCAGCGGAAGCTCGGCGGCGTCCTCAGTGACAATCTCGCGTAGGCCTGATGCAGAGTCGGTCTGCTTAGCTTCATTCTTGGTGGCGTAGGTCTCGGAGACGGTCTGCTTGAACCCGCTCACGTCCTGCTCCACGTCCGAGACGCGGGTGGTCAGCGTGCTCACCGTGGAGCTGTCCGCCTTGTTCGCGAGCGTGGACTGCACGGAGGATATGGTCTGCGTGTGCCCGTCCACCGTGTCGGAGACCGTGTTGAGCTTGTTGCTAACCGTGGTGAGCGCGGAACCGTCGGCCTTGGACTCCACCGTGGTCTGCAACGAGCCTATCGTGGTGTTGATGCCCGAGATGTCCTGCTCGTTCTTTGTCACGCGATTCGCAACGGCCGTGACCGTTGAGTTGTCGGCCTTCTGGGAGAGGGCCGTCGAGACGTCGGTCGTCCCGATGCTCACGGAGTCGGCCACGACCTCGATGCGGTCAGCGATGCCGTCGTTGTCAGAGTCGTAGAAGCGAACGTAAGTCGAGTCGTTTCCGATCTTCTGCGGCCTGGTCGAAGCGAAGTCGATTGACTCCCCGAACTTGGTGACGAAGTTGTTCTGCGAGTCGTACACGTACACGCCGTCGTTGGAGGAGACGAGGAAGTACCCTGCGCCCGTAGGTACGATGTGCAAGCCTGCTGGGACCGTGCCGCCGTGCCCGTCCGGGTATGCGTCCATCATGGCCACGTGGACTTGGAGGTCGTCGACGTCCGCTTCGAGCTGGTCGACCACCTGCTGCACGGTCGCGAGGCCCGTCACGGCCCCGTTCGCTGCTGTGTTGGCCTCCGTTGCGGACTGCTTCGCGGAAGCGGCGTCCTCGACCGCCTGGTCGGCTGCTGCCTTGGCGGTGTCCGCCGAATCCTTTGCCGCCTCTGCGGTCTCGATGGCCTCTGATGCGGCCTCCCTTGCCTGCGTGGCGTACCCGACCGCCTGGGTCGCGGACTCGTTCGCGGAGTCGGCAGCGGCCTTTGCCGAATCAGCCGAAGTTATCGCGTTCCCGGCTGCAACCGATGCGGAATCGGCAGACGCCCTCGCGGCGTTCGCCGTGTTCGCCGCGTCAGCTGCGTACTCCGCCGCGTCGTTCGCCGACACGAGCGCGTTCTCGGCAGATGTCTGCGCGATTGCCGCCGCGTTGCTCGCCTGGGACGCGAGGTTCGATGCCGAGTCAGCCGTCTCCTGGGCGGTGTCGGCCTTCTCGGTCGCGCTCTTCACGCCTGCCACGCCCGCGCCTGGGTTGCTCACGTTCGCCGAGACAGTCGCGCGCCCGTTGCCGATGGTCACGGAGACGATGTCGCCAGCCTTGGCCTCGACCGACATGGTCTTGACGGGCGTGGCGTTGTCCGCACCTGGGAGCATTACCCACGACTTGCCCTCGGAGTCGGTGCCGACGTACTCGCCGTAAACGGTCTTGGTGCCTCCCCTGAGCGCCTTGGCGATCTTCTCGTCCACCACGCGCTCTATCATCTCGGCCAGGTACTTGGCCCCGCTCATGCGCTCACCTCCATGTATGAATCCTCGGATACCGTCACACCCTTGCCGCACTCGAGCGACTGGGTCTTGACGCGAAGGTCGCCCTCGATGCCGTCGTCGGGTAGCACCGCGCGCACGAGGCTGTATGGGACTACGCCTGGGTAGAACTCCCTCGTGTACGAGAACTTCCTCTCGACCACCGACTCCTCCGCAAGGCGCCTCTCCGCGTACGCCTCGAGCGACTCGCCGTCGACGAGCACGGGAGACGAGTCGACCATGTCGACCCACCTGCCACGGTTCTGCCTCGAGACGGCGGAGTCGTCCCTCTCGTTGACGGCCACGGCGATGTGCTCGCCGTCGACCGCGTAGTAGCGGTTCGGGACGTCGATGAGGCTGAGGTCGTCCGAGACGCCTGGAATCAGGAGCCCAGCGTTCGCCTCGTCGAGCCGAAGCGACGGCTCCGTCGGCATGGAGAGAACGTTAATCGTGCCGTCGCCGTCTATCTGTATGCAGAAGTTGCCCGCGTTGAGCACCAGCCACGCGGCCTCGAGGTTCGAGCACCCGAGGTCGAACACCACGTCGTCCACCAGCGTGAACGAGCCGTGCACCACCACGGGAGCGGGTGTGCACGCCCTCAGCAGCGACGCGGCGAACTCTGCGCCGTCGCATCCTGACGGGGCGTACGAACCCCTCGCCATCTTCACGTCGGCTGCCGGTTGCAGCACGGAGCGCCCCGATGCCGTGACCCTCCGCGCCCTGTGGTCGACCGTGGAAGACTCCTGCTCGAAGAGCAGCGTCGCCATGGGAATCCTCTCGACGCCGCCCTGGTCTGCGGTCATGTAGATGCGGCACCACGACTCGCCGAACGAGCCGTCGACCTCCATGCTGCCCGTCTCGAGCAGCGGAACGGAGTCGGTGCAGTCCCTCGACACCGACACGGTCATGACGCCGCTGACCTCGCCCGAGTCGGACCAGGTCGAGGGGTCGACCGTGCAGACTTCCCAGGAAGCGCCGTATCCTTCAGTCCACTCCATCTACGCTCCGATCCTGAACTCGTCGGTGGTGCTGATGCCCGTGACGGAAATCTGGACAGCCACCGCAGCCGTGTCGTAAGGGATACTCAGCTCGGACACCTGCGCGTTGCACTGGAACGCCATGCCCGTGTTGGTGCGGCAGAACACCGCGCCCGCGTACTCGCCCAGTTGCCTGACGAGGTTTATCTGCTCCTGGTCCCTGAGCTTCACGAGGTCGGTGGAGAAGCTGCCAGTCATGAGCACGGAGCGGTCGAAGTAGCCCTGCTCCTCGCCGTCCGCATGACCCCTGGCCTCGAATCCCTTCTCGTAGGACTCGCTCATTACCAGGTTGAACGGAAGCTCCACGTGCTTGCCGTCCCAGTCGAAGCGCAGCATGCCGCATGGAAGCTCGTAGTAGAAGTCGTCGAACTCGATGTCACCGTCGGGCGTCCTGAGACACGCCCTGTAGTGCAGCTCGCCCCTTCCGAACGGCGCATACGCGTCGGTGACGGTCGCGTCGAGGTCCAAATCCCTCGCGACGAGCACGTGCCCAGTCGGCGTCGCCCTGTAGATGTCGAACACGTCTCCCTGCGTCGAGCCTTCCGGCGCATGGAGGTTGATCGTGACGGACCTGTCCGCGACGTTCGGCACGACCGAGATGTCCTCTGGCGCCTTTGCCTGATGCGCCCATGCGACCATGAACTCAGACTGCGCCTCTGGCGACGAGAGCCGCGCCACGGACTCGACCGCACGCACGCCAACGGAGTACGTTCCGCCGTCGACGAACGTGCTGTCGTCGGCCATCTCGACCTGCGCCATGTATACGATGCCATCGGACGGGTGCTCGGAGAGCGCCGCCTGCGCGTCCGCGAGTGCCGTGGCCGCGTTCGCCTCGGCGACAACCGCGTCCTCGTACCCCTCGTCGCCCTCGGTCATCCCCGCGAGCGCGGCCGCAGCAGCGTCGTGGGCGGTCGTGGCGTCGGCAACCGCCTGCTGAAGCGATGCGTAGATGCCAGTCGCGCCCCAGGTGGTCTGAGTCCACTCGGGCGTGAGCGAATCCGTCCACACGGCGTAACCTGGCATCTGGTCCCTGTCGCCGTCCGGGCGGGCCTGGGTGATGCCGAGGGAGCGGCACGTGCAGAGAATCATCGCGCCGGGCGTGTCGGTGTACGCCTCGAAGGTCGCTGGCTGTTCGGTCAGCGTCGTCGGAGCGTACACGTCGCAGGACGGGACGTCCGCGATGCCCACGGACACCACGTTGGAGGCCGTGAGACCGCCCCCACAGCCCGCTTCGACGTAGAACGATATGGAGTCCCTGTCGCCGTACCTCTCGGGCGTTATGGACGCCCTGGCGAGCGTGCCCTCGCCGTCTGCGAGCGACACGTTGGGACTGCCATCCTCGTGGACGTGCCACTCTGTCTGCTCCTGCTCGGACTCGACTGTCCAGTAGAGCTCTATCGCCTGGCCCCTGGCAACTGCTGAGGGAGCCGAGAGTATGACGTTGGATGGCGCGGAATAGGGCGTGACGGAAACGTCCTCGGTGTACACCGACCACACGCGGTCCTTGCCGTAGTAGGTGCGCGCCCTCACGTAGTACGTGGTGCCTTCCTTGAGCCCGTATATGTATGCCGTGGACGTCTTCGACCATCCGTCGGAAGCGTTCGCCTCGTCGATCCATTCGAACTCGAACGTTGACGGCTTCTCGTTTGATTCCCACGCATCTGGGTTGCTCGACCACGAGAGTTCGCATCCCGTGTGGTCGCCGCTCCAACCGACCACCACCTTCGCGCTCTTGCCGTCCTCACCTGCCGTGCACGAGACGATTCCGCAGCGCACGTCGGAGCTTGTGGCGACGGTCGGCGTCGTGAGCGTCATCGTCGACGAGTACGGCGAGAAGCTGCCGTCCTCGGTCATGTAGCGTCTCGCGCGGATGTAATAGGTCGAGCCCAAGTCGAGACCGCGAAGGTAGATCGTCTGCGTCTTCGCCCACGCGCTGTCGCGGCTCTTGCTGTCGGCCCAAGTGGCCTGCATGGTGTTCGGCTGCTTGTTCGAGAGCCACGCGCCCGAGTCTGTCGACCAGGAAAGCTCCGTGCCGTCGTTCGCGTTGTCCTCACGCCATCCGACGACGACGGTCGCACTCGTACCGTCGCCCGTTGACGTGACGGACAATATCTCGCACTTATCGCTCGCAACCGTGTCGACGCTCGGGTCTACGGTCTTGAACTCGTATGTTGGCGACCAGGGACCGTAACTCGTGCTCCCGCCTGACTCGAGGTAGCGACGCGCCCAGATGTAGTATTTGGTGTTCGGATCGAGACCACGCAGGTGTGCAGTCTGCTTGTAGGGAAACTTGGTGTTGCCGCTGCTCGAGCGTGACCACGTCGCCTGCATCGTCGAAGGCTGCTCGTTCGACCGCCTCGCAAACTCATCCTTCGACCATGCGATCTCGGTTCCGGTGTTGACGTTGTCCTCCTTGAAGAACACGACGAGATACGCCCCGGTGCCGTTAGCGGTAGACGTGCAGCTGTTGATGTTGCACTTGTCGTCAGCTGAGCTCTCGCTCGTTATGGACGCCTGGGAGCTGTACGGCGAGTAGGTCGTGGTGCCGTCGAGCTCCATGTATCGCCTCGCCTGGATGTAGTATTTTGTGTTCGGCACGAGCCCCGTGATGGTGAGCCAGACCTGCTTCGCCCACGCCTTGCTCGTGCTCTTCGACCCCGCCTGCGTGTACGTGGCTGTCGATATATCGCCGTTCGTCTTCGTCCACGCGCCGGCGTCGGTCGACCATGAGAGCTCCGTTCCCGTGTTCGCGTAGTTCTCCTTGTATCCGACGAGGACCTCGACGTTCACTGTGCCTGTCTTATCATCGAAGGAGGTGCGCTTGTCGATGATGCCGCATTTGTCGTCCTCGGCGGATGTAGTGATCGCGGGCGTCGCCATTCCTGCTATGTCGTACGGGGAATAGTACGTCTCGCCGCCTACGACTCGGTACCTGCGAATCCTGACGTAATACTTCTCGCCCGACGTGAGGCCCGATATTGACATGGTCCTGGTGGTCCAACCCTTGAGCTTTGTCTTTTCGTCCCTCCCCGTATACTGCGCCACGGATGGGGCGTCGGTCGTGTTCCATCCGTTCGGCATAGTCGACCAGGAGAGCTCCGTTCCGGTATTTGATGTCTTTTCCTTCCACGCGGCGACAACCGTCAGCTGCCCGAGCGAGTTGGGCGTGATGCTCGCAATCTTGAGCGTCGTGTCGTGCGCGGCAACCTTGGACTTCGCAGTGAAGAGCTCATCGGCCCTCACCGCCGCGCTGTACACCTCGAAGTTGTCGCGGGTCGACTTGAGGCGGTACCAGATGCGCTCGCCTGGGACGGGAGCCGCCGCGCCGTAGGAGTCGTAGAGCGCCTTGCAGTCGCCGTTGTCATGCGCGCCCGACACGTCCTCCCAGGAGCCGTCTGGCCCGTGCCTGCGCTGAAGCTGCACGCCCGTTGTCCATGCCCCCAGCTTCACGGGCACCTTGATGCGGCCCGTCTGGGTTTTCCTGTCTACGGTGATCTTGCCGTTGATCTTCCCAGCTGCGGGCATGGCGATGTTGCGCTCTGCGTAGACGGACATAACGGGCTCGGGATTGTTGCCGGCGATACCCCTCGCGTACGCCGCCGCTTTGACGGTTACATACTTTCCCTGGCTGAGGTTCGTGATGTACGGCGACACGTCAACCGCGTACTTCCAGTTAGTCGAACGCGTCGCTGCCCAGCAGACGAGTTCTTTCTGGGTGCCGTCCTGCTTCCTTATCGCGACCCACACCTTCGTGTCGTAACGCTCGTGGTTGTCCTTGCCCTCGTCGGTCTTCACGGTGACCGTGGCCCTTGCGGTTGCGGGGTCGTACTCCCATGAGACCTGCGGGGCACGCGGTACGTCGAATGAGTACTTGTACCAGGAGGCGGGGCCGTAGCCGTATCCGTTGTGGCCCCAGAGACACACGTCGATGCGCCCGAGGAAGGAGTTCGTGAACGGATAGTATGACTTGCGCGAGAGGGGCTTGTCCTTGTCGTGCTTGGCGGTGCCCTTCCAGAGGCCCAGCGTCACCTTCGACTCGGTCACCGACGTGTCAGTCATCCAGTTGACGGTCCACTTCTTGTCCTTCACGTTGTTGGGAAAGACGTGCACACGGGTCCACTCGATCTTCACGTTCGTGAACCTGTCGTCGTTGGATGTGTTTGTGGCCCCGCTGGGAACCTTCCACTTCGCAACGAACTGGTCGCCGTCGCGGGTTATCGTGACGCCCGTTACCTTCTTGGTGGGCTTCCTCTCTATGTCTTCAGCCATGGGCTATCCTTCCGTGTTGAGCAGAACTTGGAGCCTGTTGGCAACGCCGCGTGCCAATGCGTCGGCGTCGTCGGAGGCGTCGTAGTTGAGGTTCACGTACACGTTCACGCGATCGCCCTGCGAGGCGTCGTTGAGGTTCTTGGCTATCGCGTCCGCTATGGGCAGCATGTACTTCTCGTTCGTGAGCGGCACGACCGCTCCTCCCGAGCCCCAGTTGAGCACGGCCTCGGCTCCGTCCTCGCCTACCCATCCGTTGTTGGTGAGCGTCGGGCCGTTCGCTATGTAGCCTGATGCGTGCTGCGGGATGAACGGAGCCGACGCGATGCCGCCCGTCGCGACGCCGTTCCTAATGACGTTGGCGAAGATGCTCACCGTTTTCGACGTCACGTTGCCGATGGCGGTCACGAGGTTCTGCACCGCGCCGAGTCCGCTCACATTGGCGGTGATGGTCGAGGACTTGGACAAGGGGACGGCGTGGATTTCGCCGCTCAGCTCGTTTACTCGCACCTTCGACTCGGTCGCCGTGCCGTCGTCGGTCACGACGAAGCTCTTGCCCTCGACGCTCTGAATCTCGCCCTTGAGCCCGACGACCCTGCCCTGCTGGTCGTACACGGTCCCCATGTCGTCGACCCAGTAGGTCTTGCCCTCGATCTCGACGGCGTTCAGGTCGTCAATCTTGGCCTTGGACAGGTCGATTTCGACGCCCATGCTCTGCAGGCCGCTTATCATCGAACCTATCGATCCGTCCCAGGTTGACGCCATCGACTGAATGCCGTCCGCGTGCGATTCGAGGTCGTCGTAGCTCACGCCGAGGTTGTCGAGGTTGTGGGCGAACTCGGTGACCGACTCTCCGTTCTGCCATATGGACGCTTGGAGGGCGTCGTTGTCCGCGACCCACTTGACCGCGGCGCCGGCGCTGTCGAGCTGCGCCTCGGCCATGAGGTTCATGCCCTCTTCGTACTGGTTCATGGCGCTCGAGGTCTCGCCTAGCATCTGGTTCGCGTTCTTTAGCTCCTGCTCCGCGACAGCAAGGTTCGTCGAGTACTGATCGACTATCTCGGGATTCATGCCGGGCGTTCTCATGGCGTCGTCTAGCGTTGCCTTCGCCGTGGAGACCTTCTTCTCGGCGGCGGCAACCTGGTCGAGCGCGTTGCGGTAGTCGCCCATCTTCTTCGTGTAGCCCTCTTTGAAGAACTCGCCCTTCGCCGCCCTGACGATTGATGCTGACAGCTTGTCGAACGAGTCTGCGGTGAGCTCGGCGCCGTCCTTCATGAGCTGCAGGGCTCCCGTCTCGTTCTCGGTGAACGTGATGGACGTGCCAGCGGCCTGGTTGTACAGCTCGAGGGAGGTCTTGAGGTTCGCCATGCTCTCCGAGCTGTGGTCTCCCGCGTTCCACGCCTCGAGCGCCGAGAGCACCCTGTCCCTGTACTGCTCTATGAGCGCCGTGTTCGCGTAGGTCTCGTTCGCCGACTCCTGCAGCTTGCGGTTGTTGTCGGCCATCTTCGCGACCATCTCGTCGTAGCTGCCGCCCAAGTCGGTTATGGCTCCTACCTGCCCCGCTGCGGCCTCGCCGAGCGCCGAGCCTATCACGTCGCCCGCGTTCCTCGACGCTTCCTCGGCCTCCTGCATCTTCCTGATGTAGTCGGAGATGGCGCCGACCGCGAGCGTGATTCCCGCGACGACCGCACCCATTGCGAGGTCCTTGCCTATGGAGGCGCCGACCGTCTTAGCAGCGGAGCCGAGGGCGGACAGCTTGGTCTTCATGCCGTCAGCTCCCGAACCCGCGTTCGCGAAGCCGGCCTTCATGATGTTGATGGCCTTGCCCATGGCGGAGGATTCGGTCGTGAACTTGCGCACGTTCTCCTTGGCCGTCATGAACGTGGACACCATCGTGAGCGCGGGGCCCGAGAGCGCCGCGATACCCAGCCCCACGACCGCCATGGTCTTCTGGCCCTCGTCCATGCCGTCGAACAGGTCGAGCGCGGACTGGGCCATCGACGTGAACGACGAGATGACGGGCGTAGCGCCCTCGGCGAGCGACGCCATAGCGTCCTTGCCGACGTTCGAGAGTATCGAGAGCTGGCCAGAGAAGCCCTGGGCCTTCTTGTCCGCCTCGCGCGCCGCGTCTCCCGCAGCGCCCCACTGGTCGGACTGGCCGTCCCATGCATGCTGGGACATGAGCAGGTTGTCGTTCAACCCGCCGATGGTCTGCATTAGACCGAGGATGGACTGTTTCTGGCGCTCGCCCGTGATGCCCATCTCTTCGAGCGTGCTTACTGCGGAGCCGCCGTCAGCCTCTATCTGGTTCAGGCCGTCGATGAACGCCTTGAACGCCTCGATCGGGTGCTCTTTCCACGAAGCCGCGAAATCCTCCGACGACATGTGCGCAACTTGCGCGAACGCGTCAAGCGCCTCGCCGCCGTTCGAGACCGCTGACTCTATGTCCGACATGGTGTTGGCGATGGCCGTTCCCGCGGCCTCGGTCTTCATGCCGGTCGCGGCGATGCTCGACGAGAGCGCGAGGATTTCTGGCACGGACATGCCGACGATGGTGCCCATCGAGCCGATGCGCGTTGCGATATCGACTATCTGGTCCTCGGTCGATGCGCCGTTGTTGCCGAGTCGCACCAGCGCGTCTGCGTAGTTGTCGTACTCTTCCGCGCCCATGTGTGTGATGTTGGCGAGCTTGCCGAGCGACGATGCTGCTTCCTCGGTGTCGAGGTTCGTGGCCACGTCCAAATTCGATACGGTCTCGGAGAAAGCCTGCAGCGAATCGGCCGCTACGCCCAGCTCCCCGCCGATTGCCATGATGCTCATCATCTGGTCGGCGCTCGTGACGTGCGTCTTGGAGAACTCGATGGCGCCCTCTCTCAGGTCGGCGAGCTGGGAGTCGGACGCCTCGACGGTCTTCGCCATGTCGCGAAAGGCCGAATCCATCTCCTGCGCCGCCGTTACGGTGCGCCACCCGAGCATGGTGATGGCGGGGGTGAGCGTGGAATACATGGTCATGCCAGCTGACTTGAGCGTCGATGCGTTGAGCATGCTCTTGTCGCCCAGGCTTGTGAGGTCCATGCGCCTCTTGACGTCCTTGGCATGCGCCGAGGTCTGGACGAGCTCCTGCTGCAGCCTTTGCAGCTCTGAGCACTCCTTTGCGGTCTCGAACGCTTCGTCCAGGCCCTTCGCACTAGCTTTGAGGGCGTCGACCTTCGAGTCGGCGTCCCTGACGGCGGCTTCGAGCTGCTTTATCTCGTCTACGGGCGCCTGCTGGTCTTTCAGGTGTTGGAGGGACTGGCGGAGCGCGTCTGCCCTGCCCTTGGCTTCCGCGAGCTCGGTCTTCATCCGCTGCCAGTCGTCCCCCGTCTGCTGGATGTACTGCGGGAGGTTCTTCTGCTCTGCGAGCACTCCCGACAGGCGGCTCTCGTAAGCTGCTACCTGTCTGGAAAGCTCCGCAGCCTTCTCGTTCGCCGTGTCGTACTCGCTCGATAGGGCCCTGAGCCTGCCGACTGCCGCCGAGAGGTTCGACGGGTCCTCGCGGATTGCCGACTCGTACGCCCTCGCCTGATTCGCGCAGTCGGACAGCGCCGCGTCCATTGACTTTATCTTGGCGTTCGACTCGTCCCATGCGCTCGCGGAGTACATGGAGACGGTGTTCATCTCGCGCATGGACGCAGCGGTGCCCTCGGCCTCCGAGCGGATGCGCTGCATGTCCACGCCCATCTTCTTGAACTGCGCGGCCTTGTCGTAGGCGTCCTTGTCCCCAAGCGCCTCCTTGAAGGTCTCGCGCATCAGGCGGTTGGACGCTATCTGCTCGTCGGTGACCGCCCCGAGTTTTTTCATGTCGGCAAGGAGCTCGTCTATGTCCGCGGCCCTGCCCGCGTCGGACAGGTCGAGCCTCACGCGGTCGACGTTGTTCGCCGTGTCCCTCACGACGATGCCGAGCTCGCGGAACTTGGCGATGACGGCATCGACTTCCTCGTCGGCGCCGTCCATCTTGAGAGCCTGCTTGATCGACGCGGTGCCCAGCTTCTCGAACTCGCGGTACATGGCGGCGAGCGACGCGGTTACGTCCTCGTACCGCTTGTCTGCCGCCTTCGCCGCCAGCTCCACGTTCTCGGTTGCCTTTGCGAGCGCCTTGACGTCTGTGGCGGCGCCGCCCACCGTGACGGCCTGCCTGCCCAGCTCCGCGTAGCCGTTCCTGACGAGCTTGAGCTTGGAGTACAGGGCCTCCATGCGGTTCTCGGACAGCTTGACCCTGGTGTTGAGGTTCCCGAAGTCGGCGGGGTCGAAGCGCATGGCGCGCGTTATCTGGCGGAGCTGCGACTGCAGCGATGCCGCCGACTTGGTGGAAGATTTGAGCGCGGAATTGAGCTGGGAGGTGTCGCCGCCTATGCGTATCGTCAGCCCCTTGTACTCTGCCATCTATGGCACCTCCTAGAATGCTTCGATATCGGCCTGCGTCGCGTCCCGCACGCCCCCTTCTTCTTCGCCGCGCTCGGCGGCTGCGGCCTGCACGTACCATGCGGCCCTCGCGTACGGCATCGTTGTTACGTCAGCCCTGGTGAACCCCAGCTTGAGCATCGTCAGCTCCGTCTTGCTGTACGCGAGGCTTCCGCCTGCGCCTCGGCTTCTCGAGCTGCCTTGCGAGCTCTTCGGTGGCTTGGGAGAGTGAAGGAAAGCAGGCATCGATTTCCTTCACGAGAAGCATGTGCAGTCGGTACATGTCGATGTCGTCCGCAGCATGCGCCTTGCTCCACAGCTTGAAGTCGCCCACCATCTTGTCGCCGTTGAGACCCGCCTCGCAGCCGCACTTGAGCATCGCCCAGAGTGCGCGCGCGTCGGCCTCCCAGTTGGCGGCGAGCAGCTTGCCGAGCGGGGTGCCGTCCTCGGAGTCGCCGTAGTCGGTCACGTCGTCGACCAGCGACTTGTGCGGGCTGGCTGGGTCGTTCTGGAACGCCTGCTCGTAGATGGTCAGCGTGTGCAGGCTGCACAGCGCCGTCCACTCGTCCGTGGATTCGCCGAAGGCGAGCGGCCCCTTGTCTCGGGACTGCTCGCCCTCCGCGTTCTCATCCACATGCTTGAAATGGATGATCATGCTCCGCTCCTTACGCGCCCACGATGTAGACCGCGTTGAACCAGGCGTTGAACTGCGTCGCGGTCGCGGCCTCGTTGGTGACGCTCGCCTTGATGACGTTCACGGTGGCGTTGTCGATGGTGAGGTCGCGGCCGATCGCCACGCCGGTCAGCTCGTCTGTGTCGGGGTCGACCGAGTCGGTCTTGGTGTTGCCGGTCTCGGTCGGGCGGTTGAACTTGACGTTGTACAGAAGGCCGCGCTTCTTGACCTTGCTGCCGTCGAACTGCCACAGAAACGCGCAGCTCTTGGGCTCGGCGTCGGCCGCCTCGTAGACCACGCCGTTGTCGTCGGCCGCGTAGCCGAGCAGGTCGATCTTTGCCTGGTCGCCAACGACGGCGATGGTCACGGACACCTCGTAGCCGGTGTTGGAGCTGCCGGTCTCGTAGGCAATGTTGTCCGCGTAGAACGTCCAGGTGTTGCCCTGCGGCGTCAGCGTGAGCTTCGTAGCACCGGGCATGGCGACGGGCGTGGCGTAGGTGCCGGCCGTGCCGCCAGTTCCCTCGGTGTAAAGCGCGTAGTGCGCGTTGGAGATGCCGTAGCGTACTCCCTTGGAATCGCTCATGATTCCTCCTCCTTCGTGTAGGTGAAGTCGTATTGCTCTATGTGGCACTGCTCGCTCTGGCTCCAAGAGCCGACCTGCTCGACGGGACCGAACGCCTCTTCGAGCGCGTCCCTCACGCTCTCCTCGAGCGCGGGGTCCGCGACCTTCTCGAACAGCTCGACGTGCATGCGCGGGAACCTCGCGAACGTGCGGTTATCTGTGTAGAACTCGCCGTTGTCGTCGACCGTGTAGACGAAGAACGGCGGTGCGGGGGCCTTGCCGACGGGGAACGCCTCGTAGCGCCCTGGGATGCCGAGCCCGGCGAGGACCGCGTATGTCTCGCTCATCGCCCTCATAGCCCTGCTCCCAACGTGGCGAGGATTACCTTCTCGGTCAGCTCGAAGCCGTCATCGGCAGCGGGTGCGATGTGGACTTGCGCCCTCGTCCTGCCGCCGCCGACCTTGGCGTGGCCCTTCTCCAGCAGGTGCGGCAGGCCGGGCATCTTCGAGTAGACGTGGCCCTGGACCTCCCGCCCCGAGCCCTCGACGCGCATCCTGATGGACTTGGCGTACCCGCCCTTGTCCACGGGAGCGCCCGAAGACCACTCGTCCTTGGACAGCTCGCAGCCGGCCTTGACCCCCGCCCGGAGGGCTTCGTCGGAGACCTCCTGGACGTTGTCCAGAATCGCCTGCAAATCTGCCATGAAGCGGTCGGCCATCAGTCGTTCCTCGCGTGCTCCGAGAGCGTCAGGATGGTGGACTCCCACCCCTGGCGGCTCGTCTGGTCTATGTCCAGCTCGACGCCGTGGTAGACGGCCTGCGTGTACGGCCTTTCCTCGAACTCCAAGGTCTTGACCTCCACGCGGGCCGCTATCTTGGGCCCGAGCTGGGCGGCGGTGGCCCAGGTGTCCAGTCCCGTGTACCACGGGTTGCAGAACACCTCGGTGTCCACGGGGTCGCCCTCGTGCTCGATGCCGTACTCGTCTACGTAGACGGCGCTCGTCACGTCGCGCAGCGTGATCGTGTCGCTCCACCCGCTCATTCGCCGTCCCCCTGGTAGTGGACGTTCTGCTTGCCGTTGAGCAGGCTCGCGACGATGGAGTTGAACGATGCGATACAGGCGTTTCGCTCGGACGCTTCGATGTCGCGTCCGTACCTCGCCTTGCAGTAGCAGATGACGGCGTCCTTCACGACATCGTGGTAATCGCCGTCATTCGCATCTTCTGCAAGGAACTCCGGGTTGACGCCCCTGTTTTCCATCTGGAAAAGGGCGGAGCGTATGTAAATCTGTATCCCAGAGTCGGTGCGCTCCGTCGTAACCCGCAGCTCCGTTCTCACGTCGTCGAGCAGGGCCATGTCCTAGACCTCCTGGGCCTTCTTGGCCGTGCGCTTGCGTGCCGCGACCTTCGACGCGCGCTTCTCGGGCGTCTCTGGGCTTTCAGCGGCCTGCTCTACCAGCACGGCGTTGTCGGGCTGGTCGCCCTCCTCGTAGCGGTAGGTGCGCCCGTCGGGCATCTTGTAGATTCGCAGCATCTCGCTCACCTCCCGCTAGGACACGGTGATGTCGCAGAAGCAGGCGGGGCGCTTGACGGCCACGACCTCGCGGGACTCGGCGCGGACGGAGACGAGGTTCTTCTCGAAGTCCGTGTCGTTGGAGTTCGTGGAGTCCACGCGCACGCCGTCGGCCTTGGAAACCAGCTCGACCGCACGGTTGACGAACGCGCCAACGAGGACGTGGTTTGCGGTCATGTCGGCGGACTTGGCGAACTGCATCTCGAACAGGCGGCTGTAGCGCGACTCGGCGAACGGGTTGCCTGCCATGTACTCGTCGAGCGTGTTCTTCGCCTTGCGGATGGTCTTCCAGATGGCGGGGGTCACGATGACGGCGTTCGGGGCGATGCCGGTGGCATCTTCAACGTCGGCGGCGGCGTCGATGATGCCGTCGAGGATGTTGATGGCCTCCTTGCCGGCGGTCGTGGTGACGCTCGCGGTTGCGATGCCGCTGGTGCCGAGCAGGTCGGTGACGGCGGTTGACTGGCGGGACGCGTTCAGCTCGTCGACGAGGTCGCCGTTGATTGCGTCCACGACGTACGGGGCGTCCTCGAACAGCTCTTCGGTCATCTTGATCAGGCCCGTGAGCTTCTTGAGCGTCGCGGACTTCTGCTCGTACTCGAAGGTGATCTTGTTCTTGGTCACGCCTTCAGCGGTGACGCCTGCCGCGCCCGTCTTCTGCTTGTAGACCGTCCAGTTGTAGACGGGCTCGGAGATGGACTTGCGCGGGAACAGGTCGAGCACCGTCAGCGGCGTCTCGGGCTTGCGCACGACCTCCTTGTCGAACTGGGTAGCCACGACGCCTGTGCTCAGGGTCGGGTCGCCGGCGGCGCGCATGGCGTACGGCGTGGCGATGTAGCGGTTGTCTGCGGACTTGTGCTCCTTGCGGAACTGGACGAAATGCTCGCCCAGCGAAGCGGCGCGCTCCATAGCGGATTCCTCCTTGACTTCGACGGCCTCGACGGGCGTTGCCGACCCGGCGATGACCTTGCTCATGTTGCGTTGCTCGAAATCGGCGAGCTTGGCGCGGCGCTCGTCCTCGGCCTCGATGAGACCGAGCTCGGCGTCGATGGCCTCGGCCTGCTCGACGGTGGCGTCCTCGGGCAGCTCCTTGGCGAACCCGATGACCTCCGAGCGGCGCTGCGCGTACTCGTCTGCCCCGAGGGAGCGGTATGCGAGCGCATCCATTGCGGTGAACTCCATTGCGAGTTCTCCTTCCTGCTAGTTGGTGCTGATTGACATTGCCCTGGCCCGCAGCGCAAGCTCCCTGCGCCTGCGTTCCAGCTCCCGCTTGGCTTGCTGCGCCTCCCGCAGCTCGCGTGCCTCGATCGCTCCGTCGATGACGCGCCTAGCGGATATCGACGTGTTCGGGTCAGCCGGCCGACTGACTGCGGACACGTCGTAAACACGGTTGATGCGGCGGATGTGGAAGGTGACGGTTCGGTTGTCGACGTCCTCCTCCACGTCCTCCTCTGCGACGGTGAACGCCCAGCTCATCTTGTCCACCATGCCTGCCTTGATGTCCTCGTACATCTCGCCCGCGAGCGTGGTGCGGGACAGGTCTGCCGCGATGTACAGGCCGTGCATCTGCGGCTCGAGGTATAGGGTTTCGTTGCGGTTGCGGGCGTAGACGCGGCCCTCGTGGTCGTAGAGGAAGATCACGTCGGACACGTCAGCGCCATCCATGCACCCCTCGTGCATGATCTCGACGTACTTCCACCCCTTGTGGACCTCGCCGCGCTCGTCGGTCCAGTCGGGCTCCTCCCAGAGCACGTACGGGTCCTCGAACGTGGTGGCGTAGCCCTCCACGAACTTCTCGCTGTTGAAGCGGTTCGGGTACTTGATTTCCGCGTTGCCGTCCGAGCGGACCTCTAGCTCCATCTCGTTCTTCGGCGCGGCGAACGGCTGCGCCATCATGCGGTAGTTGCGCTCCTGCGGTTTTGCTGGCATATCGGTTTCCTTCCTAGCCTTCGTCAACGTCGTCTTCGTACTTGCCATCGACGTCGTTGTAGATGTCGTCGTCGCCGCCCAGGTCGAAGTCCTTGGCGTCCTCTATGTCAGAAGGCGGCAATGCGGTGGCGAGGTTGCCGCCCGACGTGTAGATGACGTTGCCATGCATGTCGAGCACCATGTACTCGCCGCGGTTCACGAACACGTCGCCGCCGGGGACGGGCGGCAGGCCGAGGATTTGACGGCCCTCGTTGATGGTCATGAGCCTGCGGTCGGTCATGTCGCGCACCATGTTTCGTTTGGAGGCGGCGCTCATGAACTGCATGCGGTTGGCGGTGAAGCTGATGTTGTTGGTGAGCATGGCGCGGGTCGAGAACATCATCTTGTTCAGGCCCTCGGAGAGCTGGATTGCCCAGGTCTCCACCTTGCCCTCGTAGTAGCTGTCCCAGATTTCCTCGGTGCAGTCGTTCTGCAGGATGAGCTTGTTGGTCCCGAAGTAGTTGAACACGTGGTCGTCGATGCGCTGCATCTCCACCGAGTCGATGGTGTAGGCGTTGTGCGCCACTGGGGTCACGCTGTCCCACGTCTGGTCGTACGTGAGCATGCCCGTGGAGTTCGATGGGCCGAGGTTCTGCTCTGCGAACCTCTTCTTCTTGAGCTCCATGTCCTCCTCGTCAACCTGGCCCACCATGCGCCCGATGAACATGATCTTCGAGCCGATGGCGATAGCCGTGCGCTCGGCGTCGGCCTGCGCGTTGAGCAGGGAGAGCGTGTCGGATAGCTTGTTGGGGGTTCCGAACAGGTCGGACACGTACTGGTACTTTGACAGCACGCACACGTCCCTCGCGGGATATGCCAGCGGGTCGCCAACGGGCATCTGGAACTTGAACCACAGCTCGCCGCCCACGTCCATCGCCTCTGCGTTGGAGCACTTGAGCGGCCACAAACCAGTGGTGCGCCCCTGCGCGTCGTGCAGGCGTATGACGAACGCCGTGCAGTCGACCTCGTAGATTGTGGCCAATCGGTACAGGAAGCGGCTCCACGTCATGTGCTCGTTGGGCCACGTGCGGAAAAGCGTCTCGACCTGCGAGATGGGGCCGTCGTAATGAGGTTCCAGCTTCGAGCACGCGTTCGCGAACGAGTGGACGCACGCCCTCATGAGCTCCTGCTCGTAGAGCGAGCCGTTCCACGTGCTGTACGTAGGCGTGTACTCGGTAAACGTGGAGAATCCCTTGCTCTCCCGCTTGCGCCCGAACGCGCCCTTGATTGTCTCGATGAATCCCAAAACGCCCCCGTTGACGGTTTTGCCTGGTGTTTCAGGCTATTCATACCTCAACGGGGGAACATGCGTTCGAGGGAGTGTAAAGGAAAAGTGGTATTTCGAGCGCGGATATGAAAAAAGCCGCCCAAGATGGGCGGCTCGGAGACGAAATCATCCCTTCCAGGTGCTAGTCACCATCTGCAGGTAATCGTCGCGTATCGAGTCGAGCGCCACCCATGCGTCCAGCTCGGCCATGAAGCCGTCTATGCGGTTCGCGGGATTCAGGTTCGCCTTGTACGGGCGTATCAGCCCCGCCGCGTTCGTCTTTACCTCCACGTTCATGCGGCACCATCGGTTGATGGGATTGGCGTTGTCCACGATATGCCCCGCCTTGTACTCGGCGCGCAGGCGCTTCATCGGGTCGCTTATCACGGGGCTGTCCTGCTTGACCTTGAAAACGCGACTCTCGCCCGCGAACTGCTTGAGCTGGCGAACCATGTTGTCCTCGGTGATGTGCCACGGGTCGTAGCCTATGGCGAACGTGTACAGCTTCTCGGTCTCGCGCAGCTCCATGAGCCATTCGATGAGCACGTCCTTGGGGATGTAGTTGCCTGGAACTACGCGGATAAGCCCCTGTTCCTCCCACAGCCGGTACGGAACGGCATCGCGCTCCTTGGTGAAGCCAGCGTCCTCCCTCGCCGTAAGCTGGTCCTCCGCGATCCAGTACATGCTGCGCTCGTACATCACGGGGTCTGCGAGGTTGCCGTCCGCATCCCTCTCGCCGCGTAGGAAGAGCATCTGGGCGCATGTGAGGTCGATTGACTCGGATGCGTCGAAGCCAACGACCCCGTACTTCACCCCGAGCTTCGAGAAGTCCACCTTCCTGTCGCTGCCGCATTCGTTGATGGTGAGCCACGAGGTCACCTGGTTCTGCGGGATGTTGAAGTGCTTCACGAGCACGGCGGGGCGCTGCGCGGGGTCGGCCTTGGCCTTCTCCACGAGCGGTTCGAGCTTGTCGAGGGGCTTCACGGTGCCCAGGCCTGGGTTGGACTTCATCCACGTCTCTGGCTTCAGCCACTCGTCCTGCTCGTCCTGCTCGTAGATGACGGGCAGGAAGCGGTCGTCCTCCACCTCGCCGTCCAGTATTCGCCTGGCGTAGTCGTACTGGGCATCCCCGATGGAGTTGCGCACGAAGTTCGCGGTGGTCAGCTCCCACATCATCGGCTGGGAGCGCGTGAGCGCGAGGCGCATCTGGTCGTAGGGCCCCCGGTCGTCCCACGCGGCTATCTCGTCGGCGATGACCAGGTGCGGGTTCGGGCCGTCGAGGGACTTCGGCGAGCCTGAGAGCGTGACCACGTAGCCGTTGGTCTTGTCGCAGATGATGCCCTGCTTCTTGCGGTCCTTGACCTCGCCCGTGCGCTCCCAGCGTGCGAGGGACGGCGATTGACGGCGCATGGTGTCCACGCCGCCGTAACAAAGTCCCGCTTGCCCCTCCGCGCTGGCTATAACGTAGACCTCCGGCTTGCCCTCGCCGTCCGAGGTCATCATGTAATGGGCGATAGCGGCGATTAGGCTGGTCTTCCCGTTCTTCTTAGCTACCCACCAAAGCACCTCGTTGAACTGACGATACCCCTCATCGTCCACGAAGCCGTAGGCCGTCTGTAAGATGAACCGCTCGTAGTCTTCGAGCACCATCGGCTTGCCGTACTTGCGGCCTGACGGGACGCAGCAGAACCGCTCCACGAACGAGACTACCCTGTTCGCTGCACTGCGGTCGTAGTGCCACCGCTTGTAGCCGTTCGAGTATCGCGGCTCCAAAATCTCGCAGAGCCGTATGAGCTTCTTGCACGCGGTTATCTTTCCGTCGAGGACGTTTCGCGTGTACACCTCTGCGGTGGTCTCGTCACTCACGAATCGGCTCCACGCATATCACGGCGGCAACCTCGCCCCTCACGGCTGGGTGCCGCTCGAACGAGCCGAGGTCATGGCTGCTGTAAAGCGCGTGCGACTCGTCCTCGGTGTGGTGGCAGCAGAACGTGCGCGAGTAGTCGGTGCAGCTCGGCCTGCCGCACGACTTCTTCCCGTCGCAGACGTAGAGATAGACCTCTGGCAGGTCGAACAGGTCGCGCGCCTGCTGTTGGCTGATGATCGTCTTCACGGTTACCCCTATGCATTGAACTCTGCCAACGGGTCGCTCTCTTCCTTGGGCTTCTCAGCACCGAGGGCTTTGAGCTGCTGCAGCGTGATGCCGGCCGTCTGCAGGTACGCCTTGTAGCTGCCCTGCATGGGGTTCTGTTTCTTGCCATGCAGGCCGTCCACCATGATGCCCTGCTCGTCGAGGATGCGTCTGCATTCCTCTGCGCGGTCGTACGACCAGCACATGTTGCATACCAGCTCCGCGATCAGCGGGTCGGCACAGTCGTACTTGCCGCTGTCCACCACCGCCTTGTAGCGGTCGGTTGCCTTGATCGCCTCGATGCTGTAGGTGTCCTTGCTCATTCGTCTCCTATCTCGTCTCGTGCGTGCTCGCGGTGTATAGGCGCCCGCGCTTCTCGTTGATGGTCATGGCGATGCTACTCGCCAAGTCGCGGAACACCGTCTCATCCACATCGAAAGGTTGGACCTTCACCGTGAAGTCCTTATGCGGCCGCTCGAACATCGCCCCGCAGTAGTCGCAGTGCAGCCCGCCATCGTAGCTCAGGATGGCGTTGCAGTTCGGGCAGTTGGTCACTCAAACCTCGCTCCCATGTTCTTGAACAGCTCGCGTAGCGCGGGCATACTATCTAACCGCTCCCTATCCTCGTTGGATAGTGGAATAGGCGTCTCTCGGATGCCACCCGTGGCAGGCACAAACGGCTCGTCGGTCAGGTGCCACTTGCCGTCGCTCCCGACTTCGAGCCTGTAGTACTCGTTCTCAGCGAGGAACAGGTTGAGCATCATCACACACGCGACCGCGCTCTCCAACGTGACGGTGGGCCTGACCTCGACGGTGATGTGCCCTACCTTAGCCATTTAGCCGACCTCCTTCATGTTCAGCACGCGCTTCACGACCGACTTCTGTTCGGAAGTGAGCCCGGCGTACTCCATCTGCACCACGAACGTGTGCGCCCAATCCACCCAGCGCACGAAATCCGTGTCGGCATAGCTGCGCAGCGTCAGGTCGGTGGCGTGGTTTGCGGGATATTCGACCGAAACGGGAACGTTAGCCATCGTCCACCTCCCTCAGCGGGGCGGAGCACCACGGGCAGAAGTTGTAGCGCGGAGTCGCATGGTCGAACCCGCCGCCGAAAGTGGCGTACCTATCCACCGAACCTTCGACCTCGTTGTAGCAGCGTTTGCACACGAGGATGCTTGCCTCATCACCGATGCGCCTGCATACCGCAACGTTGACGGTAAGTTCGACCCCGTTCATGTCGGCCATCTCAATCCTCGCTCTCTCCCATGTGCGGCATGCCGTTCTCGTCGAACCACACCCCGCGCCTGCTCTTGGGCGGAGGCTTGCGGTACGTGCCGAGATCGCCGTGGCGCTTCTCGTGGCACGCATGGCACAGGCCGTCGAGCTTGTCCGCGTCGAACGCAACGGTCGGGTCGTCGTGGTTCTCGGGCGTGAGCGCGGTCGTGTGGTGGACCTCCATGATGCTCGGGCGCTCTGCTCGCGTCCCGTGGAGCAAAAGCGGCCTGCCGCAGTCCTTGCACATGCCGTGCTGGCGCTCCCAGACGAGCTGGCGTATGGGTTCCCACCCGTCATGGCCGTAGACGGCGCGCTGCCAGGGTTCCAGGTTGTGGTAGCTCATGCGACACCCGGTATGTCCACGTTGCTCACGAACATCTATTCGCATTATAGCGGCAGGCGTTACGAAATACCAGTTTT
>OCTW011343029.1_pt1 | contig 27636 bp, 14 predicted proteins | sample 1539671 | NCBI WGS metagenome assembly OCTW01 (sample SAMN02144230, study PRJEB22623) | gut metagenome | biome: sheep rumen | host: Ovis aries | place: New Zealand | reverse complement strand
GATGGCGTCTTCTCCCTCTGGGATCACACCCCGACGATCACCTGCATCCAACAGCCCATCAAGGAGATGGCGGAGCAAGCCTTCTCCATCCTGCAAGATTTGATCGAAGATAGACCCACGGTCAAATCGAAAATCCTACCTACGAAAATGATTCTTGGAAATACAACCAAACAATAAGGAGTGAAAACCATGAAAAAACATCTATCCATCATTCTGTTCTCCGCCGCCTTCTTAGCCGCTTCCTGCGCTAACGCATCTGATGTTCCTTCCAAAAAGAGCTCGGATGATTCCGTTACGTCAGCTCAAGCCACTTCCGCTCAAGTGACTTCTCAAGGAGGGCAAACTACCTCCGATGGAGGCATTGTTACCTCCGCTGCCGTCACGTCGGAAGAAGTCATCTCTGAAGAAGAGTCCACCGAGGAACCACCAGTTCCAACCGGTACCCAAATCGTAAAGATCATGTTCCACGTCGACTCCAGATCTCCTGAAGGCCTCGCTTATAAAAAACGTATCGATGCATTCAACTCGTCTTATGCCAGCAGAGGAATCCGTGCCTCCGCGACATACAAAGCAAGAACCACTGGTGGTGCCGACTATGAAAAGCAATTGATTGCCATGAGAATGGACAACACCTTGCCAGACATCATCACCTTTGACGCGCCAAACTGCGCCTCTTACGCCGACAGCGGTCTTCTTTACGACGTCACGAACGCGCTTACTCAGGACGAAAAGAACGACTTCTTGTCCTTGAATACCTTCGAAGGACACGTTTATGGCCTTCCAATCCAAGAATCCAGTGCTGGTTTCTACTATAACAAGAACATCTTCCGCGATGCAGGCATCGACGTTTCCGGCTATACGGTCGAAAATCCTTGGACATTTGCCCAATTCAAAGAAGTTTGCCAAAAGCTCAAAAACGCCAACGTTATTCCTGTGGATATGCGTTTAGATGCGACCAAAGATGAAACCGCGACCTATTTGCTTTATCCATTCATCTACGCCGCCGGCGGCGACTTCGTTTCTGAAGATGGCTATACCGCGACTGGCTATTTCAACAAGCAAGAGTCCAAGAATGGTTTCCAATTCCTCAAAGACCTCGTCACCAGCGAATATTCTTCCTACGCGATTGGGGCAACGGACTTCTTCACCGGCAAAGTCGGCATGTACCTCTCCAGTGGTTGGACCATCCCTGATCTTGATAACAAATACCCAGAGAGATTCCCAAATCGCGATAGCTGGGGATTGTTACCCTATCCAAAGGATGTCACTAGAGCCAGTGCGACCGGTTCTTGGTCCTATGCGATCACCCAAAACGCAACCAAAGACAAAGCCGCATCCATTGAATTGCTCAAGTGGATGGCGTCTGCTGAATCTAGCACCACCGTCACCAACGCGACCGGTATGATTCCATGCAGAAAATCCTGCAATCCACAATATGCAGCCGGTTCTCCAGAATCCATCCTCTTCCAGCAGTTATCCCAGACCGGACGTTCCCGCCCAGTCACCGTTGGATATCCGCAATTCACCACCGTTTTCTCCAACGTCATCTATCGACTTCGCGATGGCGATGTCTCCACTGTCGTTGATAACGCCGCTAGAGAACTTCAAGCCGAGCTCAACAAAATCTAATTCTCACGTCTAGGAGGAGTGCAGCATGGTACAGTCCGCTGTCATCATATTAGCCGTTTTCTTCGTCATCTTCGGATTGGTCGTGATTATCGACGTCATCCGAGCGAAGAAAAACAAAGTTAAATATCGTTCCCGTCAAACTTTGACCGCGTTTTTGTTGCTCCTTCCGGCCTGTGCCTTGGCCTTCTTCTTCATCGTCCTTCCGATTATTTATTCGCTAGGTTATTCCTTCACCAACTATGACTTCTTCAAGCCTAACCGCGTCCGTTTTGTCGGCTGGCAGAACTTCCAGACCGCATTTGAGGAGATCGCTTCTGGTGGCATGCTCGCCCACGCAATCGGCAACACCGCGATCTTCGTCGTCTTGGTTGTTCCGCTACAAATTCTATTGGCCCTTGGACTAGCGCTATTCTGCAACGTCAAAGCCAAAGGAAGCGGGTTCTTCAAAGTCTGCTTCTTCACTCCAATCGTCATTTCGTTAGCGGTCACATCCTACTTATGGTTAGTGCTTCTTGCTCCATCGAAAGATAGCATGATCAACTCCATTCTTGGGTTGTTCGGGCTCCCGCCTCAGGATTTCATCAATACGCCTTCCACCACGATGGTGACCATTGTCCTCATCTCCGCGTGGCAAGGATGCGGATTCCAAATGTTAATCTTCCTTTCCGCTTTAACAGGCATCAAGAAAGATCTCTATGAAGCGGCAAGGATGGATGGCTGCAATGCCTGGCATCGCTTCTTAAAGGTGACATTGCCCGGCCTTCGTCCAACCATGCTTTATGTCCTCATCACCGTCTTCATCGGTGCTTGCCGCATCATGGTGCAACCCTACTTGATGGTGGGCTATCAAGAGAACTCGGTGACGCTTAGCTACTACATGTATCACCAAGGCTATTGGTATCACCATGTAGGCTATTCGTCCGCCATCGCCCTACTCATGACCATCTTCATCGGGGCCATCACCTTGCTGCAACGCAAACTGCTAGGAGGGAGAAAATAATGAACGACAGAAACGTACGTGAACTGATCCAAGATCAAAATGTCGCGATCGTTAGAAAGCCCAAGAAGAACATCTACGGCAAGATCATCTATTACATTGCTGGCATCGTCATCTCCTTGGTCTTTCTCTTCCCCATCCTTTATATGCTCGCCGCCTCGACCAAAAACGAGGAAACCATTGCAAATCATGCCGGAACCATCATGATGTTCCTTCCAGATTTCGCTCATATTAACAACATCTTCAACAACTACGCCGTCATATTTAATGGCTATAACGTCGGAAGATTCGCCCTTAACAGCATCATCTATGCCGCCGTTGTCATCGTGCTCAATATTTTGGTCAACGGTTTGGCGGCTTATGCCATCGCAAAACTCAAATTCCCCGGCAAATCCTTCTTCAATTACATCATTATCTTCTTAATTGTCGTTCCAGTTGAAACCTCAATCATCCCGCTCTATTCGATTTGCAAAACCATGTTGGGAATGCAAGAAGGGTTCTCGGTCTTAGCGATCATCTTCCCCGCTTCGATTTCTATCTTCAACATCTTCCTCTTCATCCAGTTCTTCTCCTCAATCCCCGCATCCTTTGAAGAAGCGGCCAGAATGGATGGAGCCAACACGATTCAGGTCTTCTTTAAAGTCATCTTGCCTTTATCGAAGCCAATCCTTGCCACCGTCGCAGTCTTCTGCTTCATCGGCGTGTGGAACGACTACCTTTGGCCAACCATGGTCTTGACCGATGAGAACATGTTCCCAATTCAAGCGGCCTTGACCACCATCCAAGCCAAAAAAGGTATCGAGACCGGTCAGGTCATGGCCTCGCTTGTCGTCACATCTATTCCTATCTTCATCATCTATATCGCAGCCCAGAAATACATCGTCAAAGGATTCGGTGCAGGAGGTCTTAAAATATGAAAACAAGTACACGTATCGCCGCAATTGCAATCAGCTTCAGTTTAGCTTCTTGCGGTTGTTCTCCTACGCCGACCCAGCAATCAAGCCAAGCTGAATCTCAAACGAGCACCACTTCTTCTGCACAAATAGCCAGCGGTAGTGAAGCAACCACTTCAACCCCTGCGCAATCGGTCACCACATCAGAAGCCTCATCGGAATCCAAACCTTCAACCACTTCAGAAGCCACATCGGAAAGTAGGCCCGTTATTGCATCGCAGTCTGAAGACACTTCCTTGCCAGATGATGAGCCCAAAGCCATCGTCGATTTCGATTTCGATACTCATGATGGCCCTTACATCAAAAACGCTTATAACAACAAATCGTACAAAATCGAGTATTTATTCAACGAATCCAACGCGGATCGCATTTTCAAAGCGCCAAGTGACCCATTGTTCAAACAAGGCGTCGGCCCAGAAGGCAAATCACTGTATTTGGATGGACATTCAACGAAAATGATCTTCCGTGATGTCATGATCCCAACCAAAAAACTTACCGTTTCCGCTTGGATTGCCCCAAGAGGCTTTGAAAACCTCGTCAACTATGATGATAGTTCCATTGCAAGAGGTCACCCAAGATTAAGTTCCTTGCTCAATCAAGGGAACATGGAAATGGGCGAAGGATTCACCTTTGGCTATGGAAGACTTGGCAAATGGGGCTTGCAGTTATGTCTGCATAACGAAGATACCGATGAAGATACCTTCAAAGGCGTCTATGACCCTCTTCATAGCCTTGAGCTTTACCAATGGAATCACATCGCCGCGACCTTTGACGGCGAAACCGGCTACATTGCCTTGTTCTATAACGGGGTAGCCAGTTATGAAGCCTATCTCCCAGAACTCATCAATTCCCGTATCATCACCAGCTATGAAGATCTCTATATGGGTTATTACTGCGCACCGATGTATGAATTCGGCTGCAACAGACAATTGCCCGCGGGTTTGCTGGATAATTTGAAAATTTACAATGAGTCATTAACTCCAAAACAAGTCCGCTTGGAATACGAAAAAGGTCAAAAGAACAGTTTGCATCCTGACCTCCCCTTCGAGGAAGTCCAAGAAGACCGCGCCCAATATGAAGGCGACCGTTACCGCGCTATCTACCATGGCATCCCAAGCGCGGTTTGGATGAACGAACCCCATGCCCCAATCTATTACAAAGGCATGTACCACCTCTTCTATCAGCATAACCCCATCGGACCATATTGGTCACAAATCCGCTGGGCCCATTTAGCGTCCCCAGACATGATCCATTGGGTCAGCGTCAAAGACGCGGTCGTCCCGACGCCAGGAGTATGCCCAGAAGGCGTTTGGACGGGTGGCTCGGTCATCGGTCCTGATGGCACCCCATGGCTTATCATCACCGCCGGCACCAACCAATCTACTTGGACTGGCCAAAACATCGCTTATGCCCACTGTGTCGATCCAAATGACCCCTATCTCACCGATTGGGTTGTTGAAGATAGAGTTACCTTGACTCAACCCGCTGACGATTCCATGGGTGAGCGCGAGCAATTCCGCGATCCATTCGTCTGGTATGATGATGGGCTTTATTACATGCTCGTCTCCACTTCCATCCCAGGAAGAGGAGGAAGCGCGAACGTTTACACCTCTCCCGATATGAGAGATTGGACGCATCACGGCTATCTCTATGAATGCCCATTTGACCGTTACCCAATCCAAGGCGCCCATTGGGAATGCGTAGTCATGTTCCCGATTTCCTCCAAAGATGGCTCCATCCGTAAATGGATTCTCTTTGATTGCCCTCAATATAACGTCGATGGATATGTCGTCGATTGCCTCTATTGGATTGGCAATTTCGATAAGAACCCCTGCCGCTTCATCCCCGATAACGACGAGCCTCAATTATTCGATTTAGGCGCCGGCATCTATACCGGCCAAACCGGATTCTGCTATCTCACCGAAGAAGATATTGCAAACGGAAAGACGCGTTATGAAGATGGAAGAACCGTCATCATCGCTCTTGCCCAAGGCAAATCCGCCGGCACCGAGCAAAACATTTGGTCCGGCTGGGCGCACTCAGTCGCCATGCCAGTAGAGATTCATCTCGATCAAGATGGCAAAACCGTCCTCCGTGAGCCAATTCAAGAACTCTCTTCCGCTTATGGCGATATGCTCTACGAATATCATGGCGATCCTCTTCCAATCGAGGAAGTCAATAACGCAATTGCCGATATCCGCGGAGATACCCTAGAAATCAAAGCGAAAGTCAGCTATCAGCCAACTGCTGGCGAATATAAAGGCGGCCTCTACGTCCGTTACAACAAAAACGAAGTCAACGGACAAACCGAACGCACGGCGATCACCCGCAGAAACAACGGCTATTTCGTTGATCGACTCCGTTCCACCACCCTCACTTATGTGGACCGTGGTGACACCAGAACCTATTTCACTGATTCTAATGAGAACGAGTTGACCATCCTCATGGACCGTTCTTGCCTTGAGGTTTATATCGATGGCGAAGCAACCATCACAACCAGGATTTATCCAAAATACGGTAATTCCGATTACCTACGCTTCTTCGATGAGAATTCAGGCATGATGGTCAAGGACCTCACCATCCGTTCCATCGGCAGCGTCTATTACGATAAAACCACGCCAAGCTACTATGGCAATACCGGCAATTTAGGAGAATGAGCATGAAACACTTTGTTAACAAACATCTCTTATTGACTCTTTCTCTTACGGCTTTGCTTTCTTCTTGCGCGTTACCTGTAAACGCCAATGCAAAACCAGCCGCGGAAGAGGCGCTTCCCCTTGGTCTAGCTAACGGAGGCTTTGAATCCAGCAATCTTGATGGCTGGACAATCGAATATGGCGACGCATTTGATGATGACGCCGTCAGTTCCGTCACCTCATTCTCTTATTCTAATGACCCCAAACACCAAGAGATTCCAATTAACCAAACTGGAAATTGGTATCTTACCGGCAAAGGATTCGATGGTTCCTATGCCCATGGCAGAACCGGGGCCATCCGTTCTGAACATTTCCGTCTCACGGGTTCAGGTTTCATCACCATGAAACTTGCCGGCGGGGCTTTGACCCGTGGCAAAGGCACCAATGCGGATTACAAACTCGATACCGAAATCTGCTATGTCGGTATCTATTCCGCGAAAGACGAAAAGCTTATCGCTAGAGTCACCAACGAATACTTCTGGGAGCACACCGAAGAATACGTTGATGTCAATAAATACAAAAACGGCGTTTATAACACCGAGAACTTCATCGAATATAGCGTGGATCTCTATGACTATCTCGGCGAGGAGATGTATATCCGCATCGTCGATAACGATAAAGATGTCTACTACGGCTATCTCGCCGTCGATGATATCCGCATCGGCGGAGAAGACGCCCAAGATGAAGGCGAATATTACGTCAAAGCCCACGATTATATCGATGATGTGGAAGCGCCAAGTCAATATGAGATCAAAAACGGTGATTTTGAAACCGGTTCTTTAGCCGGCTGGAAAGTCATCGGAGGGCAAGCGTTCTCCAACGAAGGCGTCAACCACGAGAAGACTTGGTGGAATGAAAATATCACCTATGACCGCGATGGCGAATACCATTATGGCCATTACAAACCATCCGCGATGGGAAGAATGCGCTCGAGCACATTCGAGCTCGGCGGATCAGGTTATGTAAGCTTCAAGCTTGGTGGCTGCGCGAACAATGCGTTGACCTATTTGTCCTTCTATGTCCTTGGCGATAATGGCGCGGAAGAAGTCGCTCGTTATTCCAACAGGAAATACTGGAACTTCCAATTCCCGTTTGTCGCTAACGGAATGAAACTTCTCAACATGATCCAATATGTGGCGGATTTGCGGCCATATTTAGGAAAATCGATGTATGTCGAAGCCGTTGATATGAATTCTAGCGACGATGATCTAGGCTGCATGACGCTGGACTCCATTCAGACTTATTACGAAGAGAAACCGGGCTTTTACAACGTTGATCATTATCAGGCCATTTCGATGATCTCGCCTGAGATTGAACCTTCCGGCGAATGCCAAGTTCTCAATGGATCTTTTGAAACCGGTGACCTTACCGGATGGGAGACGAGCTGGAATACCGATGAAGGTCGTATCGGCTATGTCTCTTCTGAAAATGGTTGGTGGAATGAGGGTTTCCCCTACAACAAGAAAGGCGAATACCTCTTCACCGGCGTCAGCGATGAAAGCAAGACCGGAACCTTAAGGAGTTCTTCCTTCAAAGTCGGCGGCATCGGCAAGATGAGTTTCTTGTTCGGCGGAGGACGCGATCCAAGACTTTGCTATATCAGTCTGAAAGAGAAGGATACTGGCACGGAATTGGCCCGTTACTCCAATGCTTACTTCCACGATATCGACACCGCGTTGATCAATCGCGGATCAAACCTCCTCAACATGGTCCAATATGTCGCGGATATCTCGGAGTTCATGGACAAAGAAGTCTATCTCGAAGTCGTGGATAACGCGGTAAGTAACTGGGGTCTCATCGCAGTCGATAGTTTCATCACCTATTACGAGTCCGAAGGCGCCCTACCATCGAACGCATACCAAGCCGAGAACATTCTCATTGGTGGAGAAGTCCTTGGCGAAGAAGACCCCTATCAGGTCTATAACGGCGATTTCGAGGCAGGAAGCCTTGATGGCTGGACCTTATCCGGCAATATCGGCAACATCGGCTTTGACAAAGTCTGGTGGCATGAATGGTACGGCTTCAACCAGCAAGGAACCTATTACTTCTCTGGCTGGAGCGGCGCGGAATCTGAAACCGGCACGCTTACTAGTAGCGCCTTCACCGTCGGTGGCATTTTCAAGATGAGTTTCCGCTTAGGCGGCGGCAAATCCTCTGCCTTATCGCATCTTGATATCATCGATGCTGCATCCGAAGAAGTCCTTGCTTCCTACTCCAACTACCTCTTCAACGACCAGATGGTTCGTCATTATTACTACAATGGCAAGCCAATCAACCTTGCAGAAGACGGTGTCTACATGGCCAACATGGCAACTTACATTGCCGATCTCTCCGCGTTTGAAGGCAGAGAAGTCAAGATTCGCCTTGTTGATCAAGCTTCCTCTGATTGGGGATTGCTCTTCGCAGATGAGTTCATCACTCATTACGAAAACGAAGCTGATCTTCCTGAAGGATTCGAAGCAAAGTAAACGAATAATCAATCGTTTGGGCCGACTAGCAAAACGCTGGTCGGCTTTTGCTTTAGGCATTGGCTTTTGCATTTATCATATTTTTTGAAAAACTATCACAGCTCAATTTATTTCTGGAATATGAACCAAAATCAGCGCTGCGCGCACACGTGCATTACATGTGTTTGAATTTTTGATTTTTGAATGGTAAAATATGGACACTGGAAACGTTTCCAAATATCAAAAAGTACTTAGGAGTAACGATCTATGGGAAGATTATTTAAATTCCTTGCGCTAGGATCCATGGCTGCTTCTTTAGCAGCAGCTGGCGTTTTCGCGTCCATGAATACCGCGAAAGAGACCAAGGCTGACGCTTTAGAAACATACATCCCGATGAATGCTGATTTCTTCGCCGACAAAGAAAACATTCATGGGAAATTTAGAGACAGAGATGCGACTTATTGGAATGAACACCATTCTTTCAACGCTCTCGACACTTTCTTTGACGGATGCACTGAAGATGAAACCTACACCGGAACTTACTCATCGAGAACATGGCAGCAATCTACAAGATATGTCTATTTTACTTGGGGATGCGCTTCTGACAGTCATCGAAACGATGATGATGAGAGCCAACAAGTCAAAATAAGGTTCCACTTTGGTGATCAGACGCATGATATGTTTAACGACACCTTCTGTGGTGTAACAATGACATTACGATATTTTGAGATTCCTCAGGAATGGTATGAAGAGCAAAACGGCAACAGTTTCACCATGTCCATTGACTTTATCGATAACAGAGAAGGCGACTACGGTGCCCACGTTTTCGGTTATTTGCATGTCAATCAAACAATGGAACAAGTCAGCGATGCATGCCGGTACTACGTGAACAATCTCAGGTCTTGCCAAACTGATCTCGCAACCATCAGAAACCATTATTACAGCGGCAATGCCACCTTAAAGGCTGCATGGAATTACGTGGCTTCCAATTTCCGCGAAGACTTTGAGGATAATGATTCTTTCCAACACTCCTTCTACTACGATTTCAATTATGGGAACAAAGACTGGATGGAAGGAAGACACCCATTAAACGCTATTTCCGAATCCGTATATAGACCAGCCGGCAACAACAGTAATATGCCATTCAACAAGACTGGGAGGGGCTTCTTCAAAGGATGGTATCAGGATGGAACAGGCTACGTCGATTCTGACAAGCCGACATACCGTTTTATCTCAAAGCCATTTGTACTTGCCTCTAATGGCATCATCAGTGTCAAAATGGGTGGATTTGGCGCTTCTCTTCACCTAATTGATTGCACTAACCCAGACGAACAAGCCGACTTGGCTTGGGTTGATTGCAGAACAGTGATCGATGGCGGTGAAGACGGTAAAATCGTCCTAAAAGGCGGAAGTACCGTCACTATGGTCAGACACGTCATTAACTTTGAGGAATTCGCCGGAAGAACCGTCCGCGTAGCCATCGCCGATGTCTCCGATGGTGGCTGGGGCGTTGCTTACTTCGATGAACTCATTACCAATTACGACTCCTATCCCGGATTCAAGGTTGATGTGGTCCGCCAAGATAGCGGAGACGGCACTTCTTACACCGTCTTCAGAGATAAATACGTCAACAGCACCCACATTGATAACGATGCTAACGGCATTAAGTATGTGGCTGGCAAAGAGACCATCACACGCATCGATGCTTCTGACGCAAAAGCCGCTAGCGACTTCTTGAACAATACTTTCTACGCTACCTTAAGAAACGCTGAAAACGGCTATAATAGATGTTCCGCTGAAACCGAAGATGTTGTTGCTGCTTATGATGCATTAAGCAACGGCGCGAAAGCTATCGTCAATGCCTCTAGCGATTACAACTATGGTGACAAATTTGGCAATTTCGAAGGTAATTACTACAACAACACTGTGCTTACCTGCACCGTTGGTGATACCATGACCGCAATTAAGACCGGCGTCTATCCTCTTGGAAATCAATCCAACATGAAGATGGCCTCGTTCAATGATGGCAACATGACTACGATCGCCACAATCGCAATCGTGACATTCGCCGCAATCGCATTCGGCGCGTTTGTCCTTAAAGCCAAAAGAAAACATAACGACTAATCATCTTAGCCGCTGAATCCAAAGCGCTTCTGACTACCAAATGTCGAAGCGCTTTTTCATTAGACCTTAAGCCGAAAAAACACAAATAAGATAGGAAAAGATATAGATAACAGCGAGATCGTGTTGTATAATTTGGAAACGATTCCAAATGAATAGTTTAAGACCGTTAAAACATATTACACCCGCGAAAGGCTGGATTAATGATCCGAATGGATTTTCGTATTTTCGCGGCAAATTCCATATCTTTTGCCAGCACTACCCCTATAAAACCGTCTGGGGGCCCATGCACTGGCTACATTTTGAAAGCGAAGACTTACTCCATTGGAAAGAAGTCGGAATTGCCCTTAAACCAGATCAACCCTACGATAAAGAATTAGGATGCTTCTCTGGGTCCGCCATAGAAAAAGACGGCAAGCTTTATGTTATCTACACCGCTGCTCTAGATGGTAACCAAAGGCAGTGCGTCGCCATCAGCGAGGATGGTTATTCGTTTAAAAAATACGAAGGGAATCCCGTTATCGATGACCGCCACCTACCAGAAGGATATTCGGTCAGCGATTTTAGAGATCCTAAGGTCGTTGAAAAAGATGGCCGTTATTACGTATTGTGCGTATCTCGCCATGAAGATGGCCACTCCGCAATCTTGCTATTTGAGAGCCAGGACCTCTTATCCTACCGCTTTGTTGGGGTCGTTAAGAGATTCTATAACTGCACCAAAAGAGGCATGGTAGAATGCCCTGATATCTTCTTTGAAGGTGATCGATGCGCGTTGATTTATTCGCTTCAAAACCCAAAGCCGGAAGGTGACAAATTCCAAAACGCCTTCCCTGTCGCATATCAAATCGGGTCATTGGATTTCAAAACCGGCGAATTCACTCCGCTTGGTGAAGAAAAAGAACTCGACTTAGGATTCTCTTGCTACGCTACCCAAACCCTTAGCCATCAAAACAAACATTACATCATTTCGTGGGAATCGAGTTGGGGCAACAACTACCCTACTGCCGAAGAAGGATATGTAGGGCAATTATCGCTTGTAAAAGAAATCCACATTGAAGGCGATCGCTTGGTCATGAACTTCTTGTCTGGCTCAGGACAAAAGAAATTCAATGTCCGTCTAGAAAAAGAACGCGCTAGTTTATTTATCAACAATATCGGTATTGAATTCGATAAAAAATCGAGAAAAGTCTGCGTTTCCCGCCGGAATATGGATGTTGATATCGTTGATGATGAGAATAATCCTATTGACGAACGTTACTTCTATTTAAAAGATATGGAGTCCATCGATATCGAATATGTCTATGACCGTTCCTGCGTAGAGCTATCCTTCCAAAATGGTGATGTGTTCTTCTCCATGCTCAACATCAAAAAGGATATTCCTTCTGATGAAGTCATCGTAACCGACGGCTGCATCATAGAATCTTGTCATGACGAGGCAATAAAATGATCATTTCAATCGGCGAGATTTTAGTAGATATCTTCGATGATGGTAAAACAAGGACCCGCTTTCCAGGCGGCGCGCCTTTTAACGTTGCCCACAATATCGCCTCTTTCGGCGGAGGTGTCCGCTTCTACGGTGCGATTGGGAATGATGACGATGGAAGATTCTTGGAAGATTTCATGAATCGTTCCAAATTGCCTTGCTTTATTGCAAAGCCAAAAGGCAAAGACACAACTCAAGCGATTGTTACTTTAGAAAACGGCGAACGGAATTTCCGCTTTAACCGCAAAAACGGAGCGGATTATATTTTGGATGCCTCCATCCTAGATACGTTAGACCAAAAGCAGTCCCTTATCATCCATCTCGGTTCATTGATGCTATCTGAGCCGGAAGGAAGGGCGTTCTTCCAAGAAGCAGTAAGAAAAATCAAAGCCAACCCGAATTGGAAGATATCCTTTGATGTCAATTATCGCGATGATATCTTCCCAAGTTCTAAAGACGCCATCGGCATCCTCTTAGACGCGATTAGCAATGCTGACATCCTTAAGTTCACAGAAGAAGAGTTATCCATACTCACTGGGAAAGACGACATTGATTCCGCAATCAAAGCCATCCTAAAGCCACATCAAATCGCAGTCGTGACCCTTGGAAAAGAAGGTTCTTATTTCTATTCTGGGCTAGGCAAAAAAGTCTATGGCCCCACGATTCCTGTTAAACCAGTCGACACCACAGGCGCGGGCGACGCATTCTATTCCTATTTCTTATATTCTTTAGATAGCCATTTGGATCTAAGTCAAGACGACTCCATTGAAAAAGCCCTCCGCAAAGCCAATTTCGTCGGAGGATACGCTACCCAAGCAAAAGGGGCAATCAACGTCGTACCTACCATTGAGCAAATTAACGAAATCAAATAAGACGGAAAAAGACATTACGATGAAAAAGCCGACAAAGAATCTATTAGGTCTAGCGCTTGGATCGGGCTTGGTTCTATCGGTCCTTATGCCATCTTTTGCAAACGCTTTCCAAACCGAGGCAAAAGATGAATTCGTTCTGCAAGGCAGCGGAGATACATTCCGATTATTTGACCAGCAATTCGAGGCGGAAGAAAGCTTTGTTTATAGCGCGGATCTTTCTTTTGTTAGCGGTCAAGCCGGCGGCCTAGTTTTCGGAGGCCAAGAACAAGACCACTACTACGTCTTGAACATGGATCGTTATGAAAACCGCGTCAAACTTCTTTATTTTCACAGCAATGGATCGGGAGGATATCAAGCCCAAGAATTGCTCAGCGACTATTTCATCGGCAACAATAAAATCACCGGCCCTGAGCTTGACATGGTTTGCCCCCAGGTAAGAAATCTCTCAAATTTGAACCTAAAAATCGAAATATCCTTTCAAAACTCGCACGCTTTTGGAGAATTCTATGTTGAAGGCATCAAGCGTTTCGGCATCGATTCGATAATCGATCTTACGGAATTAAATCCTTCTGCCCCTTATCAAGGCGGGTTTATCGGCATGAATTGTTTTAACTCCCGCATCACATTAACCAATGTCAATGCCGGCGAAAAAGATGTGAATTATTTCAATGAGCCATACCGAAATCAATTCCATCTTCAATCCTTTTCAAAATGGACCAATGATCCAAATGGGCTCTGCTATCATAACGGTTATTACCACGTCTATTACCAAACAAACCCTTTTGGCATTCAATGGGGAGACATGTATTGGGGGCATGCGCGTAGCCGCGACCTCATCCATTTTGAGTTACTCCCCATTTGCTTATTCCCAGAAACAGAGGCGAGTGGTTTTGGGAACGGAAACGGATTCATGTGGTCAGGATGCGCATTGTCTTACAAATCAGGCATGAGTCCCGCGGTCGATGAACTTAATTGGTTCTCAAACGGAAACGGTGACGGCATGCTTGCCTTCTTCACTCGAGCAGGCGGCTTGCAAGATCAAATCATCATGTCTAGTGATGATGATGGGCTAACATGGACCAAAAGGCGTAAGATTCCTCAAACCATCTCTGGCTATAACGATTTCATCGATTGGAGAGATCCGAAAGTATTCCCGCTTCGGAAAGACAATGCCGGAAACGTGACGATATGGGGCATGACTCTAAGCAGCATGCATTTAGAAAAAGGCTGGTTCCTCAAATCAGAGAATTTGCTCGATTGGTCGCTTGCAGGCTCTTTCAATTTCCCATGGACAGAGTGCATTGGCATTGGATTCCTTCAAGATCAATTTGGTAATGAACATACTTATTTAAGCAACAAATCCCGCACCTACTTATTCGGAGATGTTGTCTACGATGATGCAACAGGCCAGATACACTTCTACGATGAAGAGGACATCGATATATCGACCTATTCCTTAGAACAAATGGAAGCAAAACTAAAGCCATTGGATTTTGGTCCCGATTCCTATGCTTCTCAAAGCTTTTATATCAATGACGAGGAAAGTGAATTCAACGGGAAAGAAATCGTCTTGAACTGGTTTTCTTGCGACCCTAACACCAGCTATGCAACCGGAACAGGTGCCTATGCTGATTTAAGAAAGCGTTGGAACGGCGGATTCACCATCCCGGTAGAATATGGAGTTCTCTCCACAGATGATGGGTTACGTCTCACCCAACAGCCTGTCACCGTCGATAATCCTAACTTAGAAAAAAGTGAAATTCTTAATCTATCAGAAACGCTTTTAGAAAGCGGCAATAATCCTTTGCGAGATGTCGATACTCACATCTTTGAATTATCCGCTTCTATCGAAACCAGCCAAAATAAGCCTATCGTCTTCAAAGTCGATATCGGTAGCAATGAATACATGGAATTCGGTTGGAATTCTAGTGATGGTTATTATGTTGATCGAACCCATCTTGATCATAAAGGTATTGCAGTCAACACCGACTGGCACGCCAAATACGCATCCCACATTCTAGGAGATACGAACACCAAATCTTTCTATGTCTTATCCGATAACGGTAGCTTAGAAGTTTTCTGCGAAGACTATTCCATCGGATTCTATTTCCTCACCACCGCTTCACCCTCATCAACTAAGGCTTCTTTAGAAGGCGATGGCCTTTTAATTCATTCTTTGAAGATGAGTGAAATCGCTTCTATCTATAACCAATATAAGCCCAGCGATTTCGTGGAATACATCGAAATGAACGTGACTGCATTCGAAAATTACACGGAATCTGCAGGGAATTTTGCAAATCGCTACGACGGATATTGGGGAGAAAACTATTCCTTCCACGCCCTCGACACCTTCTTCCGAGGTGAGACAGGGTCCTCCAGCAATACATCATTAATCCTAAGGCCATGGAAGCAAGCCACCCAATACGTTTACTTCACCTGGGGTGGTGCGCCCGACTTTGAAAAAGACGGCCAAGGCAAACCCTACAACTATTTGAAGTTCTACTGCGGCGACGAGGACGAATACGTCGGGGAACTATATAACGACACCTTCCTCGGCAACGCGATGATGCTCCGCTACTTCGAGATCCCGGCCGAGGAATACAACGCGCTGATGTCCAAATACCCCGGCGGATTTGACATGAGGATCGAGCTCGTCGACAACAAGCCGGGAACTGAAGGTTACGCCTTCCACAACTTTGGCTACCTCCACGCCAACCAGACGCTTCAAGACACCTCGAGAGCTATGTACCAATACCTCAACTTTGTCGACGAAGGAAGAAGCGAAATCGATATCAAAACGATTCAAGGCCACTACTACGGCAACGCGGGGCTAAGAAGCGTCTTTTACGCGCCGTTCCCATCGATTGAGGACGGATTCGACTACCAGGACCGCTTCCAGCAGGACTGGTATCTCGATAGGACTTGTTACAATGGGGCCGACCAACCAAGGCACCTAGACAAAGCAATCTCTTCCGGTTCCTATCGTCCGGGGAGCAGCAGAATGCCGTTCAACAAGACCGGAAACGGTTTCTTCAGAGGGTGGTATGAGGAGTCCGAGGACAGCGGGTTCATCTTCGGCGACGGGGCGACCTACCGGTTCATCTCTCACCCGTTCATTCTCTCATCAAGCGGCATCGTGAGCATCAAGATGGCCGGCACCGCGTCCCTGCGCGTCATCGACGCGACGGCCAATCCGGGCAACGATCAAGCCGCCGACCTCGCCTATATCAGCAACGTGGCGTTCAACGCCGAAGGTGGCGAGATCCTGATCAACGGCTTCAACACATGCACCATGGTCCGCCACGTGATCAATCTCTCCGCTTACGCTGGGAGAACCGTCCAGCTTGCCATCAGCGACCACTCCTCCGGGGGATGGGGCGCGGCATATTTTGACGAGCTTAGGGTCAACGTCGACATGGGCTCGTCGGGATTTCGCATCGACGCCGTCACCCAGAACCACGAAAACGGCAGCGACTATTGGCAGGTGTACCCCGATCTCTACGTCGCGACCGATGACGTGAACTACGTCTCCCCCAGCGGCAGCGTCGCCGATTCCTCGGACGCGAAAGCCGCGCACGGGTTCATCGCCGATTACCTCGCATACGCCAAGGCGGACCACGGACAGGCCGATTTCTGCAGCCCTTCCATCCTCAATAGTGACTACATGAAGGGCCTTATCGGGAATTACTCCACTCTTCCTTCTAGCGTTAAAAGTATCATCGATGCCTCCAACGACTATCGAAGGTTGAGCGGCGATTGGGCCACCGCCCCCGTCGAGGTCTTCAACCTCAGCGATGCGATAGAGGTCATAGCAAGGGCCAACAAAATCAGTCTCACCGCGACAAGCCTTTCGAGAATGACGGCACAAGGTGGCTTTTCCAGCCAATATGCGCTCGTCTTACTGATTGGGTTTGCATCTATTGTTTCCTTCTCCGCATTCTTCTTTGTGAAAAGAAAGCAAAACGAAAAAGAATAATTCAAATAATTAAAAATCCTTGCAAAACTCGTTTTTTTTAAACATTTTCAAATCCTTAATCGAAGGGTAGTTCATTAAAACTTTGCGTGGTTGTCCTATCTATTATCTTTCGTCGACAAAACGCAAGAAAACAATTAAAGCTAATTGAGAAAAAGAACAGGCAGTCAAACATAAAAGACAGCAAATCTAACACACATCTAAGACAACACTACTCTCAAACGGCGGATAGTTCTTACCTTCCAGCACAACGGTTTAAGAGCCATCTAAGACAACACTACTCTCAAACATCCCTCTGAGGCCCTATGTGCGTGCGCAAAGTTTAAGAGCCATCTAAGACAACACTACTCTCAAACTGGAAGCGAGCCACATTTTGAGTTTCAGGAATTTAAGAGTCATCTATGACAACACTACTCTCAAACCCAAGAGAGGTTAATTCGATCAGCCTCTTTGTTTAAGACAACACTACTCTCAAACAGTCCCCTGTGGCCCTATGTGCGTGTGCAAGTTTAAGAGCCATCTAAGACAACAGTACTCTCAAACTACTTCATCTACACTGCGCGAACTTATTAGGTTTAAGAGCCATCTAAGACAACACTACTCTCAAACCAGGCAGCGAACTTTCTTTTATGCGTTCATAGTTTAAGAGCCATCTATGACAACACTACTCTCAAACCAATTGCACCACCCAAAACGAACACAAGCAGTTTAAGAGCCATCTAAGACAACACTACTCTCAAACGTTAGGCGGGGGCTTTCGCAAGTTTCCAAAGTTTAAGAGCCATCTAAGACAACACTACTCTCAAACTCTTGATGATTCTCATCACGATGATAGTGAGTTTAAGAGCCATCTAAGACAACACTACTCTCAAACGCGCTTGTTTTCACCTTGTGTGGGAACGGCGTTTAAGAGCCATCTAAGACAACACTACTCTCAAACCAGGCACCTATACATTGAGGAGCGCAGGTGGTATAAGAGCCATCTAAGACAACACTACTCTCAAACCATTCAATTCAAGGGAAATGGTGAACGTGCGTTTAAGAGCCATCTAAGACAACACTACTCTCAAACATAGGTCTGGGATAACGCCTACGATGTCCCGTTTAAGAGCCATCTAAGACAACACTACTCTCAAACGCGGTTCCATCCGCCGTTGCGGCTGTGGGTGTTTAAGAGCCATCTAAGACAACACTACTCTCAAACAGTTGAACGATTCGAATTTCGTTGACATCGGTTTAAGAGCAATCTAAGACAACACTACTCTCAAACATAATGTCCGAATGCGAAGGCGGCCATTGCGTTTAAGAGCCATCTAAGACAACACTACTCTCAAACATACCAGGATCGCAAGATTCATTTTTTTCTGTTTAAGAGCCATCTAAGACAACACTACTCTCAAACTGATTTTGATAGAAATATCAAGGAAGATTTGTTTAAGAGCCATCTAAGACAACACTACTCTCAAACTTGTCTGATCTGCTCGGGAATTTCGGCACGGTTTAAGAGCCATCTAAGACAACACTACTCTCAAACCCGACGACGAGGGCTTCTACGCCGGCGTGAGTTTAAGAGCCATCTAAGACAACACTACTCTCAAACAATACCCCAAAATAAAAAAGTTGCGATTTTGTTTAAGAGCCATCTAAGACAACACTACTCTCAAACCGTAGAAGGTAGGGATTTGGTACTCGGGTTGTTTAAGAGCCATCTAAGACAACACTACTCTCAAACAGCCCTTGCAGGTTTCCCCGGTTATTTTCTGTTTAAGAGCCATCTAAGACAACACTACTCTCAAACAAAAAAGCCGCAGATCCTTATTGGTTCACCGTTTAAGAGCCATCTAAGACAACACTACTCTCAAACTTGATACTCTTCTTTTATTTCCTTTGTCGGGTTTAAGAGCCATCTAAGACAACACTACTCTCAAACAAAATCGCCTACCTCGGTTCGGATTCGTTGGTTTAAGAGCCATCTAAGACAACACTACTCTCAAACCTACTGTGATGACACTGGTCAGCAGGTTCAGTTTAAGAGCCATCTAAGACAACACTACTCTCAAACTCGAGTGGCGAAATTAAAAAGGAAATTAACGTTTAAGAGCCATCTAAGACAACACTACTCTCAAACCACCGAAGACGGTGAATTGGCAGTTCCTAGGTTTAAGAGCCATCTAAGACAACACTACTCTCAAACCGTTGTAGACGAGTTTGCCACTGTCATCGAGTTTAAGAGCCATCTAAGACAACACTACTCTCAAACCTCAAATCTGAAAGGGTTTCTTAGATGAATCCTATGATACGCCATCAGCCTACTATGCACAAATCGCTGTCAACAACAATAAATTTTTCTTTTTCTAAAGTCTCTTTCGGATAAGCTGATTCAAGATTGAAAAGTTTGATTCGCCGATATTTTATTTCGTTGGTGATGATATCGAGATCTTTTGAACTAAAGAAGGTGTGCAAAAACGCCGTAAAGAAAATCGAGACACCCCTTAATTCGTTTATTGTCTGGCAGTACTTGATAAAGAGTTCTCTTTCACTAAGTTCGCTATCCTCAAATCGAAGATCCATTATTTTAAACAAGTCATCTGCTTTGATATCGTTTGACACAACCAGTTCCAAATCAAAATCCATGCTTATTTCGTTAATAATTGATGAGGCCCTTTCTTTCAACTGTTCGATATCACATTTGAGCGATTCGTAATATGTCTTTCGAAGCAACTTATATAAGGCATTTATATTTTTTTTGCTGTTTATGTCGAGCGAAAACAAGTCTGGAATAAAATCAGCAATTTCATCCAGGGGTAAAGAGTCGCCATCTTTGATAATCGTCCAATAATGTTCTGAACCGCGAAAGTCGTTATGCAAATAACGTAAATAATTTAGAAGACTAGTTCGGTTTTCGACAACGAGAGTCAGCAGATCAAATGTCTCAAAGTCAAAACTCGAGTCAGACAATAAATAACGTGCTTTCATCATAGTTTTATTACCTTGCTGTCACTTATAACGACATCCGTGTCTATTTCACCAAGAATATGTTCAATCGAGGCGAACTGCTTCTCAGTGACCGTCAAAACAGAAATAACACCATCTTTGGGCAAGTGATTTTTGAGATCCTTCATCGTAAGATCAACTACAGTTTCATTCAGCGACAACTTCGTATACACGCTTTCTTGGGGCATGACAAAGCCTTTGCTTTTTATGTACTTAATGAACTTCGCATACTGCCGATGGTCGGTTTTTGTCACGGCCGGCAAATCGAAAAACAGAATGGATCTCATGAACCTATATTTCATTCAATAAGAATCTTATTTCAGATTCCCCTTTGCCTGATAAGGCAGAAAAGACACTTTGGCAATATAAAGCAATCGCGTTAAATAGATTTTGTGACTTACCTGCAATTTCATATTCTTTATTAAGCAACTCTAGTAACGAGCCTTTCCAATCAATATCAGGCGCAATGGATTCAACAAAATCATCAATAATAAAACGAAAAGGTTCAATTAAATCACACGAAATATTAAACGGATTGAAGTCATTTTTATGGTGTATTCCAATTTGGGTAAGGTAACCGGAGGAAACAACAGACCGATTAAATGCCGCAAGAAGAATTGTGTATCCATAATTAAGATACTTATTTAGGTCACAATCCCTGTCGCGCGTGGAACCTTTGAAATAAATGGAATTGAAATAAACTTTTGCTGCGTGTCCTTCTCTGTTTGAAATATCATCAATTTGGACTTCCCTGCCGTACTCAAAAAGCATATTCGCTTCTTCGAACTTACCTTTTCGATATAAGCTTTTTGCCTGGTTTTTTATTTTCTCTTCGACAATCCTTTTCCACATGATTCCTTTGCTGTCTTTGGTCCAAGAAATCTGTTCAAAGATTCGCCCTGAATTATTATGTGCGCAAAAATACGGCATTAGTTCGCATGATGGCTCGGATCTTTCGTCACAAAAGATGACTTTGATTTTTCGTTTGCAAAGCTCTGAAATCAAACTAGTCGTCAACGAAACAGCCGTGGATTGGATGATCAATGTATGGATTTCGTCCAATAGTAATCGCCTTACTTTTTCAGGGGTTCGGTACACCAAATAATTCAACGAGTACTCAAGCTTCGAATGACTGTCGATTACTACGGTGCGGAATGCCATTACAATTCCTTTTTAAATGATAGAAGGCCAGTGATTGATTCATAAATCGCAACAGGCTTTAAACTCAAAAAACCTGTCTTTGTTTTTCTCATTGGCGCTTTGATTAGTCCGACATTCCTATTGAAATAACGAAGCAGACTTATGATGAATGCAACTTGCCGATCTAACGTCTTCTGAGCAAAACCGTCTAATTCAACTTCGGATTCTAATTTGTTTACCAAGGTATAACTCTTATATTTTGGGTGCCGAGAAAGATCAATGATTGAGCGGACAATTTCTAGATTCCGCTCAGTAGATATAGAGATGGTATGTTGTTCCTTTTTATCTAAGACAAACGTGTATTCGCCCGCGATGCCTTTGAGATCATCAATGTGCTTAAAAGCAAATGATAAATACTTTGCAGTCAATTCATCGAGAAATAATGGAGACACCGGATAGAGTGACACCAACTGTTCATTGCTGTTTTTAAGCAAATACGTGCATCCGTCAATAAATACTTTTTGACCGAGCAAAATCTTTTTGTCGAAATTAACGGTGAAGGTTTCGCCTTTTTTCAAATTCAAACGATCTTTGATTGCCGCTAGCATCTCATCATTATCATAGAGTTTATCCCAAAGCGTTTTTATATCGACGAGAACACGTCTTTTATCTTTTCCTTGTATTTCTGCCACCACAAAATAGCAGCCAGACAATCCGCTATAACCACCATATTTTCTCGTATCAGACATAGGCCCTTTTGTATGAATAGGGATTAGACTATCATTGTTTCCTTTCTTATTTATAGTCTCGTTATAGAAAGCATTATCGTTATATGAATAGCGATACGTTAAGAGGAAATCATGCCGTTTGCATGCCGCAATAACAGTCTCTTTTTGATGTCGATGCAAAAGCAAATCTAACATCCTTTTGGACATATTGTATGTTTTATCGATTTCTTGCTTTCCCGGATTCCGGCCAAGAACATAATCTAGCGAATATTCCTTGTAGAGAGTTACGCCCGCAACTACATTCAGATATGCATCAACCGCATGGTGAGTATCATTAAGCTCACGCATCTTCGGTATTTCATATTCTCTTCTAATCTCAGAAGGATATGCTGCTTTTGAGAAAATCAAGGTTGTTTCAGGATATTTAAGTTTAAGTATCTTTTTAATGCTAATGTTTGAGGCGTTAACGATATTGATTTGCGCGTTAACAAACCCGTTCAATTCTTCTTCAGTGATTTCGCTTGAACGTATGAAGCTATTGTATTTCTTATCAGAAATCATTTTGTGGGAATGGAGTATTTTCCAAATTTGCAAAACGGCCGGGTTGCAGCGGATTTGCTCAGGAACTGGATAGATACTCTTCTTGACATTCTGGTTGTAATATCTTTCAACAAGAACCTTGTTGTCTAGAGAGTCGTCTTTCATCAAACTCTGTGGAACTATATGATCGATGTCGTATTTGTCAGAATTCAAAACATCCATTATATCAATCGGCCTTCCGGTATAAAGGTCGATGCCGGCTTGCTTAAAATACAAATACAAAGCCGTTCCTTTTAGCTTTAGCTTGCGTTGGTCGTCACTGAATTCTTCTTCCAGGCACGCTTTTGAATGTTTTGCCTGTTCAGCTATGAAAGAATCTTTGTCTTTTTGTAACGAACCCAGAAAGCCCATCAGTTCATTATATCTGCTGTCCTTTTGTTTCTTATTTTTTTCATCCTGCCGAGTGACCTCGATGGAGATATAGTCGGGTTTTTGTTTAGCTAATGCCACAATTTCATCGACGATGCGCACGGCTTGAATTGTCGACCTTCTTCGATCGGGCGGCAATTCGTCAATGATTTCATTAACCACCTCATCAGGAGTCTTTTCGCCGATTAATTCACGATTCCTACGTTCGATTTCTTCACCAAAACCAAGAGTTTTATCATTGATTATCGCATTGAATGTCAAAACATTTTCTTCAAGCGTTTCGATGATTGATCGGTAAACGCCAAAATCATCACAGGCTTTCATATCAACAAGCAACGTTTTCGACAACTTGCCCCACCCTTTAAACTGTTTGGTTTTTAGGATTGACCTTCCTTCTTTGTTCAATGGCACGATTAACTCATCAATATAATCTAATGCGTCATTGGGGCAATCGGCGTAGAGCGCGAGCAGACGAACGATTTCTTCCGCTTGCGTGAGTTGCTGGCCATTCAATTCGTCCGTATTATAAAACTGCATAAAAAGATGATATGAGTCACTGATAAACGGGTCTGTCTCATTGAGCCCAGAGATAGAAGCGTGATCCTTCCTATAGATATCAAAATTACGTTCAAGGAATCTTTTGACCTGCTCGGTGGTTGTCTTTTTTCTACGCAAAATAAACTGGTAAAGGGCAGATTTCACTTCTTGCAAAACTAACTGCCCATTGATTCTTATGCCATTTAACCGATTCAGAATCACATATTTTTGATAGACAATGGAATCTAGGGGGAGTACGGATGTATCACCGATCAAATAGGAGCATGTTGAAACCAAACTATTAATAAACTTTTCTCTCGTTTTGCTGCGGTCAATGACTTCATCGATGTTCCAAGGTGTAATTGTGACGTTTTGACGACGGGAAACATAAGAGTATCGGGACCTATCGTTTAGTGGCCCAAAATAATAAGGGACTCGAAATAAGAATAGTTCTTTAATCTTCGCAGAGATTTTCTCGATAAACGGATGGCGTTTTGCAGCGTTTTCAAGAATTTTGTCCAACTCCAATTGATGCAATTGATGCGGAATAATACTCGTAGAAACATTTGAAATGCTTAACAAAAGCTGGTCGTTTTCAGCCAAGAATATGATTTTTCTAAAATTGGCGTCTTTTTCATATTCGCCGCAATAAGGCTCAAGAGATTTAACAACAAACAAGTTAAAAGAATGAATGTCTGCGCGTTTTTTTAAAGAGTCAACATGCACAAATGAAGCATAATTATTTTCATTTTCTTTAGATTTAAAAATCTTAAAGAATAAGGAGTCTTCCCCAACCAGTCCATGTCTCTTATCTATTTCTTTGCATATCTTCTTTAGGTAAGCCAAGGCCTCCTTGTGGCATTCATAAATTGAGACGAAAGCCTCGGACAAGGAGGCTTTGCCTCGAAGCAAATCCTTTAATTGAATGTAATCGAAAACCCGCTTCGCGCATAAAACAATCTTGAAATCGTCGCCCATAGATGCAGCAACAGCACTTTCATTGTCTTCAAAATGGTTGTCGAAACAAAATGAAAGAGATTCGTGTTCATCATCCAACTTCGCCAAATCGTATTTGCCGCCACTAACAAGAGCAGCGAATAAGTCTAAATAAGGGGTGAAATCGGGATTTCCGGGGTTATCGAACAATTCTATCAGCTTCTTTTTTCTAAGACGAACGTTTAAATCACGGTCTTCTAAAATCTTTATCATTGCATTTTTGTTTGAAATCTCAAAGAAGGTGATTTGCTCTGTTTCGCTTTCATCTAATGACGCTACTCTTTCATAAACTGAATTTAGCGCGGCGTTTAAATCGTAGATGATTTCATCGTCAAACTTGTTGACTTCAAAAGTTCCCATTTTTAGAAAGTTGCCACGGTACTTGATGATATGGTGGATTGCCAAATAAACTAATCTTACATCATCATAAGCCGGGCAAGATGGATCCAGCATCGCTTTTCTCAGATGCCAAATCGTCGGATACTGCTGATAAAAAGAAATTTCTTCCTCGCGTGTAGGAAAAACCGGGGTTTTTGTTTTGATAGATTCAGCTTTGTCTTCCAAATGCAGGTTCGAATTTGCCAGGCGAATCAAAAAGTTAGGGTCCTTCTTTTCCAGTGCTTCTGCAAATAATTGATTCAATAAGAATATTCTATATTTCCTTCTGGCAGAGCGGCGTCGTGCAGATCTTTTCATCCTACGGGTTTTAGCATCGCTGGCCTTATCAAAAAGCCTCGCACCCCAAGCGGTTTTGCCTTTGATTCGACGCAACTTAAAATCCTGATCGGTTGCAGCCCATCCTACCGAATCGCTGCCAACATCTAAACCAATATAGAGTTTCTTGTCTGCCATAATAATCTCCTTAAGCAAAAAAGCCTCGCAGAAGCGAGACTGTTTCCGACCCGTATGGTCGTGTTCTTGAAGCAAAATGCTTATTTGAACCTGTAGTGTTGTCTTAGACTACGTATTTATAGTGCAACAAGAGATTCGTATTTGCAAGCACCCGTTTCAACGTCTCGCCGATTATAAATCAAAGAAACATAGATGAATTCTTTGTTTTCTGTATTCTACCATATTCTGAGTACCATATTTGGTACATAACTAAGAATATTTCCCAATCAAAGAATTAGCCGTCGCCACAATACGATCAATAAGGGATCTAGGATAAACGACAGAAACATGATCACTGTATTGCATGACCCAATAATAAAGTGCATTTTCATCGCAACGGACCTTTGCGTAAATTTTGCCTTCCTGGCAAAAGATATTCGCAGAATTACCAAACCAGTCCTTGATATAAGAAATTCCTGATTCATTTTTTAATTCCAGCAATGCGTCGATGACCTCGCCGCCGAACATGTAGATATGGTCATTGATATATTCCGAAATATCCTTGTAATCCTTAAATTCATCTAAAGTGATGGGATCGATTCTTTCACGATCCTCCATGATTGAGATATTTCTCATATAATCAACGCGCCAAGTGACAACTTTGTTGCGTCCTCTTCTAAACCCCAAAAGATAATAATTCCCGGAATTATTTACTAAGTAGCAGGGGCTAGCATGATAAACATATCCATCAAATCTAGGAATAAGGTTGCCTTCCTTGTCATAAGTCATATATTGGTAGGCAATCCACTTATTGTTTTTAATCGCATCAGTGATGATTTCAATATTATAGAAGACCTGCTTATTTTCGGTTCGAATCACATCACCGCACTTCAACAGATAATCATAATCTTTTCTTTGATAAACATTTAGGGTGTTGGATATCTTTGTCGCAAGATCCTGCGCAATCTTTCCAGGTATCGCCTTAGAAGAAAACACGGCGTCAATAAGAAAACGAACTTCACTTTCTTCAAATATGCGTCCGATCAATGCAAAACCCCTGCCAGAGCCTTTTTGAATATCAAAATCTAACGCAATAAGAACGTCTATGATACGACCAACGCTTTTTCGATCTAGTTCTACCCTAAATTCTTTTTTAATTAGTTTGCATATATCTGACTGCAATAGAAATCGATCAGGACCAGAATACAATTCTAAAACTTTATAAACATAAAAAAGGTTCGCCCTGCTTCCATCAACCATAGCCTAATTTTACTATTTCAGCGAAAGCTTCGTTAGTGCATAAACTTCCCCGTGGACTAAAAATGGTACAAGTTTGTTTTGAATCCAAAGGTATTTCTAGCTACAAAAAACGATTCGTTAAATCGCCCCGACAGGAATTGCGTAAATCCCGTCATCGATAGGATAGACAGTGCTAGTAGAGCAAACAATTGCCGAAGATCCGACATTGTATTTCGTGCGCTTCTTCTAAGTGCTGAATGATTAACGTCTCTTTTTTGGTGGCTTTTTAACTTCTAATGTCATTCCACCGCATCACCAAAAAAACGCTTTTAAAAGCGGCCAAAATACGCTGTTTTATTCTATAGAAAAGCAAAAATGTTAGGACCAGCACCTTATCTTTCCGCCCACAATAAAAGCGGCCCTAGTCGAGCTAGAGCCGCTTTTGGTTAATGGATTACTTGCCGCCGAAGCGCTTGATCGCATTCCAACGATCCTGCGCGTATTTCTCGGTCTTGGTGAGCAATTCTTCCGCGTGAGCTGGGTTGACGATCGGAAGCATGGAGAAGCGGGTCTCCTGCATGATGAAGTCACGGAGCTTGCCGAAGTCTGGCTCTGGGCAATCGATTTGGAGACGATCCTCGAGTGGCTTGCGTGGGTCATAACGGAAGGTGGTGAAGTAGCCGCATTCGACTGCTTGCTTTTCTTCCTTGATCGAGTTCACAAGGCCGCCTTTGATATGCTGCTCGGCGCATGGGCAGTAGCAGATAACAAGGGATGGTCCATCATAGGATTCGGCTTCTTTGATGGCTTTGATAGCCGCGGCTGGGTTGGAGCCAAGGGCGATCTGAGCGACATAGACGTGGCCATAGGCCATTGCCATGAGAGCGAGATTCTTCTTGGCTTCTTTCTTACCGGAAGCAGTGAATTTGTTGATGGAACCGGTCTGAGAGGACTTGGAGGCCTGACCGCCGGTGTTGGAGTAGACTTCGGTATCGAGGACGAGGATGTTGACGTCTGCTTCGTTCGCGAGG
>OCTW011566473.1_pt1 | contig 27641 bp, 20 predicted proteins | sample 1539671 | NCBI WGS metagenome assembly OCTW01 (sample SAMN02144230, study PRJEB22623) | gut metagenome | biome: sheep rumen | host: Ovis aries | place: New Zealand | reverse complement strand
GAGCCACATCCTATAGATGTCGATTCCATACCTTTGGATGGAGATCTTGAAGAACTTCAGGAAGCTATTGCAGAAAACGCACATGATGTGTGGGCAGAAGCAAGGAAAAAGGAAGGATGGGCGTATGGTAAGGAAAGAGACGATTCCAACAAGTTCCATCCTGATCTCATTCCATATACAGCACTTCCAGACAGTGAAAAGGAATATGACCGTATTATGGCATTTAACACCATCAAACTGGTGAAGAAATTAGGCTTTGATATAGTGAAGCATAACGCAAAAGACTAACAAGCGCACAATTTTTTGTTTTGCATGATAGAAAGAGCTACTCCGGTGGCTCTTTCTTTTAGTATTCATTTTTGAATTATGAACAGCAATATGCAAAATTACACTGACGAAGACTTCACGAAAAGGCTTCAGGAACTGATGGAGACCCCTCATCCACAAAAGGATGCTTCTGATTTCAAATCCGCTGAAACAATCGTTGGTAAAACTATTGGTACTTCCGCTTTGAAGGATATTAGAAAAATTGAGCTGTCGCTATCAACAAGCGACGAAGCAGACTACACAGACGGCTGCATTATTGTGAGCATCCAAGCAATGAAAGGCTCGATGATTAAAGAGGGACGTTTCGCTTGCTTTGTCTACTCTGACAACTATTCCCCTATGTGTAATAGCGATGTAACTTATAAGTTCAATCGCGAGAACAGCATCAGTGTGAGTATCGTCATGCTTTCTTTCCGTATTTGGTTGCCTGGGAAATACTTCATTCTACTCCGTGATAGGAACAATGGTGCTCTTGCACGTATTGACTTTAAGGTAGATGAGTCTTTGAACATTTGGCAACAACCATTAATGACGTGTCCCGTCTGTAGTCTCGAAGACATCCTTACCACAAGTATAGAGAATACAGAGTCAAGCTGGGATGTTCTCTCTACGACTCCTGGCACCTCAGAGTTACGAAAATATGCTTTAGAAAGCAGGCAGTTGAAAATTTACAATGAGTTTCGAAAAGGTCTGAGTGGCAGAGAACTGAGAGTCAGCAGAAATCTACTGATTTACACCACAAACAGAGACTGGAACGCAGAAATCCTTCAGTCTTTCCAGAAACTCGCTGTGCCCGGATACTACTATACTCATGTTGACTGCAACACCCTCTATAACGCAGCCCTTCAGAATCCCTTTGAGCCGCTGAATGAGAAACTGAACAACACGGCCAATCAGGTTTACTGCCTGACTAACCTGGGAGCTTTGCTCAGCACAGGAGGGAAGGTCGTCACGCGACATATTGTAGAGAAAATCTGTGAAGACATGGAGAAATACAAGCTTTGGCTGTGCGGTGGGAAACAGGAAATTGAGAGCGTGCTGGATGTATATCCCTCTCTGAAGGAACTTTTTGTGAGCGGAAACGTACTCAACCAACGCCCATACAGTGGCTTTGAACTCGTTCAGGCTTTTATCAATGAGTTATATAATGAGCATCTTGACCCTTCTGAAACTACGATGGATGCTCTTGCCAGAGCAATACTGGAACATAATGAACAAGGTTGCTTCTCCACATGGTCACTGAGCAGTATCCGTCGATATGTTGCAGAGGAAGTCTCTCCTCGCTATCTCCATCGCGCTCTTGAAGGTGTCATGACTGAGAAGGAAGAATTGCCGAAGTTGCCTATTGAAGATATTCCTCTTGACCTCCTGCCCAACTCAAAGTCAGAGTTCGAGGATAGCATACGTGAACTCAACGAGATGGTGGGACTTGATGACATCAAAAAGAGTATTACGACAATGGCCAACCAAAGCCGCTTCTTCATCGAGCGTAGCAAAGCCGGTTTCCATACGTCAAACAAGGCTGCGCAACATGCCATCTTCACAGGCAATCCTGGTACTGGTAAAACGACAGTCGCAAGAATGCTTGGCAAGATATATCACTCCATCGGTCTGCTTTCTAAAGGTGATGTGATTTGTGCCGACCGCACAAGACTCGTAGGCCGCTATATCGGTGAGACGGAAGAGAATATGAAAGCTGTTCTGGAAGAAGCGAGAGGAAACGTGCTCTTCATCGACGAGGCATACAACCTCTATGAAGGAACGGTTGACAGAAAAGACTATGGAGCTAAAGTCATTGACAGCCTACTGACAGTTCTATCGCAACCCAATCCAGATATGGTTATTATCTTTGCAGGTTATGAGAAAGAGATGGATGCCATGCTGACATCGAATCCCGGACTGATGGGACGCTTCCCATACAAGTATCGCTTTAGCGACTATAATGCAGAACAACTCATAGAGATTGCCCTTCACCTATTTGCTAAAGATGACTATATCATCACAGATGATGCAAAAGCAATCCTTCAGCAGAAGATTGGCGAAACGTTAACTCAACGCACCAAGAACTTTGGCAATGCCCGTTGGGTGGAACAGTTTATCAGAAACGGAATCGTCCCAGCAATGGCAAACCGCGTCACACTTGATGCAGTTAAGGATTACCAGCATGTCCTAGCCTCGGATGTTGAGGAAGGTTATAAGAAGTTCAACCCTCGAATGATAGAACTAAAGCCTCGCCGCCAGGTGGGATTTAATTCCTAAACGAAACCGACTTTGCCCTTCATCCTGTTATCCCATTTAAAATGGGAAACATCTTGAAGGGTGACAAGCCGTTCTTCTTCAGAACTAACCAATCTGAGTTGTGTGATATGAGCTATTGTCTGAGCAAGATGGAAGACGGTTCTTGCATTGACAGGCGACTCTTTTGTTTCATTCGCTTTTGCCTTTTCAATAAACTGTTGAACATTTGCCTTAGCATCAGATGCAATATTGAGCCGGTATTCCGAATTGAGCAAAGATGCAAGAATTTCTGTCAGTTCTTCAATGGTAAAATCATTGAACACAATAGAATTACCATACGCTGCAATTCCATTTGTGGCAAGATTCTGAGCAATCATGTCCTCTGACACTTTGACCTGAGCAAATACCAAAGCAGTTGTTTGATGATATTCACGCAGTTTGTTGAATATCCACATTCTTAGATGATCAGAGTTGACATTCTTGATATTGGGAGCATCCATATCAAGGAACAACAGACCGTCTTTTGCCTCCTTAACGACGCGTTCCAGAACCTTATAACTGTCATCGCCTGTCAATTCATCAGCATTGACGCATACCGTCTGGCCTCGCTTCAATATACCGAGTCCCTGAAGTATCTTGCCAAGAATCTCTGCTACAGTACTCTTACCTGTTCCTGTTTTGCCAATGAAATTCCAGCATAGGCTCTGAGGTGTAATCTTTAAGGTCTTATGCTGATGACTCATGCGTGAAATAGCAACGTAATCATTCAATGCTTTCTTTGCATTGGCCAAACCTGTCAGCGCGTTCAGTTTTTCTATGGACTCAGTTAGAATAGTTTCATCCAAATCTCTCAACTCATACTCTTTGGACTTTACATCTGGAACATCACAAGCCTCGATGGTAGTCATTTCTTCTATACTTATCTGATCAACAGGCTTCTCTAAGAGTCTCTGACTAAGTGAAGGAATGATATTCGTCGTAATCAGCCGGGTAATGAAACGGCCATTACCGAAATGCTCGTCCTTGTGGTCATACTCATAGATGACATACTTCGCCAGCTTACGCTCTGCCTCTTTGGTCATCGTATAATTCTCTTCTTCAAGAACCTTCTTACCAATCTGCATGAGTTGTTCTGGCGTATAATCCTCAAACTGGAAGATGTACGGAAAACGACTCTTCATGCCCGGATTTGCCTCTAACATGCTGTTCATTTCTCCAGTATAGCCAGCCAAAATGACAATCATGTCCGTATCGTCAGAGCCAAGATATGTAAGCAATGTCTCAATAACACGCATTCCATAATCCTTCTTGTCGCCGCGTCCACCGACGAATAGGTTGTATGCTTCGTCAATAAACAGCACACCACCACTTGCGCTGCTGATGGCATTAGTAGTATTCTTCTCCGCATCGCCGATAAATTCACCAACAAGTTTCGAACGGTCTGTTACTACGACATGACCAGAAGACAATACACCTATGCTATGGTATATCTCGCCCAAATACTTAGCTATTGTTGTTTTGCCCGTTCCAGGGTTGCCTGTAAATACCATATGCATAGGAGGCATCCTGTTATGTAAACCTTTTGATGCCCTGATGGTATTGAGTTTGACAAGAGCAGTATGGTCAAGAATCTGCTTCTTGATATCGTCCAATCCGATAAGTGATTTAAGTTTCTGAATAGCCGCATCTGTATCTGTTTGGCTAATCGGTGGCAGATCTCCTGGGAAAATGGTACATAAGTCCATCTGCTCAGGGGGAAGATTTTGTTTGATTATTCTCTCCGAAATTCTTGGGACAATCTCTCTGTCGAAAATATCCCTGAAGTAGGCATTGTTTTTGAAATTTGAACCACGCAACTTATAGGCATGGTTAATGTAGTCTTTTAATGGAGCCTCTGTGGATGGATCAAATAGATAGTTCCTGCTATTAACATATTCTACCATACTCTGAAACAAGGCATCTGGAGTGAGATCGTCAAAGTGGAATATATACTGAAACCAACCTCTTGCCTTTTCATGCCCCTTTACAAGCTCCAGTAGTTGATTGCGCTTTCCCCATAAGATAACAATACAGTTGGATATGTTAGCCATCCTATTGCATAGTTCTTCTATTCCTGTTTTGTTATTGGTATGCCCTCTCTGAGCAAGGCGTTCTGCATTTCCTATACATATTACAGTGTTGTCTTTGCAGGCATCAAGCATGGAACTCACAAAACCTTCATTGAAGTCATACATAGAAGCGGCATCATGATAAGCATATTCTGTAATTTTGTAAATGCTTGTTAATCGTTGGCGGATCTCACTAATTGCTTCTGGAATACCGACGCCCTCATTACCTGTCATCACATAATGTTGAAGGATAGAACTTGGCTTACTGTCAGAATCAGACTCCAATTCATAATGAAGTCTTATTTTGCTAAACTTAATAGTTTTGTCTAAAGTTGCCAAGTGCTCTTTAAACTCTACAGGTGCATAATCCAATAACTTCATAACCTCCGTATTTAATTTAATAACTGAAGTTCGACACTAATTTGTGGCAAAGATAGGCAAAATTTTCGTCATTTTTGCATTTTTACCAACATAAACATTAAATAGTTGGATTTTTTTTGTATTTTTGCGACATGATTACGAATTTACCCTCATACGATGAAGCACGTAAGGCCATAAGGGGCGGAAAAGATCCAGTGGCTTTCCTGCACCTTGGTATTCTGTATGCCCAAGGCATAGGTGTTACACAAAATCATATTCTTGCACACTACTTTCTAAAGAAGGCACTCGACATGGGCTGCAAAGAGGCTGAGGAGTATATTAACATGGAATATGAGTCAGGCGCGAAGGATTTTGCTGCAGATTTTGAATCTTACATCGGTGAGGATGGTTCCGCACCACGAGAAACAATTGCAAAACTTAGGGCGAGAGTTGAAGTAGAAAGGAAAGCCAAGCATTACGGCAATCTATCGAGAATCCGTAAAAATCTGGGACTGATCTATCCTGAGTACAATCGCGAGAAAGCTATTGAAGACATTCTGAATGGTCGTGATACTATTGATGCTGATATTCTATACTCCACAAGTACATCCGGAAACAGGTCTGAAATTTACATCGAGCAACAAGATAGGCTCCTTCAACAACTATATTCCCATGTGGAGGCAGATGATGACATGTGGGAATACATTAATACTGATGCTCTTGGTAAGGATGAGAGCGAATTAGCTCAGTGTCTTGTAAATCTCACATCTTCATATGAAAAAATCTGCAAAAAAAATAATATCATAGGCAGGGACATCTACAATCTAGACTCTTTAGGACTTTACCCCTATATAAAAGTCCAAACAATGGCCACATTGAGACGACAGGGATTCAGATGTCTTCTTTCCATCAAAGATATTGACCCAATTATAAATGATGAGTTTTTAGAGAGGTTAGATGATGACCAAGCATTACTTGATGTCTGTGAGAAAATCAAGGATCAAGATTTGCAGTTGTTCCTTATATCATTCGTGGAACTGAATATTGACCTGGACTCGTTGCAAATTACCTCGCTGTCATTGTTACACGCTTATCGGAACAACAACCTTCTGCCTCTTGTGGAACATATTAATGCTTTTGTCGATAGGCTGAATAAGGTTGGCATTAAGAATCATTTGCCATTATACACCTTGGAAGACCTCCCTCAGATTGATTTGTCTAAAGATAACGATTCTCATTCCGAACGCCCTTTGTCAAATAAAGTTGGGGTTAAAGGCAGATACTCTATTCTAAAGAATGAAAATGGCGAAATCATGGTAATGATTGATGCAAGAGAAGGAGAGCCGGAGGATCCCCGCTTCATTTATGATGGCAAAATGGCCTTACTATTCAGGAATTTTGACAGTAACATTGCTTTCAGAAACATTGATTCAGAAGCTCATGAAGCCCTGCAAGAAGTCGATGAAGTGCTCGTAATTGAAGTTTTAAACGATGATGTCGCAAGAGAATATATTGCCCCCCTCAGACGAGTGAAGGATGTCAGTGGCCTTATTGTTTAATCTCGTTATGATATACGTTTGTCAGGATGAGGTATATCTTTTGAAAACATTCTGTTCCTCTTGTTTGGCCATAACTGAAAAGTCAAGTCCCACATCAGCAAATTCCTTCATGAGGATTTTGTTCTCTAAGAAAGTCTCTGTTGCGCGAGCAAGATTCTGCCTTAGTATTTCTTTGTCAAGTTCAGTGTCTTGGCAAACTGGTGTGTTATTAGCAACAGTTTCATATATGGTTCGAAGATTCTCTCTGTTGCTTTTGTCCGATTTCCCTTTGGGGTCAATATAATTTCTTAGGAATGACGCAAGAATTCTTGCCCCTGCATCACCTTTGAAATACTGCCGGGTAGCTGTTAGCAAAAACAGACCTATGACATCCATTTGATTTAGTCCAATTCTGCTTGCAATAATTTGAAACAGATAGACCTCTTGTGGTGCAGAATAGCCATCTGCTCCAATGAGTTTGATAATGTCTCTCAAATATACCTCCTTTTCTTGGCGAGAATTAGGTATTTCCTCGTTTACTTTGTCGTAACCACCACGAAGAGCATCCATTAACTTGTTTTCGTCTATACCCTCCAGATGGCAAATTGTACTCATAGCCTCTTTCTCCTCGAGAGTAATCTCCCCGTCAGCGATTGCCATAGCTGTTAAATCACGAGCCAACTTGAATTGTGGATCTTTTACAACGGCTAAATAATGTGTTATTAAACTCATTTCAATAGGATTTTAATATTAACAGATATATGATGAAATTAAAATCTTTCAGTTCTGGATTTTTTTTACTTTTCCATAGACAAATTCTTACTATTCCTCTGTCATTTTCATAATCCATGGAATAGATCGTGTGAACTCTTTATCTAATTCCATAATATGGTCAAGAGAATCATATGGTCTAATATCATGATGGATAAAAAGCTTCTTATTCTTCTTAAGCTTAGCCTTATCATCTTCATAATGTGCATTGTAACCATCTTCATTGTGATGTGGCTTGCGATAACCCATAAGTAACTTTTCTACGTTCCATCTATTGTGCTCTACTCTAGCCAATTCATCAATTTCCTCTTCTGACAAAGGCATTGAATCTTGAGTCTTATCATTCAACTCAAGTCCACGCATAACTCTAAGCGTAGCAAGTTTTGTTCTGATGGCATATGAACTGTATAGATTAGACCATACCAATGATACAGAAAGCTTGTCCCATAATTCATTTGCTCTATCCCACAAAACATCAGTAGGAATGTTGCCGAGTTCCATTTCACCCATAAAACTATTTGTTGTATAATCGGCAGTGGAATAAAGAAAATTAATCAGTTTCGCACGTTTTAGTGACTTATTGTCTGCATTATATGCTGTCTCATTCATCCCAAATGGGTAAATGTGGGCATACCGTGCCTTTCTTTCTATGGTTTTAACTGATTTGTTGTTTTCAATTGTAGAATACTCAAACAGCTTGTCATCTACATCTCTAAGATTTGTAACAAAATTGTCAGAGCGATCTTGTCGTATAAATATAGGTATTTCATTGTCATAAACAGAATCTGGCATATTCATACCCATAACAAAGTTGCTTCTTTGATTCTGTAATGCCAAGAAGATAGATAAATATTGTTTATCTGTATCTTTAGCCCATTTATCTATCTTGTCTTGAACATTTTGGGAGAATATATCACCTTTTACAAACTCAAATTCTATGTCTAAGAAGTCTTTATCCTTACCTTTGAAATATGTTGCCGGGTATACAGTGACATCACCTTCTGGATTTGATGTAAGATCAATATATCGATGTGACTGAACCTCAAAGAAATGACGATTACGAACAATAAACTCATCTTTTTCTTTGTCAGCATTGATGTCAATGAAGGTTATTCGTGTCCTTAGTTCGTTGTTATGATTAAAATTTGGAAAGTGGAGGACATGGGCAGCTTCCATAGCGAATGAAACTGCAAAATTTGTTGTGCCAACAAAAACTAAATGTACATAATGCTTGTCATCGGTAGCAATTCCCCTTCCAAAAACTGCCGGATACTTCGTCTCCTTACATTTAGTATTATTTATCATGTCTTTGTGACAACGTTTTACAAACACTTGCTTGGCCCAACTAGAATAAAAATTGTATGGAATAAACTCAATTTTTAGTTTTTTTACTTTCTCGAATATTTCTGATGTCTTGAATGCTGCATAAGTATCAATATCGCGGAATACACAGGTTATGCGTTTAGGTCGTTGATCGCTATTAAGTTCCTTAAGATAATTATAGATACAGTCAACACATTCTACGTTTATCGCATCATGAGCTGGTTGACCATGATATCCCACAATAAATATTTCTTCTGCCGACTCAACATGAATTTTCATATACGATTCTGACGTTGTACGATGACCATAGTTGATGATAATCTGCTTCATCTGTAGTTGGTTAAACGTCTTTCTCAGTATCTCTTTTGCTTCAGTTGCATTGTGAGATGTAAAAATTAGAATGTACGCATCTGGGGCTTTCTCAAAGATGTGCTTGATAAATGAAGGAACCATATCTCCAAATCCCATAATAATATAGTGGCCAGATTTGAGATAGTAAAGATCTCCATTGCGGTATTTTTCTACTCGACGTTCTATCATGTTAGTCATTACAGATATTATCATACCTGTAAAGATTACGACGCCAGCAATATAAATAAGAAAGCCAACAAATACAGACAATCCACTTGTGTCATCGTTTCCATAGAAATCATTGAATGCATTTGCATCAATCAACAGATATAATGGGAATGCCCACTTGCTGATTTCTTCTTTCTCACAATATTTTATCCAATCATCTCCAGACAAAGACAAAAGTAAAAACGAAAACAAAAAAATCACGACAAGTACCATTAACAGAATCAGAACTTGCCTTTGGGAATCTTGCGAGAGTGTTCTATCAATTCTGAGTCTGACCTTCTGTACTTTTCTTTGCATCATTATTCACACCTTTTAATTCATTGATGGCATTCGTTAAAGTCTCAATATACTTTTTATCATTAGTTTCATTATATTCTTTGAATTTATTTCCACCTTCGTCAATTTTTTCTATGTATATTCTTGTTAGAAGATGTTTGTACAGCATATCCTGCAATTTAGCGATTTGTTGCTCTTTACTATTTGATTCATTCTTTGTTTGATTTCCTTTTCCTTCAATAAGAATCTGCGTTTTGTGTCTATTTAACAGCCATACAAATGAAAACACAATTATAAATATTAGGGCGAGTGCAAATACTTCTTGCCAGCTGATGCCAGTGATCCCTGTTTTTACGCATGGATGATAATTATCAGCCACATATCCAACACATGTTGCGACAGAGTCGCGAAGAATCAAAATTGTATCCATATAAACTCAGTTTTTACTTTATTCATTTTTATTTTAAACTGTCGCCAGAAATTCCTGCATTGTTTGGCGATATAATGAAATGAAGTAATTAACTACATTCACTCCATTTTTAGTTATTTAATTGGCAAATTTAGCTATTTTTCTTCAAACAGAGACAGTTTTGCTGTTTTTTTTGCTTATTTTGTGCAAAAATGAAAGAAATTTTTTGTAAAAAGCGCCCAAAATATTAAATTTGCACTTAAGAATTGTCAACGATAGAAAAAGACAGATATTAATGGAATTGGAATCCTCAATTGATTTTATATGGATAATGATTGCAATGGGAATGTCATTCCTGCTTTCGCTTTTTGTATTGTTTAATACAAAAAAGAGATGGTTTGGATGCATATTGCAATTCTTTTCATTCATCATATTGTTCATCATCTTTTGTGCAATTCTATCCATATGCCGTGGATGTGTAAGAATATCAAATGCGACAGAATCAATGGTAGGTGTACGATTAATAGAGGAAGATAGGGACTGTCAATATGAAACAACGTGGTGGATGAAAGCCGATGAAACATATTATTATGAGTATGATAAAGGTAGTAATCATCATCGTGTAGAACCATGTGGTAATGATTCCTATTATGGCAATGGCTCTTTTAAACGAATTGATTCTGTATTTGCCATTAAAGCTAACATCAATCCCACCTTAATTGTTTACTTTGACTTAGATAGTCAGAAGGTTATCCCCGTATATGGAAATGATACTATAGAGGTGATTAGTATTGATTGGAAACGTATAAGAGAGTATTTCAAACAATGATAGGGTACATAGATTATTATCATCAGGGATGCCCAAGGTCTTGACGTCGACTTATAAAGGATAATTATTCAAGAGTTGCACGACAAGACTACTTATAACCGAAATAACTAATAGAACTTTTCGTTCATCTCTCTCAAATATAGTTAATCGAAATTGTTCAAGCCCCTTTTACAAATCTTTTTCGACTATTGATTTTTTCTTTCTTAAAAGACGATTCATTAGATTTTTGCCAATTCCTTTTACATCATCTTTATTCGTGGCTACTGCATAGTAATATGCTTTATAGCCATCGCTTCCTATGTGAATGTTTGGGTCAAAGTCCTCGAACACTTCAATAAGTTGCCGTATTGAACGCTGGGGAGAACTAGAACTTGTTTCTTTAACGAGACTGTCTTCTGTAAAAAAGCGTTGCGGAGTAATGGTCTGGCAACAGGTTCCCTTTGTGTCATTAAAAGCAGCCAATTGCTGCTCTGCTTTAACTATATAGTAGTTGGATACTATGCGTCTGTTATGCAACCTAAAATGGATATTATCCGTCTTCATCCCCTTCGCAATACCCAAAACCTCCAATTTAATCGTGTATTTGCGCATACAGGTAATCATGTTAAATAGCCTTTCCACCACTGATTGAAATGTTTGGCTACCATATATCTCTTCAGGATCAAATACGATTAATACATGATATTGGATACCCGTTTTTCTCTCGGCAAATTTCATGGGCAGCAACAATTGGAGAATTTGTCTAAGATTCTTAAAACCCTCACCTTTACTATTCTCACGATTTGAAAATAAATATCGGTCATTTATAATAAGAGAATTTGAAGGGAGCTGTCTAATTCCTGACAGGACTGTTGCCCAACCGTCATGAAAAACTTTATTATTATCTGTAGAATATTCTTTGTTGTCATCCATCAACATCGCTCCAGCCTTATATGCGTCTTCTTTTGCCAAACAGATTACACCATATTTTTCTTGAATGTCGTTGGCAACACATGGCTCTACGTCAAGAAGAAATACTGAAGTGGGTTCTTTTAAAACAGCAGATGGATTTGAAAGTATATCAGAAAGAAAATCACATCTGTCTTCTTTAGGGAAGTTCCCGTAGCTCGAGCAAAACAGTGCAACTTCCAGAGGCAACTCCTCCGGGTATTTTTCAGACACATATATAACAGTTGTACGACTCTTTAAAATCTTATACAACAAATCATGTGAGGTTTTAGAGTCATCTTCAGCCTGATATATGACGTCCGAAAGGACACTATTTGATATAAATATCTTTAGCATGTCTTTTTTATTCTTTCCTTTCTCTCTTTAGAACATTCATAAATAGTTTTCCCGCCTCATCAAAAAAACCTTGACGGAATTCTCTAGTAAATTTACCCGTAGTAGTGAATCCCATGTCATATGGGATATCATCTTCAGGAAAATAATAAACGGTAAAAGGACAATCCTCATCCAATTGTTCCTGAGAATTATACTCAGAATCACCCACTTTTACTTGAGCAGCTCTTATAATATACTCAGAATGAGTCTCAATCAGGAATCGGATGCCATATTCTTCATGAATAGAGGCAAATAAGTCCGTTAGCATACTCTGGAGTCTGGGGTGAAGGTTCTGTTCTGGCTCTTCAATTATAATTAACGTAGTCTTGTTTTTTTTACGCCTATTTCTACTTATAAACGTATTGAGTTTCAATAATAGCAATATAAGTTGAATATATCCAATTCCCATATCTACCAGATTAATTCCTTCTTTCTGATGGAGGTCATCAAGGATATTTACGGAAAATGCAGCTCCAGATACAGATTTTATTTTAATGCCCTTACCTATTCCAAATTTGGTCATCCATTTTTGAGTAAACTGTTCTTCATTTTTATCAAAAAGTTTCCTCTCGTTCTCATAATCATGAATGATTGTCGCTATAGAGTCATTCTTGTCTTCGAATGAATATACAACCTTCTGTGTTACTCCATGAGCATAAAAGTATTCGATATAATTGTCACTGAGAGATGCCAAAATATCATCAATTACCGTTTTTAACAGTTCTGTATGGTCTTGCCAAACTGCAGAAAGAGCATAAATGCGGTTCAGCAAATCATTATTATATGCAAAAGATGTGAACTTATCAAGTTCATCAGTAATTGACTGAGGATTGTTTCCATTATAATCAACTGTCGCATTTAACAATTGATTTGCATAATCGACCTCAATTCTTACCAAATTTTTATGGTCTGTGACAGTAATACAATCTACAGGAGCCATGGTTTCGTACAAATCATCCGTATTGTCCTTATTACTTGTCACTATAACATCATATGTAAGCTGATTAAGAGTGGCTGTAAATGTGATATGTTCATCAGCCCGATCTTTTGCCTTTGAATTAAGTGCGCGCCAAAAGGTACCTATGTGAAGATCACGTGTCTTACTCGCATCAAATTTGAACTTAGGCACTTCCCACTTTCCGTCTTTCTGAAAACTTCTTAGGCTTCTCAGATTATCATATACTAGAAGGATTGCCTTGACCATTGTTGACTTTCCTGTGTTATTGCTACCAACAAGAAAAGTCATGTCATTGATGTCGAGCACAGGAAATTGCTCAAATCTTCGAAAATTTGTAAAGCCAATACGTCTCATTGTTCTCTTTGTTTGTATATTTTGAGGGACAAGGTCCATTCATTATCCTAAGCCCCAATTATAATATGAATTCGATCAGTTTAATATCAAGTATTTAATAATCAATATTTCTTTTTATTATTTTTGCTGGATTTCCTGCCACCATAGCATAATCAGGAATATCTTCAAGGACAACAGAGCCTGCTGCGACCATTGCCCATTTGCCAATGGTTACTCCACACATGATGACTGCACCAGCACCAATCGAGGCACCATAGCAGACCCTTGTCTCTTCTAATTTCCAGCTTCTTGGAACAATTTGTCTGCCATCTCTTGTTATGGATCTTGGATAACGATCATTAATAAAGCTGACATTTGTTCCTATAAATACGCCATCTTCTAAAGTCACCCCTTCATATATGCTGTTATTATTTTGTATTTTAACATTGTTACCAATCTTTACGTTTTTACCGATATAAACATTGCGGTGGATGCGGCATTCATCACCAATCTCAGCTCCATCATCTATAAAGCTACTAGCCTCCAGCAGCAAATTGCTACCAACAGATACTTTTTTGCCAGCATGCTCGATCAATCTATTCTGCATACGTGTGAATACTGCGTATGACTCAGGTGTTAATAATCTGCCAACTAATTCGTTACGACTTCTTAATGGGATAAATTTGATTTTTGCGATTTCAAGGTATCCATCATTTGCACTACCGTAAATTTCTTTGATCTGTTCTTCTGGCGTTGGTGATTCTTGAAGATACACAATTGCTTGAGATATTAGTTCGATTTCTAACCGTTCACTTTGAATAATACCTAATTCAAAAAGTCCATGACTGCCTTCTGCTATTTTTTCGCGTGTTATACCAATCTCTTCTTTTATAGCACGAAATAATATCTTATTTATATCTATTGTTACGGTCTTATTATCATCAACAACAAGATGACCATATTTGTCCTTCTCTGCATCAAAGAACAAGCTTACTGTTTCATCAAAAGAAAAATGCCAAATATCGCCAGAAGAAATGTTGTTAGAACGTTTTGTCCACATTAACGACGGCATTCCATTTACATATGCAGCCAAGAAACCTCCTAATCCAAGTGAACAAAGGAAAGGAGCTAATCCTTTTATATCCTGTGTGTTATTGATTACAAAGGGTCTGCCATCAATAGAACATAGTATATGATACATCTCAGTCATACACTTGAAAGTGAAATAATCTGAGTAATACAATTGCATATCAACACAGTGTTCTTCTGAATTTGTAATACGACCATCTCTTATATCATAAACTCCAAGTTCTGTACCATTAAACATAACTCTTCCTGATTCCAAGTCGCGTATAAAAGTGCAGGCAACCATTTCTGAGACGACCTCAATAAAAAGTTGAATAGTGAATTCCCCTAGGTCCGGTAGTGATATGGTACTAAATTTATCTGCAAGCAAATAACCAGATAGGCTTTCATGGAGAATTGGCAGGCTATAGATATCTTGATTATCTCTCAAAAATAATACCAACTGATCCATAAGTTCAGTTTTAGTTGGATTAATAAAATCCAAATGTTTTACTATTTCCTGATTATTCCCTTTCCTGAAAAAACGTAAATTTTCTAATTTAGCACGGTATTTTTCTGGGGGATTTATAAAAAAAGCCTTGTTAATTATTCTGAGCTTAAATGTATCATTATCATAAAACTCATCTGCTCCAGTACCGCACAACTTTTGGTAATTCCCGAAAATGGTAATTTTACCAAGCTTTCGTTGCAAAGCTATACGAATCAAAAACAAACTCTGATCTTCAAACACTGAGTTTCCTTGTTTTTCGTTAATAAGTGCAGAAAGGGATGACAAGCGTTTTTCATCATTTATTGATTCCAGAGTATCACTTTGGTATACAGTGGTAGCCTCCGTATCCAGCCATTGAATCTTACTTGCATATTCTTTCAGCTTAGAATTGTTAATGTCAATATCATCCTTGGGATAAAACAAAATCGTTTTCTTTTTATACAATGCATACGCCAATTCTTCTTTTATTATAAAGTCTGACCTTTCTATGTCTTTTGTGTATATGAGCAGGAAAAACTCGGAATTGTCAATACCATTATGGATTCGTTTAGTATATTCTTCACCAACATACTGATGTAATTCATCCAAATCAAACCATACCTTTATATCATGTCTCTCCAATTCATTATATAATCGTGACACATAGGCTCTAGACTCATGCTTATAGCTAATAAATACATCTTTTTTCCCTGCATTAGATAAATCATCGTCCACAGCAATCCCATTTGTTATTTCTTCTATCACTTGAGCAAGCTTGTCATGAACTAGCTCGACAAAAGTGTGGGCAGAATCATTGGCGGGAGATATTTCAAGTTTTGTAAGAATTCGCATCTGGGGGCTATCTATCAAATATTGGCCATCAGGAACGGCTTCATTATATTCTTTTAGACTTATTGGCCTCCTGTGTCCATTTTCAACCAATAGCTTTTCAAACTTTTTTCTTTGTGTATCTCCTAAAGTAGCTGTCGCATTCAAATAGAACCGTATTAGAGATGTATTAATAGCCTGTTTCTCTAATTTTCTCAATGTTAACTTTTCTCCATTTAGTTCGTTGTATAACTGACTGCAAATTAAAGAAAGCATTAAAGAATTAATTTCACCATTCTCATAAACTTCCTGAAGAATTTTATCGGTAATAATTGTCGAATCAGCTTCATCGATATATTCTTTTCCCGGAATTAGAATCACATCACGAGCTCCCTGTTCTGTAAGACTGCGCAGGCGATAGCGACAATGTTTTAGGCTATGCAACGAACAGTTGTCAAGAGAATCCTCAAGCCGATATAGGTCGTCTTCTCGGATAGATAGGACAAAACGAAAATTGAAATCATAAGTATAATTTTGTCCGTCTACGATGCAATCTCTTATAGCATGGTTCTCATCAATGATATAATTAAGTTGAGCTAACAGTACTTCTGTCTTTCGACGCCAATCAATCTGACGGAATGTCTCTTCGAATTGGTCAAAAACAATAACCGGGAATGTAATGTTACCATCTTTATCAAAGAAACGTCGCCTGGCAAACCAACGCCACAAAAAGTCGATATCGGTGGAATCTGTTACTTCATTTACAACATTGAGAATTAAAATGTTACCGCCTGCATAACAAATAGTACGTTCAATGGCATCCGTAATAATGTCTTGAAATGTCCGAGTTTCATCAGTCATGCGAAGACGAATACTGAGTGGAGTGTATCGTTTACGACGTAAGGCAGGGAACACACCGGCATTCAACAATGAGGTCTTGCCTATACCACTTTTGCCGTATAGAGTAACAAAGAAGTTATCGTCTACTAGACGTGTCACATCAAAAATGTCGTTGTTGCGTCCGCAAAATTTCAAAGACAGATTGCTCTTTATAGGGTCTTCGTATGACGAAAGCCCTGCCCAAGGATTATGTCTGCGATCTATTTGTTTCATAATTCTTCAATACCAAGTTCTTTATAAATCGATGATAAAAGTTTTGCATAGCCAACCTTTTCTTCTGAAAGAAAAGTATTAGGCTTAGCCATCATATCAACACCTGTAGTGGCTTGATTGCCCACTATACGTACAAATATCTTATGATATTCACTCCGAAGATTGTAACCATTAATAGCGACAGGATATATCTTTAAGTTTATGTTATCTGCAGCCCAACGCCATTCTTGACTGTAAAATGTATCAAGGGCTTCCCCCTTATCTTTCAGTTCTTTAGCTATGGCAGGCGAGAGAATAGGTATAAAAATTTTAGCATTCTTAATTGCTTCATGGATAACTCGTTCATATGGATCGCCTACGTTCAAGCTGATATTGTCAAACCAAACGTTCAGATCATTTTCTCGATTCAATTTGCAGAATAAGGAACTAGCTTCAAGTAAATCTTTGCTTTTGTATGAAATAAAGATCCCGCCTTCACGCCGTTTTGCAAGGACCATCTCGCGAAATGGGCTATTTTTAGCAGTGGACGTAAGTAATGTATAAATGTATTCCATGAATTTCCATACGTCATCATGCATACAAACGTCAATGCCAGCAAGATAGTCTTTTAGATTTTTGTCAGAAACATTCTCTTGATTGAAAACAATCGAGAGATTATCAATAGTGTGAGGATTGCCATCACGATTTCTAATGCCAAAGCCTCTGGTAATTATATACCAAAAGAAACGAAAATACCAATTGTCGAACTTGCACCCCAATGCAAGCATCCGTTTTTGACGGAGGAAAGGTACAATTGCCTTGTTTCCTTGATCCAATTTCATCCATTTTTCTATGCACATGATGGCATCTTCATCGGTCTCAACGAAATGACGTGGGTTATAGCCATCTTTTGCATTCACTTTACCAAAAATATAAAATAGTGTGGGTTGTTTGTATGAGTTGCTTCGGCAATTTTCGTAGGCGGTATTAAAGTCCAAAATTGAACGTTGGTCCTCGATATTCACTATACGTAATTCCTCACCTACTTCATTCCATATGTGGCGTAGCAGTGTTTCAAGGTAATTATCAATGGTCGTCGTAATAACAAACTTGAACAACCTTGTGCGTAACAAATCGGTGAGTTCTGGTGAAATATCTGTCAATTCGTATACCATACGATTTGCAAGTAAACGAAATATAGGATCAACCTCGCCTATCCGCGTACCTTGGTGCACATCAGTAAAACTTCTATGAACTATAAAGTCGTTCTCTTTCAACTGGCGCTCTTTGTTTATTTCATTAATTATAAACTTATTTATGTCTCCACCAGTGTTCTGGAACTTATTACGATCAAGAATGACGCCGCTACCAACGACAAGAATGTATTCGTTGTTGAAAACTCCATCAACGAAAGTCTTTTCATCGAATACCCGATCTTTAGGATTCGTGCCAATATTTGCTGTTTCTGGTTTTAGGCCCATTTTGTTTGTTACTTACTATTTATATATTAAAATTTCTGCGTACAAAATTACAAATAAATCATTAAACAAACGAAAAAATGATCTTTTTTAGAGCTAAAATAATAAAAATCAGATGCTTTTACTATGTAATGAAGCGTAAAATGATAAAAAAAGGCATTAAGGTAAGTCAATCTAAAACAGATGATACCTGTTGGCTATCATCTTCAAGAAGGTAACGAGCTAAAACAAAAAGGTCTTCGTGTGAATAGTTTGACCTCTTTAGTAAATATATAGATGAAATCTTACATCTACTTCTTCTGTTTTGTTATCTCGACAAACATAGCTATGAGGAGGGTATGAATCATCGCCAAGGAAGAATTCTATCACCAATACAGAATCATCTTCGTCATCATGAATTAGTATTTCATACATTCCCGGTTCCCATTCCTCTGTGCATATAAACGGGAATTCAAAAGTCGGACCATCAAAGGCCCCATAATGAAGTTTGGTAGTATGTGACATATCAGCCATAAGAGTGGAGTCTGCTGAAAGGATAGACACGTTGAAGCGGTCTAATTTGAAGAAGGCACCTTTTCTTCCAATCAAATCGACACATGCATCCCCAATTATGGAGTCTTTTGAGGGGAACCTTAATCTGAGCAACACGGAAGTCACTTGATTCCAGTCGCGCTCAACATTGCGCTCTTGCTCGACGAATTGATGGTTTTTCTCTAATGCCTTTAGCAAAGACTTCAGTTCCTTGGGCAATATCTGTTCTTTATTCTTTTTCATTTCAAGCCAAAATCTGCAAGATTAATACCTAATTCATCAGCTATTTCTTCCTGAGATTGAGAGTCCTTATATTGTCCTACTTTGGATTGAAGATGATGAGAAGCATACAGAATATCATTCTCACTGAATTCTGCCTCATACAAGAACATCATAGGGAAAGCAACTGGCAGATTCTCATCGGTATTAACAGGAAGAGTGAGGTTGTCAAGCCCCTTTACGCCATAGATTACCTCTATATCAAATGTTTCCCAGTCATTCCTCATAGCTCTATGGTCTGACACCAAGTCTGCAGTAATCAATATGCCATAAACATGGGGGATGTTCCTTGTAAGCCTAAGAAGGCGATTGCGGAAAAGCTCACATGTGAGAGCAAAATCTGAAACAAGTTCTCTTTTGGGCGGTACTCCATCAGATGTGCCTTTGTCAATAAGTACAAGTGCCAACTCCCGCTCTGTTGCATAGAGATAACAGTCATTCTGGGTAAGCAATGGGCCTATACCGTTGCATTTGTTGGAATAGACGGATGTTTCCCTCCCCAATTTCTCCATATACTCCAAAATGAAGAGGTTGCTTTTGTTCAAAAATTCGTTGTACATAAATATTTCGTTTATACTATATGAGTCTATGAACTATTATATTCTATCACCACATACTATTATCTCAGAAGCCAAAACGATTCTTTTCAATTAACTCATTTGCTGGGAGAACATCCTCTGGTGTGAGTAGTCGCATTTGTCGTTTATCAACAGGGTGCATTTGAACACAGCGGGTCGCGTGTTGAATGTATATCCGTTCCAACTCGTTTGCAACGAATCGGGCATTCCCCCATGACTCAGCATCTCTCTGGTTATAAGCCTTTGTAACAACCTTTTTATATTGAATCCAAGCTTGTGGAGTGAATTCGTATTCATATTCTCTTACCCTGCGAAGTGTAATGTCTAATAATTCATCAATGGTAAAGTCAGAAAAGACGAACTTGTTCGGGAAACGAGATTGTAGTCCAGGGTTGGAATTGAGCAATGCCTCCATAGGCTCTTTATAACCACAGAGCACAATGGCAATGTCACGCTTTGACTCGTCGGCAAGGATGTTCAGTAATAGCTGGATGACTATCTTTCCCGGATCACTCTCGTGTTTACCATTGAGGGTATAAGCTTCGTCTATCATCAGTACACCACCTTGCGCTTTTTCAAGTACCTGACGCATCGAGCGTTCTTCATCTCCCCAATGTGTGCCGATGAAAGTACCACGATCACAAATAACGACATGTCCTTTTGACAAAGCCCCAGCTTGTCGTAACAGCGAGCCATAAATCTTACATACTGTGGTCTTGCCTGTGCCTGGCTTTCCGTAAAAGACACTATGCAGAGATACTTCATGTAGCTTACCGTTGGGGAACAATTCTTTTGTGAGCTTATTGTACTTAGTCAATGCGATTAGCTCTGCCATACGTTTCTTAATATCAGTACAACCGACCAACTTGTCCAATTCTTCTTGTGGATTACTAATTGGACGTAATATCTCAACACAAACAGTGACATTTTGATTTTGCTCTATATAACCATCTGGGATGGAAATATCTTCAATGACATGAACACTTTCTTCAGATGATTCTTTGCTAACGATTTCTGTCGTTTCCTCTGGCTTTCCAATACCAGAGTATCTTGGATTCTCAAATGGGAGATTATCTTCATCAACCACTTCAAATCCGTCATTTAGAAAATGATTGAGTAGCTTTTCGAACTCTTCGGAATCACTATCATCCCCTTCCTTTCCATTCGTTCCGCTATTTTGCGAGTAATCAGGAGTTTTAAATCTAAAACCTCTTATAGCAATGCTATCTATTATCTCCCTTGCTTTCAGATTATAGTTTTCATTAGTGGCGATCTCTCTGTGTCGAAGATTCGTGAGATTATCGACAACATGGATATTCATAGATTCCCATTTATCTTTCATGTCTCTTGCATTAAGGATATTGCTTTCTGAAAGCAGTACACCATAGATATCTATAGGTGGAAAAAAATTGATTGTCAAGTCTTCCATCTGTTTGATGGTCTCTGATAATTGCCATACAGGACTCGTTCGAGAGCCCTTATGAGAATAGTATTCTGGTGCGTCAACATCATAACGATCTCCTTCATCTGCTATTTCTTCAATCCTTCCACAAAGGTCAAAGCATACTACTACCATACTAATGTCATGGAGATAGATGACAAGATTTTTATCTTTCAAATATGGTTCGTAGCCCTTCAAATGAGCAGAATAGACTGCGGTGTTCACAGCCAGCCTATCCATATGTTCAAGAATTGTATTCTTGGTCTGTTTCTTAAATTCTTCAACAATTCTGCTTGCCATCGACTTATATACCAGTTATTACATCTGATATAGTGAGTCTATAGCGATGGCAATTCTATCACCATCATTAAAAAAGCCCTATCTCGGAGAAGAAATAGGGCAAATGACATTGATACTTTAAGTGCTTATCCTTGCTGAATTGCTTCGTAGAATTTTCTTTGAGCAGCACGGAGCATTGCAATACCACGAGGAACAAAGTCGGCCAAAACAGGGGTGGTGTCCACTATTACCTCGAAACCAATCCATACGGCATCGGGTACAGGAGTATAAGCTTTCACCACCTTCATTCCTGAATTCACTTTGTTCATTGCAAGCAAGACAGCAGGGAAATTTTCCTCTGTTACATCATAGATGCCTGGCATCATCAAACGGAAATACTGGTCATCATCTTCATCGTAGAAGAAAATGAAATTAAGGCCTTCGCATTTGAATGCAAGACCATACTCGACTTCCTTTGGACAGAATCCCTCTTCACGGAGGTAATTCAACATTAATTCTTTTAAGTTCATACTCACTTGCTTTTAGTTATTTGAAATAAAATTATTGTATAAATCCTATCTTGGGGCGCTTATTCCTATTGTCGACGTCCTCCATCTTCTGGTGAAGATTTTCGTAACTATTCACAACATCCTTGCTGATAGAAGGATGGACACTACTAATAATCTCTTCGAGCAACTGTTGAGTGATGGGCTGATCATTAAAGGCTGCACTCATAGCAGCGTCGTTGACAATATAAGCGATGTCACTTGCTATATATCCATCGGTGAGGTCTGCCAGACGATCTGAATCGATATCATCGCAAGGCCTACCATTAAGATGCAATTTGAACATTTCACTTCGTGCCTCCTTGTCTGGCATGGGGATGTATACCATTTTATCTATACGACCAGTCCTGAGGACAGCAGGATCTATCATGTCTGGTCGATTGCTAGTGGCAATGACAAATATACCACGTTGGGCACAGTTATTTAGCTGGCTAAGAAACTCGTTTACCTCACCAGCCTGATGTTCGGCACCCTTGTTCGAACGATTCGGGACAAAGGCATCAAACTCATCAAAGCAGATGATGGTAGGTTTGCTTTCCTCTGCTTTCTTGAAAAGGTCGGCAATCTTCCCTTGTGAGCCATGTACATAGATACTTCCCAAATCACTGGCTTTTACCAACATGAAATTGAAGCCAGTCTCTTCGGCAAATTTCTCTGCAAAGAAACTCTTTCCGCATCCTGGAGGACCATAGAACAGCATACCATTGGGGGGAAGCAACTTGTATTTCGCGGCTTTTTCTTTGTCCTTTAGGATGAATATCACCTTCTGATTCAGCATCTGCTTCAACTGATCCATTCCTGCAATATCCTTAAAACCGTTGCCTTTCCCCTTTTGAATATCAACCTTGGCCTCAGTTGCCTGCTTTTCTTCGTCAACCACGTTATTGTTAGAGCCGGATTGCCGTCTCGGCTGCTCAGGATCTTTGGGTTGATCCAATTCATTAACTCTGTTGGGATTCTGCAAATCGCCTATAAGCAATTCTGCATCGGCATATTTGCATGTGCCATTATTGTTCAGACCTTTCTGTATGATACGCATATAGCCCTCGTCTATATTAAGATTATCAAGATTTAGAGGAGTCTTTCGGGCTTCTTTGACAATCTTGATGCGTTCTTTCCTATCCGCACCTTCAGGGATTTCAACATCCCAAGGCACACGATTTGTCAGCATGGTATAAAACAACGCTACCACAGAGAAAAGGTCTGTGGCATTGTTATACATTCCAACAAACGTCGTATTGGACTGATAACGTTCATCCAAATCTGAAGTGTCAAATGATGGTGATCCACCTACGTATTTAGAGACATGACTCATGTCTATCAGCTCTGCCGTACCCCCGGTTCTTTCAGACAACATGATATTCCGTGGGGTAATATCATTATGAAAGAGATTGCGTTCGTGCATATATTTCAAACCGTCAAGAATATCATTCATCACCTTAACAGCATCCTCTACAGACATGCTTCCTTCACGCATCAGTTTGTCTGCAAGCAATTCTCCACTGAAATAGTTGGTAATCACGTACTCGCATTCGCCAACTTGTTCATCACAATATGTCCCACTGTCTACGTATGATACAATATTCTTGTGGCGTAACTTGGACATATAATCAATGCATGCGACCTTATGATTCTCGTCAAGCATTTTCTCTGGCGTATTTTTAAGGATGAATAGCTTCAGGAAGAACGGTTCTTCCTTTTCATCCTCTACACGATACGTCTCACAATAGTTATTCTCCTTTATGAGACGCATGACTTCATATTTGCCAACTCGCAGATTACTATTTAATATTGCCATTTTATCTATTTGTTTGTAATGTTTACCTACCGGTTTGCTGCGTCACGATATCTTTCCTCTGCTACTCTAATTTTAGTCAGAGCCTCTGCACAACCTAATTGATATGCTTGATTGTAAGCAGATCTTGCTCGAAGGAGAATAGTCAGTTTAGCACTCTTAATAGGCTTCATATTACCATGTCCTTTTACGTCTGGGAGTAGGTCTGCTGTACTGATAAGCTCGTCTCCCATAGACATCCAACTCCGCATCTCAGCTCTTTTCATCTCCTCAAACGTCTGCCTCAGTTGTTCATTTGCATCGGCAAGTTCGTTGTCTAGAGTTGATATTTGCTGGTTCTTGTCTTCGATAACACTGTTGAGCCTGCTTATTTCTTGTTCGTTTAACTCAATAGTTTGGCGGAGATTCTCTATCAAAGCGAGTTGTTGCTTATCTACTTTTTTCTCGGATACGGCATTAAGCCGTTTTTTGATTTCTCTAATGGATTCGGATATTCTTTCTGCTGTGGTACGCGTATCCAAGTCAGCTCCATTTTCTACATTTCGGTGCAGGGAAATAGTTCTGCCAGTGATTGCATTTAACTCAACCATAATACCGTCAAGTTCAATTCTCGCCTCTTCATTTTTTGAAATTGTTCCGTCAACCTGCTCTTTTAACATGTCATACTTTTGCTGAAGCGCATCGTAAGTTTCCTGCGGAACCGTAGGGGCTTCGTTCTGCTTGGAACCACATGAAAGTAGCAACCATACTCCTATGATACAAGTATAAAGACTTAGTTTGTTAATATCCATATATCTGAGAAATTAATTGTCGTTGATCTTGTTTGTTCGTCGTATGTTATATACCCATCTCCGAGTTCTTCACTACGGAACAGACCTTTCCCTCGGTCAAGAGTCAAACTATAGTGTTTGATGGGCATATCACTATAAACGGCCATATCGTATTTGCAGTCTCCGAGTTCCGAAATCCTGGCTGTTATACCTTTCGAAGATATTCCGTCGGCTTTCGGAACAAAATATAGCCCCGCCAACTCAGCAGGCAATGAGACGTGACTATTCTCTTCAACCAACTGCTTGTTCTGAATACTTTCGGATGCTAATCCTTCTTGAACAGCCTGCCTATATTCCGTTTGTTCTTTTATTGTATTTCCTTCTTTAGTATCTGAGAATAGATTTCTGAAGATCATGAAAAGACATAGGATTAGAATGACAGCAATAACAATAATAAATACACCCGCATTAGTGCCTTTCGCTCCTTTGGGAGAAGAAAGACTTGGTTTGGTTGACGTTTTTGCTTCTAATTTCAAAAGTGTCTCAATGCGAGTCGCCATACTCTCGTCAAACCGACGATAGCGGGCTTGGTTTTTGTAATAATAGTCGGACAACATCTTTATGGCTGATGTTGCAGTTATACTTGATGGCGCTTCTAAACCAATGTGATTATCGTAGCAGTATCGTAATGTCTCTGCAGCCTTCAAAACCAAGGAGATATTGCTTTTCACATCACTGCCAATTCCTCTTTTCTCCATGAGGAATGCTGTTTCCATAAGCAATATCCCACGACAAAGACTCTTACGGCATTCACTGAATTTGCCAATACTCTCAAATGGAAGAAAAGAGGAAGAAAGCAATTGCCACTGTTCTTCGATATTGGATGTGTGCTCGAATATGTCGTATAAGAAGGATAGATAGGAGTTTTTCCACTCCTCAGAATCCTCGAGGTACTTAAGCGTCAGGTTAAGACCTTTGTCGGTCATCTCCTTCCATCCATCGGCATTTCCGATGTCCAGTCGGAAATGGCTCCATTCATAATAGACAGACGTGATGGCATGGTAGGTGGACAACGATATTTTCTTGTCTCTATAGAGGGTTGTCAATGTAGACTCCACCTGATAGAATGCTGTTTCTGTCAGGTTCTCATTCTTTGACTCACGGCCGATGGTCCTACACTCTTTTCCTAATGCTTTGAAAAAAGTGGCATCATCCTTTGGTGAGGCAAGGTTTTTGTATATGTTGTCTATAGAGCGTTCCATATGCACATTCCTATTTGTGTCTGAGCGATTCAAGTAATCCTGCCCATCCCAGTTTCTCATACCGCTGCTTTTGGAGTCGATAGCCATCGCCATAGACAAGATCAGCATTCTTATACATCCGTTTCATTAAATAATGGGCGAAATCGGAATCATCCTTAACGTAGATAAAAGCATTGCCAAGATTACAGAAACCTTCACTCTCATCATTGGTAACTTCTCTGCCGTAAAGCGCCAACCACGAATGAAGCATTTCATGAGCCAACACTCCTTGGAAGTACAACCTTGGCAATCCGTAAGTCATGTAAATCCGAAAATCTGCCAAGTTAGGCGTTCTCGTCTTATAATAGCGGATATGCCCAAGAGTTCCCTCCATCTCATCGGTAGGTTTCATGCTGATGGGGATGGTTAATGGGATGCCAGTAATGCCAAGTTCATCGAACACTCTGATTACCTTCTGCCGACATTGCTCAACTTGCGCATCAGTGGTTACAGATGATGAAGAACAGGTACTACAGATTGCAGTGTCTTTACCCAACATAACAGGCTTACCAGAGATAATACGTCCACAACAAAAACAGAAGCGCGGTTTCACGTCATCGTGTTCTGTGTGCGAGAAGTTTCCCCATTCATCTTCATAATACTTGCTACGAATAGGCTTACCACAAACACAACATTGTTTCTCAATATGCTGGTGGTAGCATTCTTTATGATAATATTTGTTTTCTAAAGAATAAGAAGATGTAGTAATTGGTTTGTGACAATATGCACAAACTTTCTTCCCTGATGCCGGATTGCACTCAGTGTGATAAGGCAAGCCCTTATAGGTGACAAAGAATCCCGCTAGTTTCTGCCCACAATAAGCACATTCAAGGCACTTCTTGTGGTAGTATTTCCCCGCGACAGGAATTCCATCACCGGCAATAACCTTATGACACTTAGTGCATATCCGTACAGGCATATTGCGTCGTATTAAAGAACCTCGGAACCGATAGTTGCAGTAACTGTCTTTCCCATCAGTTCTAACAGCTTAGCCATACTGGCTCCAGATGAAAGTTCCTCATGAGGATGGCTCATCTCAGTAATCTCTGACTTGGGAACTTGTTTCAAAGCTGCGTACTTTTCATCGACTGCTCCCCACAAAAATAGTTTGATATGGTTTTCAGCCAAATCCTGCTTCAATTCATCGAGGTTGTTGATGGCGAAAGTTGACTTTGTGGACGAGTGTAGATCCTTGGCTGGAGCATCTGTGAATACCACGACAATCTTGTGAGCCCTGCGCCACTGTGAACTCTTGGCAGCCACGATGATTGCATCAAGCGTTGACTCTGGGGCATCACCACCATCACACATACGGATACCTGCTACCTGTGACTGGAACGATGCGACATCAGAAACAAACTCATTTTTGTTCTGTGGCTCTTCACCTTTTTCAAGGTCACCATAGCCCATGGCTCGCATACGCCAGTCGATAATAGTACTCTGGTCTGCATTAAGACCTTCAACGAATTTGTTGACATAAGCCTTAACGTTGTCAATAACTGGCTTCATGGAACCAGTGCAGTCAAAACAAAATACGACATCTGCCACAGCTTTGGTTTTCATGACGGATGCGCCTGGTCTTTTTTGTAAACCCATAATCTTCTATTTTAAGATGTTAAACTTATAATACTTCTATTGTAAAACTCACGATGTCAGTTCCTTTGCCTGTGCTGAAGATGGAGATCTTATCCCCGTTCTTCACCATAGTAGGCTTGCTGGACATCTCTATACCGTTGAGTTTGATTTTGTTCTTGGCAAAGCCGTTAGCAGGACAGC
>OCTW011601412.1_pt1 | contig 27645 bp, 26 predicted proteins | sample 1539671 | NCBI WGS metagenome assembly OCTW01 (sample SAMN02144230, study PRJEB22623) | gut metagenome | biome: sheep rumen | host: Ovis aries | place: New Zealand | reverse complement strand
GGGCGTTATCGGCTTTGAAATCGGGCGCCACGCCTCCAAGCGGTTCAAAACAAAAATCCCGGAGATTATCGCCGGGATTATCTTGATTGCGATTGGCGTGAAGATGTTTGTGTAGAAGTTTTTTAGGGTTCTACAATTTTCCATTCGCCGATGGTGCGCTTTTCAGCATCAAAGCTAACACCAATTTTGAACAGCTTTTTAGGCGTTCCGTCTTTAGACAGGCTTGCCGTGTAGGGGATTAAATATCCCTTGTCATCGATTTGTTTAAGAGCATCTTCCGCAGAGCCGTTCTTGTCCAATTTAAACTCGAACATAAAAACAGCATCGGCAGTTTCCACGACGGCATCACTACGGCCAGCAGCACTGCATTCCTCGGTTCGCACAACATAAGGTGTACACAATTTGAAAATCAGAAACAGGACAGTCTTGTAGTGGTTTTCGTCCTGATGCTCAGCATTGTACGGAATGCCACTCATGAACGCGCGGACCTGCACCAAAGCCTTTTCGATGTCCTTTTCTTCCAAAGCATCAACAAAGCGCAACAAGAACGAATCGTTGTCAACCACATCGTCCATGGCGTAGTAAGGCATCAACGCTTTCAAAAATCCGAGTCGAACCTCGTCATTGGGGAATCCGAGTATATAGCGATTGCCGGATTTCACGGACTTGATGGTCAGGTAGCCACTCTGATACAGCATAGGAATCGGGCTCTTCGCCGTTTCTGTCGGGGCATCAAACATGTCCTGCGAGGCTTCAAAGCCAGTGTCAAAAGGAATAGGATCCACCTTATACTTGCGCATAAGACGCGTCAAGATAGTCGGTGTACCCGTGGAAAACCAGTAGTTAGCAAGATCCTTGTCGCTCAAAGCGTTTATCAGACTAAACGGGTTGAACACATCGGGTGAGTTTTTACTGAAGTGGTAGCCGTCGTATTGGCGAGTCAGCGCATCACAAGCACCTTCATAGGAGAGAGCGTTTTTGTCAGCAAGTGCCTGGATTTCGGGTTGCATCTGCGTCAGCAGTTCTTCCTTAGTGATACCACAAATTGACGCATACTGATCATTCATCGTGATGACTTTCAGGTTATTGAGTTCGCTAAAGATACTGAGTTGGCTGAACTTGGAAATTCCCGTAAGGAAGACGAAACGCAACATGCCACCAAGAGCTTTCAGCGGGCTGTAAAGGCTACGCACCTGAACGCGAATGTCTTCGAAAGATTCCATGCCAAAAGTATCGAGCATGGGAGCATCATATTCATCTACAAGGACCACGACCGGTTCACCAGTCTGTTCATGAGCTGTTTCAATAATCCGCGCTAAGCGAACACCCCAAATATGGTTTTCCGGTTCTGTTTTTATGTTGAACCGTTTTTCCTGAGTTTCCAGAATCTTGTTCAGGGATTCTGCCAATGAATTTTTGCCAGCATATTTTACAATACTCATATCCAGTCGGATGACGGGATATTTTTTCCACTCCGTTTCGAGTTTTTCAATAGCAAGCCCGGTAAACAGGTCTTTGCGGCCTTCGAAATAGTATTGCAACGTACTGACCAAAAGCGACTTTCCGAATCGACGCGGGCGTGACAAGAAATAATACCGGTCAGAACTGACCATATTGTAAATCAAATCAGTTTTATCTACATAGTACTTTTTGTCTTCGCGAAGAATCGCGAAATCCTGCACGCCAATAGGGAATCTTTTCAATGCCATAATCATAATATATAAAAACTTGATGTACCTTTGAATGAGTTTCTTATTTTCTTCACAGAGTTTGGCAAAGCTCATAGAAATCATCGTTTTCTACATATGCTCTGATAAGACTATGAATTGAACCACTATGGATTTTGGTTCGAACGATAACATAATACCGTTTGAAACTATCTGGATTATCCCTGATACTATCAAAAATTCGAAGCCACACAGAATTCATCAAATAAAGAGATTTATTTTGGAGCTCAAGAAATCGACATTTATTCTCATATTCCAACTGAGAAATTTCCTTAAAATCGGGCTTTTCTAAAAGAGACTTGAAAAAATTCGCACACTTTTTAAGATAGTCCAATAGATTTGGCTCAACCGTATTCCCTTTTTTATAAAAAATCAGGTGTTCAACTTCGCTTACATCATATTTTTTTAGAATTTCTTGAATTCGTTTATTTACTTCATCGTGTGCGTCGTTCAATTTTTTGCAGGAATCCGATTCCTGTTTCTCAATTTTTTCTCTTTTTTCAGCGATATAACAGTCAATAATTCCGCCGACATCGCATTTGTCACCAATAGCCGCTATGAGTTGTTCCTTTAATTTATCCAAGGGAATGTAGCGAGCAACATGGCGATTCCGCGCTGAGATAAACATAAAACTTGCAAACTGTTTTTCTACACTCATTGTTTCGGCAGAATTTTCATCTACATCCAAGCAATTACGCAAATCTTTTTCAGGCAAATAAATGTCGGTATCAAGAATATGTTTTATGAACACCTTGTAAGGATCTTTACCATTGCTAAGCTTTTTATCTTTGGAGTCCATCTCAAGAAACGCAGAACATACACTAGCAACAGGCACATTATACGAAAGGATTTCCTGAATACTATCATCAAAGCCACAGGATCCTAACGAACGGTTATCCATCCTTTTCTTAATAAAAAAGTTTTTTTCTTCTTCGGAAAAATGTTCATCAACAAATTTATAATACTGTTCATCCTTCACACCTAAATATGTTGCAGCAAAAGCCTCTAGCATTTGGTCTTTTTCAATAGGCAACCTACGGATTCTTTTATACAAGTCTTCAATTCTGCAACGAAGAGGCATTCCAATCTTTCTCTTCAAAATTTTATTCGCCATATCCACAGCATACTTACATTGCCCATAAGTAATATCGTCGCTGCACAACGCTTCGCCATTCAAGCGATCATCCAAAAGACAACCAATAGCGAGAAGCGCATTATGATAGGGTTTTCCCTGGGTTTTACCACCCCAAAAAAAGCGCAACCCCCTCACATAAGGATTTTCAAAATTAATACTTCCATTTTGTGCATAGATATACATCAATGGGTCACAATATTCCACATTTTCTTTTGGAGGACTAATTTTGCGAGGTAAAAAGAAATCTTCTGCAATCATCATATAATTGCCATCGCCCTCAGTACGCCAGCCAACCCCACTAGAAAGCTTACGTTCTACACTTTCTACAGCCGCAAAATATTTACAGTCAAACTTTTCGAATTCCTGAATTTCGATAAATTTAAAAGCATCAACAAGAACGAGTGTTTCCTCGTAAGCCTTTTCCCATTGTACGGGATCAATTTTATTTGATGCGTGAAGAGATATGAATACGCCCATACAGTCTCCTGTGTTTGTTGTTTTTACGAATCGTAGTAAAAATTAACTCCATCACATTCTCGTGCGCAAGGGGTCTCAGTTTTACTATAAAAACATCGTAGAAAGACCGTAGTTATTGATATAAGGCGCAATTCATACATCAATGATGAGCCTTTTTTGAGCGAAAAAAGCATTTGTAAAATTTATAACACAATCTTGGAACCGTTAACTCACATAAAAAAGGATGCTCCTTGAAAAGGGCATCCTTTTTCTCTCAGAGAGATGTTTGTGTAGATTACGATTTTTTCTTTTCGCCGTAGCGGTAACGATATCCGTACCCGTAACCATATCCATAGCCGTAGCCATAACCGTAAGCCCCGCCATCGTGTACGCACTGGTTGAGCACGATAGCCTTCTTGTCAAGTTTTGCCATGCCAAGCTGATCCACGATTTCTTGGATGTTTTCCATGGAATGCTTCTTGTATTCGATAACGATTAGGCCAAAATCAGCCAACTTGGCGATAGCCTGAGCATCCGAAACGAGCAAAATCGGCGGGGTGTCGATTACGACGACATCGAACTTGGCCTTGCATTCATCAACGAGATCGGCAAAGGCTTTAGAGCTTACCATTTCACCCGGATTCGGCGCGTGCGATCCATTGGGTAAGAAGAATACGCCATCGCCAATATCAATAACGCAATCATCCAGCATTGCATTGTTGATTACAATATCGGAAACGCCCTTTTCGTGCTTGTGAGAAAGGCGGGACTTGCGCAAGTCCGCATCGATAAAGACAGCGCGCTTGCCTTGCTTGGCAAAGAGGTAAGTCAAGTTCAACGAGACAAAGGACTTGCCCGCCCCAGGTGCGATACCGGTCACCAAGAGGACTCGGCCCCCCTCATCAAGGAATGAGAATTCCAGCGCTGTACGGAGTGCCCTGATCTTTTCGACCGCCAAGTCTTCGGAATCGGCCTTGGCCAATATAAAGCGTTTGTCGCTTACGCCCGGAAGTTTGTGACTGATGTGGGTCTTGGGAATTTTCGCATAGACGCTCACGCCAGTTTCACGCTCGATTTCAGAAGAAGAGCCGACGCCACGGTTGCGGATACTATGCAAAAGGAAAATCAGCACCAAACTAAATCCAAAACCGCCAGCGAAACCTGCTGCCACGATTTTCTTACGATTGGGCTTAGACGGAGCAGCACGAACATACGCAGGGTCCACAATACGCACGTTACCAATTTCACTAGCACGCACCACGCGGAGCTGTTGAATGTTGTTTAAAACAGAAGTGTAAAGTTGGTTATTGATTTCAACATCTTGTTGCATTTTCAAGACATCTTGCTGGGTTGTCGGTAACCTTTTCGTTTTGACTTCTTCTTTGCCAATTTCTCGGCTAATGCGTTGTTGCTGTTGCATAATCGCCTGCATTGCAGGGTGATCTTCCTTAAATAAGCGAGCCTTTTCTTGATATTCTTGCTGCAAAGTCAGCAATTTTGTTTTCAGTTCAACTTGACGTTGAAGCGTTCCTTGAGCTTCGGCACCGAGATCAACAGTCCCCACCTTATTACGATAGTCCGTCAATAAACGTTCTGCAGAATCCAGTTTTGCCTTAATAGAAGGGAGTTGTTCTTCCAAGAATTCCAAAGACTTTTCTGCCTCGGCACTGCGCATTTCAACATTCTGGCGAACATACGTTTGGGCAATAGCGTTCAGCACATCGGCAGCACGGTCTGGATAGCGGTCCGAAATCGAGATTTCCAAGATATTCGAATTTTTGGTCACTTCAACAGCATTCACGCGACCTCGAAGCCCCTCGGCAACAGCAAGAATAGGGGCCTTAGACAAACTAAATTTTTGCCCTGGTTGTGCATAAATAGCCTTGACACAAATAGCAACAGTATCCGCTCCCATTGGGATGCGGTACGTCTCGCCGATTTTACCCACAACGACACTTTGTTCCATCGGCGAGAAGAGCTCGTAAGAATCCGAAGACTTTACCTCGGCTATCCACTGGCCTTTAGTCGCCAAACGAGCCTTGGGAGGTTCAAATAAATCAAGATCCATTCGACCTTCCCTGCGCATCAACCTATCTTCAAGACCAATAGGCTCAGCCGAATAATTCAAATGTAACTGTTCCACCACGGGAATCATAACACTTAAGCTTTTAATCAAGTGAATTTCGGCAACCGCCGGACTTTGCGCCTCAAACAAGTCACCGATATCAGCAATAGCTTTGCCACTTTTGGACTTTGTATCGAGTTGGAGCATTGTCTTGTTTTCGAAAATGTCACGCGTGTAACGCGAATATAAGATTCCAACAAGCAGTCCCAAAATCGATAAAATCACGACAAGTTTCCAATGACGCAACATCGAGCCAAAGAGCTCAAAAGAATCACCACTATTAACTTGTTGCAACGGATTTATCATCGGCAACTGATTGATTTGTTTATTATCTGGTGCGGTCATAACATTTCCCTCATTTTTTAATTCTCGTTACACTCCGATTTTTTCCCTAACAATCAACATCAAAAAAACAATGTTCCCAATAACATATCGTTTCCACATGCGGCGAGGTTCCTTGAGGAACCTGTAAAGCCATTCCAAGCCTAATCGTTGCCACTGTTCCGGGGCTCGTTTATAAGTCCCTGCAAAAAAATCAAAGACAGCACCGATTGTCCCCACATGACAATGGATATTCAACCGGTCCCAATTGGCATACGCCCATTTTTCTTGTTTTGGGGCGGTCATGCCAATCCACAGCAAGTCGGGATTGGCATCATTGATCGCTTGTACCATATTTTGGTCATCTTCAATGGTAAAGCGGGGTTTGTAAGGCGGAGAATAAGTCACAACTTCAAGGTTAGAATAAAGAGTAGCCGTCTTTTTACGGATAAGGTCCAGCACCTTCTCGCTAGAACCGAGAAACATCACCCTGCCACCGACCCTATTCAAACGGTGCATTTCAAACGTGAACAAATCCCACCCCGCAATGCGTTCTTTCGGCTGGGACTTTGCCTTTAACCACCGGCACGACCGCACAATGCTAATTCCATCGGGAATGAGCACATCACCCTTCGTCAACGCTTCTTCGAACAACTCGTCCTTGCGAGCATTATTGTACGAATACGCATTAATCGTGTTAATTAACAACTTGCCGTCGGGCAAATTCGCCAAATCAGCCCGACTACAAAGAAGATTCAGGTTCTTTAAGGTTATCATACTCCACTCCGTAATAATTTACATATTCGCAACGATATCATTCAATATCCCCGCAAACCGTTTTTCAAAAGACTGTAGCGTAAATTCGGACTTGAACTTTTTATACCCATTTTCACCATATTGGACTCGTAAATTTTTATCAAGTAAAAGCTTTTCTAAAGCTGTAGCTAAAGATTCAGCATTATTTCGTTCGCAAATCAAGCCGTTTTCGCCATTTACCACCATATCCGGGATTCCACCCTCATTCGTCGAGACAATCGGGAGCTTAAATTCCATGGCTTCAATATTTACCAACGGGAAAGCCTCGTTATGGTAAAACGTCGGAAAAGCAAAAACATCAGCATTTTCAAAATAAGGTGTTTTTTCGGAGCCGTATTTGCGCCCTGCATAAAACGCATTCCCCTCCAATCCACGACTTTTCACTTCTTCGGCAAAACGCACCGCATTCAGTTCATCGGTTTCGCCACCGACAAAATCACAAGTAAAACGGACCGACCGTTCCTTTAAAATTTTCAGAGCATCAAGAAGAACAATTACCCCTTTCGAAACAATCAAGTTAGAAAGGAATAAAATCTTAGGTGTCTCGTTATGGCGTTCAGCAACGGGTTCCTCCCGCAACGATTCCGGAATTCCATTTGGGCAGATAAAAACATTCTCTTTTGATACATACTTCTTTACATCTTCGTAAAGGACATTCGCCAAAAGAATAACCTTCAGTCCTTTAAAGAATTTCTTATAAAGGATATTATCCAGGAATTTGTCCTGCCGACTTGCAACGCCCTTGTTGTGGTAATGAACGACAATCCGCGCATTCGGGGAATATTTCTTTAGGCAGTGCTTGATGTACTGAACGATAACAAAATCCTTATAGAACGCGCCTCCCGCAGCATTGGGGGTAATGTAAACCAGGTCTGGCTGGAATTCTTTTATAGCCTTTTTGAAACGCTTTAGCTGAGACAACAGATTGAAAATCTTTTTGACACCGCCCTTGCCAATATCTTCAAGATTTTTGGCAAGCATCATATTTTCAAAACGGCAATCAAAAGACTCATTCACAATTTTTGAATCATGAATATACTTACCAACCATTGCAGCTCCGTGAACCGGAGACGGCATATGCATAATGAAGAGGACTTTGGGTTTATTACTTAACATATTTTTTAACGATTCCCCTGAAGAACACTTAACAATCTTGGCACAAATTTCTTTAGGAATAGATAAATACAATAGCAGATTGCAAAATTAGTAGCCGCTTGCACAAGCCAAATCATTACGTCAAGACCAATTACGGTCGTATCAATCAAAGACATATAGATATTCCTGATGCCGGTAAAATAAGGATGGCAAAAATAAATAAAGGTACTTGCTAAAGAAATTTTTTTTAAACCTTCACTCGGTTCATATTTCATCAAAGCTCCCATAACACCGAGCATCAAAAGAAGGGGTAAAACAACAGAACTTAATTCAACATGATGAAACAGCTCAAGAATCTTTAAAAATAAATAGCAAAGAACGCACAACAGCCAATTTGTTTTTTTTGATAGACTTTCAAGAGTAATTCCTGATAAAGCAAGATAACTCCCAAATAGCAAATAAACGTTAAAAAAAGGATAAGCAATCGACAATTTTAAACTACTTAAGAAAAGGATTAAAAACAAGGTCAAATGACCTAAATACTTTACAACAATAAAATAAATCGGTGATACAATTGCAAATACAATCAAATTGCGCACAAACCACAACGCCATACCAATCGGATGACCTTCACCAGCATCCCAAAATAACATGATAAAATCAAAAGGATTTGTCAAAGAGAAACCTCTATGCTTTACAAATATCTGATAAACAATCGAAACCAAACTCCAAATCACATACGGAATCAAAAGCGATTTAACTCGTTTAGACAGCTTGATCGTATACATTTTTTTACAAAGTCAATAACATTTAAAGAAGCAAGATTTTCTCCTTTTTGATAAAAAAATAAATAACCCGATAGGATAAAAAGAATTTGTAAAAAAGGAATTGTTACCGTAAAATGAACATTTTTCACAGTATCTGACAAGAAATCAGGAACTAAATGAAATATTGCTGAATGGTGCAGCAAAAGAAATAATATACAGATAAATCTTAAAACATTTATAGCATTAGATTCTTGTTTTGATATAATCATAAAATCTCCTTGTACCTAGCAAGCATATAAGCATCCTGTTTTCTTGTAAATTCCTCAATTTTCAATAAAGCAAAATCTTTGAGATACGGTTCCCAGTCAGTAACACCGGCTGATTCAAAATAAGAATCAATCAATGTTCTATTATTCTGCATTACATTTTCAAAAGATTCTTCTCGACGAATCAAAAATGCTGTCTGGAAAATATACGTGAAAAGATCATGTCCTAAAGCTCTTTCTCCCGCCATTTCCCAGTCAATAATTTTAAGACAACCGTCGCTCTCAAGCATATTCCACGGACAAAAGTCCCCATGCGAAAAACACGTTTTCAAACAATTCGCATTCAGACTATCGTCATAATGATAAGCTCGGAGGGGTTCAAGAATTTGGAGAATTTCGTCATTAGAGATTTGCCCATGAACATGATTTCCATCAACACATTCCGTTTTCAAAAAAACATAATCATCTGTAACTTTACAATCAATTAGCTTAGGCACCAATCCTGAATCAGCTAACTTTTGATACACAAATATTTCGTTAGAACTAAGCTTTCTAGCATTTTCCTTTTGGGAGAGTTTCGCAAAGAAATGCCGACCAGCCTCGTCATAACCCAAGATGCTTTTCTTTTGGTCCGGGCTAGGCGTTCCATAGTTAATGCCGAAAACAGATTCTGCCCCCAAAAGAGACTGCAACAAACCAAAGTCTTGCACAGAAGACGATTCAACCCTATTAAGATAACGCACCAACGAACAATGCAGGAAAAGCCACCAATACAGCTTGGCAACAACGCCACCATAATTCCCGTACAACGAATAGATAAACCGACTTTTCCTTGTCTGTTTAGGGAAAAAGTAGCTCGTCGTTTTTGTTTTGAATCTATAAAAAATCATTTTGCGCCCCCAGCAACGGCGTTTTCATAAATTTTGCAAAGAATCTCAGACTTACTCTCCCAAGAATTTTCTTCAGCTCTTTTTACAGCACCTTCAGAAAGTCGCTTCAATAGACATCTGTCTTTATTCAACCGATCAATGGCTTTTGCTAAATCACAAACAATTTGACGTTTATTATCTACACGTATTTTTATGCCACAATTGTCCGTAATCACATTCGCAAAACCTAAATGATCCAAAGCAACAACAGGCAATCCCAAAGACAAGGCTTCCAACAAAACCGTAGATGTAGCATCGCTCAACGATGTCTGCACAAACACATCGCAATCTTGCATAATCAGCAAAGCATTCTCTCTCGGCAAATTTCCATGCCAAACAATATTTGTCAAACCCAAGTCTTTAGACAGCTTCATCCATTCTTTTCTTTTCGGCCCATCCCCAAGAACATGCAATTCAACATTATCTAGCCCGACCATTGATTCCAGCAACAAGTTGAGGGACTTTCTTGAAATATGCAACCCGCTCCAGCAGAGTTTCAATACATCATCCGCTTGAGAAAAAATCTTCCCCAACTCAGTCATTTTCGTTAAGCCAACTTCGGGAAGAATGACATTGTCCTTATGGAACAAACGTTTTACAGTATCGGAGTCCTCTTGGGTCGCACACATAATTCCAGAGGCTTTTTCAATAGCATTCCTAACCCTACGAGAAGTTTTCATTTGCCATAAGTTTAGCAGATTCCTACAGGCATAGAAAATCAGTCCATAAGTGCCCATTGTATAGAGTAATTTCCAGGGAGTTATATTAAACCCACCGATAGGTCCCCACACAAAAGGCTTGTTCATTCGCCACAAATAGCCGGGTTCACGATACCCGATCATATTTAGCTGGTGTACTAAATCAAAATTTTCTTTTTTATCTAGCTCAAGAGCAAGCTTTAGAACCTTCTTTTGCCAAGCCTTATAAAACCAATAATAGGATGGCGGCCAAATTTTACGCAATAGATTATGACGAGCTCTTTTTACAAAATAAAACCTACAATATTTAAATTCGTCCGGATGGTTCGCTAAATATTCAGAAATGGCACCTTCGTATTTACTTTCTGTGATTACATGCAATTCATGATTTTTCGACAAGCACTTAACAAAGTTCCAACCCATTCCTGGTTCAGAACCTTGATAAGGAGAACATGCGTATGCATTAACTAAGACTTTCATCGAACATCATCTATTTTAAAACGTTTACTCATCATAGCCGTAATAGCCAGCATCGCAGCTTCGATACTTTCTTCGGGTTTTACAGTTGTATCAATCCACACTGCATTTTTTCTTTTTTTGCAGAAATCTTTCAATACAGCCGTTTGGCGTTGAACTTCTTCTAAGGAAGTTTCTGGCTTACGGGCATAAATCTTTTCAGGATCCCCGCCCAAGCACAAAATCAAATCTGGCTTTGGTAAAAAGAACTCCCCAACCCGAACAACCCAATTGGGCAATTTGACATGTGAACGTTTCTGATCTAAATAGAATTCATAATAATAGCGATCAAAAATGAAGACCTTGCTCTTAGAATGAATAGGCAACCAAACCTTTTTCAAGAACCCAAGAGTGTAATCCAACATATACCATCCCCAACGAACAAGGGACATTGCAAAACCAGACTGCTTACCCGAATGAGGATCACTTACGACCTTGACTTCTTGACCTTCTTTGGGCTTTTTTCTCTTGCCAAGAACAACAGCAATATCGGGCAACCAATTGGGACGAAGATGGTTATAGACAACACCATTATGAAAGCACTCATTCAAAATAGGAGTAATCTTACTTATAACAGTACTTTTTCCAGATCCATCAGTACCCTCAACTACAATAACATATCCAGGCTTACGCATAAAAAATCTTTTCATTAATGAAATTTTTACAAGCCATTGTTTTATTTTATTTCTACGCGATACCATTTTTCTTAACTCTTTTTGTAAAGGAATTGCTATTTTGTTAAGACCATCTATAGAAAGATTCTCCAAAATCAAATCTAATGTTTTTTTGCCATAAACACGTTCTACAAGGTCCTTTGTTTTGTCAAAATCCTTATTAAAAGCATTTAAAATAGCTTTTGTATATTTTTCCTTCGCTCTCCCATTATGAATTATTTCTTTAAAATAATCTACAAAATACCCTTTTTCAACATTCAAGACCCTTACAATATTATTATATACAAAAACATCATTTTGCAATAAATCAACCGGAAAATAAGAAGCGCCTCTGTAAAGCAAACCTTTATAAAAAATATCTATTTGAACGCCCCATTCAAAAGTTAAAAATCTATAAAACTTAGCATTATACGTTTCATAATATGAGGCTAAAGCAATTCCGTTTTTCATTGACAAATCAAGAATAGTTCGTTCAATCTTAAAAAAATCAGATTCTGTAACAACAATATCAATATCGCTACCACCTGTATCTCGAGGTAAAAACTGATACGAGCCAAACACAAAATAATCTATTTTATTTTCATTAGCCCATTCAAAAAACAATGTAAGAAACTCTTCTTTTGTCATAAAAATTTCATCCAATACAACTCAAAACTTTAACTAATTTGATTAAACATATTTTCAAAACAATCAAAAAATTTTTCACACATACCATTATCTCTCAATATCAAAGAATCCTTAATAGGTTTTACTTTTTCAAAAGCTTTTTCCAACAGCCCAACATATTTTTCTTCATCATATGGATCAATAATATTTCCATTTATATTTTCCCTTATCAAGCAATTACTCCCTGCTATTTTACTAACAAGACAATAACATCCTCCAAGCAAAGCTTCATTAGTCACAGCACCAAAAGCTTCACGCGTACTTTGTAAAGTAAAAATTTGAGCTATATTGTACCATGCATAAAGAAAATCTCCCTCAACTCGTCCCGTAAAAATAAAATCATTTCGATTTTGAACCATTTTCTGAATATTTTCTTTTTCAGGGCCATCTCCAACAATTACAAAAACAGAATCTTTTATATTCGCTTTCAAAAAAGCATTGATTGCAAATGGAAGATTTTTCAATTCAACAAATCGACCAACAAACAATAAAACCTTTTTCCCCACAAGCTTGTATTTTGTTACATACTCCTGACTAATCAGCAATGTTCGTTGCAATCGCTCTCGAGCCCTTTCGTCATCAACAATTATAGGCATGTACACCCCCTTACCATATTTTTGCTGATAATATTTTGCAACTCTAGGCTCTACATTTATAATATTATCCAAAAAAGGCATTAGAATCTTAGCAGCCCATTTATGTTTCCACGAAAAAAAATTATTTGTCGAAACCATATCATAGCTGTCATCTACAATACTTATAATACGGAATTTTTTGAAAGTCAAAATTTTGTATAAGACAATAACCAATGTAGCAATACTAAATTCCGAGCACAACACAACATTTGGTTTAAATGCCCGTAGTTGGCCAACAATTCCTTTAATCCAATGAAACAGTCCCTTCTTTTTTTCAATATAAACCGGTGTAAAATTCAATTGTTCTTCAATTTTGGAATAATCGAATTTTTGTGTAACCAAATTTCGTTGAAACAAACAAACAAGAGCATCAAAACGCCTATAGAATTCATTAAATAAATCTATACGATAAGGCGCAATAACTGGATGAAATACCAAAAGCCTCTTTTTCATAACTTAACCATTAACAAACTTTAAAACTTTATCCTTGTAAACATACTGTTTGGACAAATAATCACTTATCCGCAACTTACACGAATGCCAATATTCAAATGAAAGTATTTCACTCGGTTTAAATGATTCGAGATTTTTATAAACAAAACCTAATTTTTCATCATCAATAAACTGCAAAGCAAAGCTTGAATGTCCAACAACAGGAACTCCAGCAAATAAAATATCTAAAACGACCCCACTGCTCCGTTCTGCATAAACACCATGATAATTCAGTATACAAAATTTTGTTTCAGACATATACTTACAATAATCTTCATCTTTAACAAATCCAAGTTTCAAATCAATATTTTTCGCATATTTACATACATCGGTTAACTCTGCAGCAATTTTTTCGTCACAAGGTTTTCCCGCAATCAAAATTTTGTATTGAGAACCAGCAAAACGTTTAGCAGTCTCGACAACTCCCTTATCAGGCCAAATCGTTCCAACACATATAAAATCATATTTCTTTTTTTCATACGGAATTTCATCTGTGGGCATTTTCTTTCCTGCAAAGATATAGTCTGGAACTAAACAATATGGTTTTCCATATGAATTTCCAACCTTTTCATTAGAAAGAATAAAACCTTTTATTTTTTTCTTCGCGAAGAAATACACTATTTTCTTTATGACATTCGATATAGCATCAGTATCATAAGTTATCACATAAATATTATTTTTACTTTTTGCAAATAAAACAAGACCAATAAAAAAAGTAAACACAGCGGAATGCTGCATCACAATCACATCGTCTTGATTCGTATTTCGAAATAAGTATTTACAATTTTTTAATACATTAAGTATATTCTTTATTTTCCCATAGCAAATTTTACCTTCAAAAGGAAGGTGAAAAATTCTATTTTTATCGATTTTTTTTTCATATACAGAACCTCCTGCTATTTGGACATCAACACAATCGCTATAAAGATCTATATAATTTTGAGCCAACGATAGATAGTGCCCAGTTGGTTCACTACCATTATCGAAGCTTTTTACATCAGCAAGAATAAGTCGTTTCATAGTTATTTACAGTCCTTCCCTAAAATTTTCCACAATTGCGGAAACAAGCAATGTAAATAAGTCGTAAAATAATGAAATACAGCTTTACCAACTCCCCAAAATTTATATTCTAAATGAAATATTTCTCGTGGAGGCAAGCCTCTAGGACTATGTAAAATTTTCAAACGTTTAAGCAATGGGATTTCAGGATTATACCAACTAGTCATTGATGAGTGTTCATCACAAGCACCAAGATGTTCCCCCACCTGATAAATGGCAACGCCTCGCTTCGTCGCTGTGTATCCATAATCAGTATCACCACCAGAATGACCATAATACGGATCCATATTACCTATAGAATCGTAAACAAATTTTGGGAAAAGAACAATATTACCGTTAAAAGTAATACACTTTACATCTCTGCCATTAACTTCTGGAATTCCTTTTTGAGGAATTCGACCGCCATAAGTTGTGTGTGACTTATCCAAAGATTCTGTGGGACCTACAACAATCGCCTGGTCCTTGTACTTTTGAGAAGTTGCAAGTAACTTTTCGATAGCACCATCATAAAGGAAGGTATCATCATTGAGCCAAAGATAAAAATCATACTCTTTAGTCTTGGCAGCAGTATCCCAAGCGGTCCACATACCTCTATTCCAAAAGAGGCTTCCATTACCTTCAATTATATTTACCTGCGGGAATTGTTCTCTAACCGCTTCTGGGGTGCCATCAGTACACCCATCATTTGTCAAGTAAACATCCAAAGAATAACCTTCAGGAATAGCTTGCTTAAAAAGGTTATCCAAGCATCGCAAAGTTGTTTCTTTGCGATTAAAGACGGTAAGGAGTACGGCTATTGTTTTCATACGTTTCTTATAAACCTCGCAGGGTTACCTGCCCATATTTGATTATCAGGTATACTCTTGGTTACAACACTTCCAGCACCAACAATGGAATTTTCTCCAACAGTAACTCCCTTAAGAATTATCGAGCGAGCACCAATAAAAGCATTATCTTTAATAACAACAGGCTTTTTAGTTCTATTTTTCATATCATCTTTTGATTTTCTTACATTAGGATCAAGAGAATGAAAATCTGTTGTATATACACATACCCCGCCACCGATTTTTACGTTATTACCAATAGTAATATCATCAATAGCAACAAGGGCCGTTTGGCTAATTCCAACATTATCCCCTATAGATAAAGTTGCAGTGCGATCGACAAAGAATGTACACGGTTGCGAGCAACCTATCGGATTATGTTTGATACCATTATTCATCGAAAAATTTTTTCCAATGTTCATTTTTCCACCGCGAGCCACCATAACATAAGGTATCCCTCCTGTTTTAAAAGACAAAAAGGACACATTATTCCCTTTTAACTTGAGCCATGTAACGCAATAATTTGTTACACTAGCAAATTTATTTAAAAACAATCTTATTGCTTTATAAATGTGATAAATCATTTTTTTACACTCCCTTACGCTTTTGAGGGCAACAAAATGTTATGAGCCCACGATTTAAATTCATAATCAGTCATCTGTAAAAAATACGGTGAATAACACATTGACAAAATAACCCAAAGATAAAGATTATTCAAGTCAAACCGTGTAAAATCTTCCATCCAAGCAAACGCCCAACGAAAAGAAACATTAAGAGCAATAATAAACATGCATTTATTATTAGAATATTTGAATACATTTCGAATTGCAATAAAAAAAATCAAACCATATAAACAAACGCCTATTAAGCCCATATAAGTAAAAACATTTAAAATAGACACTTCACAACCTTGACGTTCTCCTTTATGATATTGAGTACCGGCAAATTGATGATCCGCTACGAAAAAAAAAGCAGGAGAATCATAACCTCGAGCAAGAGACCGTCCCTGAAAAAGATAGTGATTTTTTATAGCACTAGAAATAGTTTCCTCATATAAAAAAGTTCTCGTATCAGTTTTTAAATTTTCACTTTTAGTACTATTACCTGCTATAGAATAACTCCCCGCAACAAGAACTTCTTTATCACCCAGATAATCATTCATTTTCCATATATTAAAGAAACCAGTCACCCCAAAAATAAAGAAAAAGAATGGCATAACTGCTAATAAAGACGTAACCTTTTTTACAACACTCAAAGATAAAATATCAATTTTCCAAAAAGCTAAAGAAACCATTAAAGCAAAAGCAAATCGAATCGCTGTGCTACGAGCACCCAAAGAGCCATATACAAACACTGCCAAAGAAAAAAAGATTACGACTATCTTCCATTTTCTTTCATAAAACGGCCAAAAAATTACAAGAAACGCAAAAGGTGATAAAAATTTTCCAGGGGCTTCAAGTTGCATAAACGGGAGGAAAAGCCAAAAAGCCACAATAGCAAAGCAACACCATTGTCGAGAAATTCTCGATATATTTTCAGGAATAGATAAATAGAAAAAAGATACTCCCATTAAATATATCATTAAATTACTAATTAAATTTTTATAATCCCAATAATAATCAGCCATAAAGCAACCATAAACAGCAGATAAAGCTACCCAAATCATGAAAAATTTTATTGCTTTAGGATATTTTACCTCTTGATAATATTGTTTTTTAAATTGAAAAAAGGCATAAAGAGTAAGAGATTGCAAAATCCACCAAATCGTGGTGTTTCCTATAGAAAATTCAACCCACTGACTAATTGATGGATATGTCAGTAAAATTACCCAAAATGGAATAAATCTATGTATATCCATCATATTTTACCAATAACAACCATTCTCTACTTTATTAGAACTTTTGGTTCTAAACCCATCCGGTCTAATCCAATTTTCATTTGACATCATCTTTATATAAAGATTTTCAGGTTTCATATGCCAATTTCTAGCATAATTAGGATTTTCCCATCTTTTTCCCTTAATACCAAACAATAATTGCAAAGCCCCACCCATATGCACAGCTTTTTTTCCAAGTCTTTTGCAGTGAGCTGCTAAAGGGAAGCCATAGGCCCCACAACCGATTAAGCAAATATCGTAATCCTCTTTATCTATTTCGTTTTCCATCCATTTAAGAGCATCAAACCAGTCCTTAAAACCATTATTTTCGCCACCCAAAGACTGAACAGCCTTAACAGTTCGCAAATTAAAAGAAGGAAGCATATCAGGATTATCAAATAATTCGTTTCTATGATTTATGTACTGGTGTTCAATTAATTCAGCAAAAGGATGAACGACAACCACTTTTTTTCCTTTTAAAACCGTAGTCCAAGGATTTGAAGACCAATATGGTTCCAACATCAACAAATGAATAAAATTGCAATTATACGGCAAAGGCATCTGTTTTTCTTTTCCAAACCAAAGCGCTAATAAATCAAGTTCCTTGACATCATTTAACATTAGCTTTGTGAATTTTGAAATGGTTTGCGGATTTGCGGGGAAAAAACCTGAGCATTGTTGTATATCCTGAATACTTCTCTCATTCCACCACCATTGAAATTGTTCACCCCGTATATATTTTAGAATGCTGTAATTTTGAGATTCTACAGCAAGACAGTTTTGCATGGCCTGAAATTCAGAACTTCCGAATCTTGCAATCATACAAGGTTTGTTAGAAGACAAAAGCTTAATTATAATATCAGAAGTTTGTTCGGGAGTAAGCCCAATATCTTCAGGAAAAAATTTTCCATACGAGTTTCCCAAAGCTATCTTTTGATATACTTTTTTGCATACTTTAAGAATAAATTTGAACAATGTCATAAAAACAATCCTTATGCTAAAAAGCACCTTACATAGATTTATTCTGATAAAGCTTTTTGAGTTCTCTTTTCTGAATCCAAAAGGCTTTTATTTTATTCACCCTATATTTCACTCTTTTAAAAAAAGGCTTCTTTGGAGCATCTTTCAGCATTCCCCTTTTTGAAAAATTCATTTCTATTCCATGCTTTTCAAAGAGAGGAACAGTTTCTTCAAACCATCGTCCTTGAACAATCCCCGTAAAGATATATGGAATAATTTCAAATTGGTTTAATTTCACAAAGTTCCTGCTTACGCAAAGATATTTGCTCTTCATAACTGCGGAACGCTGAGAACCAAATTCCTCAAACTGCCAGGCATCCTCATATTCACGAATCAGTGCATATAATTCTTCTCTACGCCAAAGCGCAGCCTGACAACTAACTCTATATCGCTGATTGATTTCTACAACATCAAGATTTTCATATTCCGATTTACCACAAGTACGAACCGCCTGATCAGTTAAATGAATACACTTAATATCAGGATGTTCATACATAAGTTTCACATATTTTTCCACTAAATCATTCTTGACAGGGGCCTTTAAAAAATAATCTTCCTGCATATACAGGACTATATCCGAGTTCATCTTGTCAAGAGCCCATTTTAAGCAACAACTCCACGTTGCAACTTTTCCCTTGAATGACTTTCCGACACATCCCTTTACGGGAACAACCGAAAGTCCGGAATAGGAATAATCCTTATATTCCGTATTAAGACAGACAGTTCCCCTGCAATCCGGCCAATAAAGTTTAAAAAGTTTGAAGAACGGATTCCAGCAATCTTCAAATTTATCACAAGTGTTGATAAGGATAGAGTAGTTCATAAAAAAACATTAAATTGAAACAAATTTTCTTATTTCTTGGATTCGAGACAAATAATACTTTTCATAGTTTCTCTGTAACGTTTCCAAAGGAATACGTTCATTTTCCAAATATTTTTTAGACTCAATTTCAAAAGCCTCTTCAGGTTTATATCTAAAGCCAATTACTTTACAAGGATTTCCGGAAACGATTGCATATGGTGGAATACTCGATCTAACAACAGAATATGCGCCAAGCACCGCACCTCTGCCTATTTTAACACCTTGAAGCACGCTAGATGCTGTATAAATGACAACATCATTTTCAACAACAATGGGTTTAATTATATCAATATTAAAATCATGTAAATCATGACCACCAGTAATGAATCTGCAGTCTTTTGAAATAGCAACATTACTACCAATTGTAACTTTTCCACAACTATGGATGTACAGATTAGCCAACCCCGTTTTCTCTCCGACCGTCAAAAAAGGAGTATCACAATGAAAGCCTTTATTTATAGCAACAGACAACGGCAATCTATATGCGTTCTTTGTTTTTCGCATAAAAAACGAAGAAAATACTGGAGAAAGAGCGAACAATTTAGCATACAATCGTTGTTTAAAAGAACAACGCGGGCGTTTATCAACGCCTAATCTATATGTAATTTTCCTTTTTTCCATACATTATCTCCTAAAACGGACTTGAAAATTATAAAACATCGTCTTTATTAAACATCTTTCATTTTCATTCATACAAACAAAATAAAACAACGAAATATACGAAAGAAAACCAAGAGTAAACGTAAGAATCATTCTGTACCAAGATGGATCCATATACAATTTTGGAACAAAAGTAATCGCAAAAGAAAGAACAAAAGTAGTTATAGAAGGCAAGAATAATTCTTTGAAAAATGAACTATACTTCAAACCACATATTTTATGAGCAAAAAGTACTTTGACCAAAGCCACCAATACTCCAAAAATCGAGATATTTAAAACATACATTGAAACCGGAGAGAATCCTTTACTAAACAGAATAAAAAGAATAGAAACCGGTAGTAGGTTTAAAATAGATAAAACAACATTAAACCTAGCAATTCGCCCTTCCGCAGCAATAGCGGAACCATATGAAATAGTCAATTGTTCTATAAGAGTACGCACAATTTGCAATTGTGCAAATAAAACAGCCCAAGCAGGAACATTTTTCAGCCATTTATGTTGAATAAAATTCATTTCAAGAATAAAAGGTATCGCAAAAAAAGCAAGCAAAGCAAAAGAATACTTACAACCTAAAGTTGCAAATTTTAACATATCAGCTCTATTTCCCGCCCCCTCCGATTTGGCGATTACTGGATTGAGAGCCTTAAGCATATTATTTGAAAAAACAAGAAGTTGTCCATTTAACTGATTGGCAACACCTGTCGCGGCATTCAAGGCAGATCCATAAAAATGATTTAGAACCAAGCCATTGCCATAGTTACCAACCAAAGACGAGGCTGATCCAAAAAAATTCCATCCAGTAAAGCCAAGCATCTCTTTTGCAAGATTTTTCCTAAAATATTTAAACGGATTAAGGATACACTCCGAATATTGTTTATGGCAATACACCTTCATTATGGAGAGTGTCACAACAGGAATACAAGCCATCAATATTCCGTAAACAATCAGCTTATCATAATTCGTACTTACGCAAACAAAAGCAACAGTCAATTTTAAAAATGATTCCAAAATCCCCACCAATGCATAATAACGCATATTTTCATGAGAATTCATCACAGCTTCATAAGGAACATTAATTACCGTAAGAAAAGTACTGAAAATCAAGCTGCCATAAACAAATTTTGCTGCTAGCATTCGATTTTCAGGAATGTTTAGAATTCCATTAAAGTAAATAAAACCTGCAATTATCAGAACAATTGCTATTACAAAAGCCAAGCACAAATGAATGACTACACTAACATTGAATACACCTATTTTTTTTTCTTGATTACCCTGTCCCTCAGCATAGCTCATAAAACGTTGTGTTGCCGAAGACATAGCTCCATTCAAAAAGCCGAGCATTCCAATTGCGCCGCCAACAATGGCATAGATACCAAAGTCAACAACACCTAGCGCATTCAAAATAAGGCGAGTTGTATATAAAGATATAAACATAGTTATAGCCATTTTGGCATACAACCACATCGTATTCTTTATTATCAGGTTCGCCTTAGACATATTAGATTATATTTCTTGTTATTTTATTACCTTTTAACAAAAACGATATTCCCATTGACATAAGAAAAGACAAAGCTCCATACATCAAAGGAAAGGCTATATAATGACAAACAGCAAATACTCGTATATCATAGACATTATATTTAAAGACTAACCACATCAGCCACATGTGAAAAATATAACAACCAAAAGAATATTTATCTAACACAAAAAACCATTGAGGCAATTTATGCGAAGCCGCAAATTTGCAAACAAGCCAACACGAAGTCAGAATTATCAAAGGTACTAGAATTTTTTTTAAAATTTTTAAATAAGTTGACGGAATATCAGGTACCATACTTTTCAAAAAAACATTATTAAAAAAGATATATACAAAAAGTAATAAAACCAAAGTAAATAATAAAACCACCTTATTCTTATCAAAAAAAGCATCTATTATAGATTTATTAATAGAATAAAACACACCAAATAAAAAATAAAAAAAGAGATAACTGAAAGCATCCAGTCCCAATACTTTAGGAAAAGGGACAAATGTAAACAACATTGAAATTAGTAATATTGCAATTGATGAATTTCTATTAAATTGCATAGGCTTTAATAAGAAAAAAGCAACAACAAAACACCAAAATAAACTTGGCAGAAACCACAAATGATTCCAACCTCCTAGCAATCGAACAACATCTATTTTCTCGCAAAATGAAATTGAAAACAGCCCCCCCCATAAAAAAGCAGGCAATAACAATCTCTTTATTTTATTTACAGCAAAAGAACCAAAAGAATTGTATTTTCCGTCATTATGTTTTAATGTAAAAAAAAGAGAGCCACTAACAAACATCAGCAAGGGCATAGTCCACAGACTAACAACATCCACAATAAGCTGATAAACAAGTAGGATTTCATCCGGTGCATCAACAAAGTGCCAAGCACTTAAATATGGAGCAAAACTATGCTGTACAAAAATGACTAGCAATATAGTAAGAACTCTAAGAATTGAATATTCAGGATAATATTTTTTCACTTTTGGGAACTCCAAATGCACCTATATTTTTTCCCTATTAACATTAGAAGAACAGACAAAAAAATCGTGAATGGCAATGAATAGTATAATGGATAATCATAAACAAAAAGGTGATGAACTAGATATATTTCCATTGATATAGAAGCACCAAAAACAACAATAAAATTCAGCTTATTAATTTGAAAGATTTTAAATAGCATCATAAACAAGACAATTGTTTCAATGCCAATGATACTAGAAATCCAATATCTGTAATAGACCCAATTATAAACATTCTTGCTCCCCCCTAAAAAAACAATAAGTAACACCCAACAAGGATTGCTGTATGCAATAAAACGTACTTTATTTTTCTTACATTGCAAGTTACATAATTCTGAATCTTTTCCGCATTATAAAACATCCACAAATAGCAAAAAACATACACAGGAAAACGGCCATGATATACCAAAGACATCAACAACAAAAAAACAACAACGAGCATTGTCGAAGATAAAGATTCAAACAAACGCCTCATTACTTTCTTTTTACTACAAAACCAAAGAACAATATAGCAGGCAACTAAAGTTTGAATAAACCATAAATGGCCACAAAAGGGTAGTGTTTTTACATCAGGAAGAAATAAAAGGCTACACACCAAACCAATAAATAAATTTCTCAAATCTACAATTTTATCTGTTTCGGAAAACAAAAAAAAGATATAAAGAAATGTAAATAACAAAAACGGATAATAAGTTGATGATATAGCAACCCATCTTCTCTTAAAGAAAAGATTGTTGTCCAATTTACTTTTATTTACACCATACAAAAAAGCACTCATATACAAAAAGCAAGGAACAGCACCGTCAAACACCCACATATAATCGCGTAAATTGATTCTTACAAAATAATGCATCAAAAAAATTTGAATACAGCATAAGAATCGCAGTGCTGTTATAAAATTTGTATCAGTATGTTCACAACCAGCCATTACCCTGATGTCCTATACTCTCTCACCATTCTCTCTTACTTCACCAAACCCTTTTCGAGGTATTCAGCCAAATTCGTTCTTGCCTTGAGAGCAATGCAATCAGCGGCAACCTTGCGCATATCGTTTTCAACCATTATCTGTACAAGTTGTTCAAAATTCGTCTTTTGCGGGTTCCATCCGAGTTCGGCCCTTGCCTTGGTCGGGTCGCCCCAGAGGTTCACCACGTCAGTCGGGCGATAGAAATCTTCAGAAACAGCGACGACGGTCTTGCCGTTCGCGATATTAATCCCTTTTTCATTCACGCCTTCGCCTTCCCAAGCAAGTTCAATGCCTGCATGTTTGAAAGCGAGAGTCGCAAATTCACGGACGGTGTGCTGAACGCCGGTCGCAATCACAAAATCTTCGGGCTTGTCGTGCTGCAAAATGAGCCACATGCATTCCACGTAATCCTTGGCATATCCCCAGTCGCGGAGGCTATCGAGGTTACCGAGGAACAGGCAGTTCTGCTTGCCCTGGGCGATTCGGGCGGCGGCGAGCGTAATCTTGCGGGTCACAAAGGTTTCGCCGCGGCGTTCGGATTCATGGTTAAAGAGGATTCCGGAGCAGCAGAACATGTTGTAAGCTTCGCGGTATTCCTTGACAATCCAAAAGCCGTAAAGCTTGGCCACGGCATACGGGCTATACGGGTGGAACGGGGTGTTCTCGTTCTGCGGAACTTCTTCGACCTTTCCATAAAGTTCACTAGTGCTGGCCTGATAAATACGGCAGGTCTTTTCCAAGTGATTGGTACGCACAGCTTCCAAAATACGGAGCACGCCCGTTGCATCCACATCGGCGGTGAATTCCGGGGAGTCAAACGAAACCTGCACATGGCTCTGGGCTGCAAGGTTATAGATTTCGGTCGGCTGCACCTTGCCCACGACCTTCACAAGGCTCATGGAGTCACCCATGTCGGCGTAGTGCAAGTGAAAATTCGGTTTACCTTCAAGATGGGTTATGCGTTCACGGAAGTCCACCGAAGAGCGGCGGATAATGCCGTGGACCTCGTAGCCCTTGGAAAGCAAAAATTCAGAAAGGTAGGAGCCGTCCTGTCCGGTGACGCCGGTAATGAGTGCTACGTTACGCTTATCCATTGAGGGATTCCTTGTACCAGTTGAAGAGTTTCTGTACGCCTTCGTCGATTTCGACCTTGTGTGTCCAGCCGAGGCTGTGGAGCTTGCTCACGTCGATGAGCTTGCGCGGGGTACCGTCGGGCTTGCTGGCATCAAACACGACTTCGCCATCGAAACCGACCGCCTTCACCACGAGTTCGCTGAGTTCGCGGATGGTGAGTTCCTTGCCCGTACCCACATTGATGTGGCAGTTGCGGATTTCGCCAAGCTTGGGGATTGCACCGCCGCGGCCAGCGCTGTGGTTGCGGTCCACTGCGCCATCAACGCTTGCGCCGTAATGCACGCTGGAATACTTTTCGATGCCGATAATGTCGCTGAAATTCACGTTCAAGAGCACATGGACCGATGCGTCGGCCATGTCTTCGCTCCAGAGAAATTCGCGGAGCGGCTTGCCGGTGCCCCAGAGTGTCACCTTGTTGTTCTCGATGCCGTACTTGGCGAGAACCTTCAAGATTTCATCCTGGGAGGCGTTGCCATTGATGCCTTCGACGGGGCGCTTGTCCATATCGACCTTGATGCTATTCCAGTCATTGTCGTGAATGAGCTTTGCCAAGTAGATTTTGCGCATCATGGCAGGCATCACGTGGCTGTTTTCAAGGTGGAAGTTGTCGTTCGGACCGTAAAGATTTGTGGGCATCACGGCGAGATAGTTGGTGCCGTATTGCAGGTTGTAGCTTTCGCACATCTTGAGGCCTGCAATCTTTGCGATGGCGTATTCCTCGTTGGTGTACTCAAGTTCGCTCGTGAGGAGGGCGTCCTCCTTCATTGGCTGCGGGGCGTTCTTCGGGTAGATGCATGTCGAGCCGAGGAACAAAAATTTCTTTACGTTGTGGGCGTAGGCCTCGCTGAACACGTTGCACTGGATTTTCATGTTCATCATCATGAAGTCTGCACGGTAGAGCGAGTTTGCCATGATTCCACCGACAAATGCCGCCGCTAGCACCACTGCGTCGGGGCGTTCTTCGTCAAAGAACTTCTTGACGGCATACTGGTCAGTTAAATCGAGTTCCTTGTGGGTGCGGCCAACAAGGTTGTTGTATCCACGGGACTTGAGATTATTCCAAATGGCAGACCCCACCAAGCCGTGGTGGCCTGCAACGTAAATCTTAGAGTTCTTATCTAGCACAGCCATAGAGGTATTACGTCCTCATCATTTTATTGAAAATAAAGGTTCTTAAGAAATTCGGCATCAAAAAAATCAGTTCGTTAACAGTCGACCGTAATAGATAATCTCTATAACGGAACCAGCCGACCCTGAAAAATTTTTTATTGAAATAGTGCATAGCCTTGATATACTCCCAGCTACCACGATTTTTATAATAATCCTTGTTCATCCGCTTATACACCAAAGGCTTTTGGACGTTAACCCCCTTAGCACAAAAGCTCAAAAGATTGATAATCAAGGCGTAATCCTCCGCCATATAGCAATCTTCGTAATCACAGCAAGCAAGTACCATTCTTTTTTTAAACAAGGCTGAAGAAAAAGCCATCGGCATTCTTCGTTTTGCAAAGCTGTAAATTTGCTCAGGAGACTCAGGGAACACTCGATAGCCTTCAACTTCGTTGATGGATTCATGGAATTCATTGATATTGGAGCCCACCATATCGGCCTTATTATCAAACAAGGCATTAAATTCTTCTTCGATACGAGTCGGCGCAGAATATCCATCCGCATCCATATAGGCGATAAATCCGTTCGTGCAAGCAAGAATTCCTTGCCTAAAAACCTCGCCCACCCCCCCGCAACGTGGCAAATTCAATGTTTTGAATATCGCGGCATGTTCCTTTTTATAGCGATTGATCAGGGTTTGCATTTCATCTGGCACCGGTCCATTCTGAACCAAAACTATTTCGGAAGGCTTTACGGTCTGCTGGATCATGCTATCCAAAGCCACTGATAGCCATTCCGACTTGTCAGTTTCGCAAACGTCAAGCAGAACGCTATACGCTGGAAAACTCATTGTTCCCCTCCATTCACACCACAAAAGTGAGGCCTATTGCCGCACAAATCCGCAGAGTATATCTTAACGACGGAGTTTTTTACGTTCAACAGACTAGCCACATGCAAAGCAACTGCTTTAAAAACTTCAGAAATCGCATGGACACACCACAGTTCCCCGAGAACTGCGGTTTTTTGGCGCATTTAGCCCAAGGAGTTCTATGAGAGATTTTTTTGAAGAAATTCGCAAAGCGGTGGTTTCACAGTCTGACCTGCTATCCCGATTTACCCTAAATACCTATTTAGGGCACATTAACAAGATTCACCAATACCGCCCCAAACTGGACTGTAAAGACATTGACGTACCTTTTTTGCAAGGCTACGTTGAATTCATGAGGCAGAGAGAAAACTCGGATGGGACCGTTTATCGTTCGCTTGCCGTACTACGTAAATTCGTTAACATTTTACGCAAAAATGGACTTACCGACAAAAATCCATTTGCAAATTTTCATCTGCACCGGTCACGAACCCGCAGAGATTTTCTGGAAATCGACGAACTGAAAGCGTTGTACGAGGATTTTTTCCAGAAAAAAGCAATATTGACGTTCGCCGAGCGCGAATCCATGCGTGCGTTCTTATTTTCGTGCTTTACGGGCCTCCGATATGCAGACCTTAAAAATCTACGCACAGAAGACATCAAAAACGGGAAAATTCACAAATGGACGCAAAAGACGGGGCAAAAGGTTTATATTCCCATACCCAAGCAGGCACTCTCCCTTATCAGGAAAAGCGAAGACGGCTGCGTCCTCCATGTTGTAAACAATTCATCTTTTAATAAAAACCTTAAATCATGCGCCGAAAAACTCGGCTTTAACAGGCGGCTACACGCTCACTTGGCACGCCATACATTCGCCACATCGTGCATTACGCTAGGAATACCGATAGAAACGGTCTCAAAACTGTTGGGGCACTCCGTTCTGCAAACGACAATGATTTATGCGAACTATGCCGACGCCACTATAGACAGGTATATGTCCAAATTTGAGGTGTGATGTGTGGACATCTGGTCTTGCGTTTTTTATTCATACTATACAAACGTGTACCATTTTGCTTATTTGTCAATAGAATTTTGGTTGTTTTTTAACCTTTTTTCGTGGAAAATACTTGATTTTTCTTCTACATTTATTATTATTTTCGTACCGTTTTAGGTGAAAAATATTTATCCGATGAGTAAAATTAGCTCAACTTCTGACCTTTGCATGACCGCAGTTCTCGGGGAACTGTGGTCTTTTTTATTTTCCCAATATTAATCTTATTTAAAAAGTCTTTCTATATTGCTTACCATGAGTGAGCAGAAAGATATAGACCGTACCCGCTATTTTGAGTTAAAGAAACAACTGGAAGAAGCTAGCCGTCTTTATTACAAGGACGGA
>OCTW011524427.1_pt1 | contig 27648 bp, 22 predicted proteins | sample 1539671 | NCBI WGS metagenome assembly OCTW01 (sample SAMN02144230, study PRJEB22623) | gut metagenome | biome: sheep rumen | host: Ovis aries | place: New Zealand | reverse complement strand
CCCGCCACAAACTCGCGGATTTTCTTGGCCACGGCCAGTTTCAGCTGCGACACCTTCGTGAAGCCCCAACGTTGCGCCGTGGCTTCCTGTGTGCGTACATCCTCCTGATACCAAGGGTAGTTGCGGTAGCGTGCCCAAAACTTACCGTATTGTCCGGTGAAGTCCTCGTGGTGCAGGTGGAGCCAGTCGTAGGTGGGCAAAACGCCTTGCAGCACTTCGTCGTCGTAAACCACGTCGTAAGGAATCTCGGCGTAAGTCAAGACGAGGGTGACGGCATCGTCCCAAGGCAGGTTGTTTTTGGGCGCATACACCGCCACGCGGGGCACTTTTTGCAGTTTCATCTCGTCCATGTTCACGCCCGGGTCGGCGATTTCGGCCAAGATGGCGTCGGCTTGCGCGTCGGCGATGACGTTGTACGACACGTTGCGCATCTTACATTCGCGCTCAAACATCTCGTGGTAAGGAATCAGGTAGCTTCCTCCCCTATAGTTGAGCAACCAGCTGATTTCCACCTCGCGTTGAAGCACCCAATAGGCCACGCCATAGGCTTTCAGGTGGTTGGTCTGGGTGTTGTCCATCGGGACAAGGAGATAGGCGGCCTTTGCGGGAACGATGAAAACGGATAATAATATAATAAGGAGTAGTTTTCTCATTGGAAACAACGATAAAGACGACGCAAAAGTAGCAATTTTTCCTTTTTTACAGTCCATTTTTGGTGCGGATAGAGTAACTTTTCAAGACTTCTCCCCTCAAACCGAAATGCTCATAATGGTAATATCGTCGTTCTGCGGGTTGCCGTCGGCAAAATCGCGGACGGAATGGTAGAGGCTTTCGACAACGGATTGTTCCTGTAGAGACGTGCCATGGCGCGTCTCTACAACACCCTTTGCCCAGCCCAGCAGCCTCTCGTTTCCATATTGGGTCAGATCTTTCCTTTCGGCTTCGGTAACGCCATCGGTATAGGCAACGATGCACGTACCAGGCTTGAAATCAACCTGTTCGGCCTCGTATGTGAAATTCTCGTACATGCCGAGGACGAGGTTGGGCTTGCTTTTCAGGAGATAAGGGGCTGCATCGGGCGGCATGACGAGGAGGGGCAAATGACCGGCGTTGCAATATTCCATGTGGCCGGTCTTGAGATCGAGGCGCGCCACAAACATCGTCACGAACATGCCCGCCTTGTTGGAGTTGCTGAACGTGTCGTTGATGCGGCCCATCGAAACATCCAAAGGCTGCCCTTCGTTCACCACAAAGCGCAGCAAAACCCTCGTGATGGCCATCATCAACGAGGCCGCCACGCCTTTGCCCGACACATCGCCAATGGCGAAATAGAAATAGTCGCCTTGCTGCTCGAAGTCGTAGAAGTCGCCCCCGACGGCCTTGGCCGGGTTGATGAAGGCATGGCAGAACGGCGGGAAATCGGTGCGCAGCATCCCCCGCTGGATGTCGCGTGCCAAGGTCAGGTCCGACTCCATACGTTCCTTGGCCTCTGTGGTTTTCCTCAGCTCTTCACCGTAACGAATCGTACGTCGGATGACACCACGACTGACGAAATAAAGCACGATGAGACTGGCTAATCCGATGACACTCAGATAAACCAGCAACTCAGACGACTCATGCAGCCAGTCCTTAGGATGAGTGGAGCCATCGGCAATGACGAGGACCGCCACAATCTGGGTCAGTAGCGAAACGACCACCACGATGCCCATAATCCGCCAACTCAACCGATCAGAGAATGATTTACTGTTCATTGTTGCATTGAATTGAAGTGCAAATTTACAACATTTTGCGAAAAACACACAATTTGGAACTTTTTTCTAACTTTGCACTGGAAAAAATCGACAGGTATGGACGCTATCAAAATCTCTTTGGACGACTTCGTACTCTCCGGCGGCGGCTTCAACGGCGAGAGCTACGACCACAAGACCGACCCCACAACGATGCTCAAACTCTATCATCCAGGGAAAATCCAACAGCCTTTGGACGAAATGCTGCTCGCGCAAAAGGTCTACGCCATGGGCATCCCCACGCCCGAACCTGGAAAATATGTGGTGACCGACGACGGGCGTTACGGTATCCTCTTCCATCGCATTCCCAAAAAAACATCGTATTGCCGTGCCGTCGGCGACCATCCCGAAAAGGTGCAGCACTATGCCGAGGAGTTTGCAGAAATGTGCCTACAGCTACATTCCACCCACGTCGACACCACGCAGTTTGAGAGCGTCAAGGAGCGATATTACCGTCTGCTGGCCGAGAACCCATTTTTCACGACGGCAGAGAAAGACAAAATCGCCAAGTTCATCGCCGACGTGCCCGACACCGACACGGCCATCCACGGCGACCTGCAATTCGGCAACGCCATCTTCGCTGGCAACAAACGCTATTTCATCGACTTGGGCGATTTCTGCTACGGAAATCCCCTTTTCGACGTAGGCATGATGTATCTGTGTTGCAAATTGGACAGCGAAGACTTCATCCGCGAGACCTTCCACATGGACAAAGCCACCGCCCTCCGATTCTGGGAGCATTTCGCCCCATCTTATTTCGGCAACGACCGATCGCTCAATGATATAGAAAAAGAAGTCCGACCTTTTGCCGGCCTGAAGACCCTCATCATCGAGCGCGACAGCGGCTGCCCCATGCCTGCGTTCAGAGCGGCATTAGAGGGGATACTTAGTTAGTTGATTTGGGCAGGAGCACTTTATTCCAAGGACTTCAATAAAAATCATTCAATTGTATCAAAGACTCAAGCGGCAACTTGTCGTTTTGCCATGCACGGACATGGATGATGGGCAACTCATTGCGGAGGTCGACCAAAAGGAAGAGGTAGCCCACATCGCCGTAGTTGCTGGAAAAGTATTCCTGTCTGACACGGATGCCATACATTTCCTTGTTGTTCGAAGCACGTTGGAAGTCGGTTTCAGTGAAATTAAGGTTGATGTATTCCTTCGTGGCGAAATGCCCCCTCAGTCTGTTGATGTATTGCTTTTTAGAGAGTGTGTCGTATCTGACATGCTCTACCAACCTTACACCATCGGCGACAACTCTCGATTCCAGTTTGTTACCGACAATTATAAGGGCGTTATCGGAAAAGATGCTTTCAAGGTATTTGTCGCGACCGAGAGCATAAGCTGTCTGGTAGTCTTCGAGGAAGGTCATCAAAGTGAGGCGTGAATCACGGTTCCAGTCGCCTTTCTGGAGGATGTCGCTCTCTGCCACATCTGACAGGGTGAAAGCCAGGGACTCAACGAGGTTGTCAGCATTGAAGCGAAATGTCACATTCTCGATGAACTGCTTGTTGTTGCGGAAACGGAATTGCATGGTGATGCAGCGGCACAAGGTTAGCCGGCCATAGTCCATGAATGTGTATTGCGGCTTGCCAACAATGGTAGCATTTCCACGTCTGACAAGTTTTAGGAAACTGTCGTAGCCCTCATCAGTGAAAAGTGGTTTTACAGAGGCATAATTCTTCGTGCGGATGGCGTTTTCTATGCTTTCCATTTTGCCCAATAGCAAATCTTGTTTGCTTTGGGAAGGAACGGCAACCGTTGTTGTTTCCTTTTCTTGTTCTTGTGTGCTATAGGTAACAGGAAGTTCCACCTCACTAGGGTTGACAACGACCTCTTTCACATTCTTAGCCTCATTGGAAATCTTGATCATCTTGGTGGCCGAGGAGAACTTCTTGGTTTCCTTTGCTTTCACGATGGCATAGACATCGGCAGGAGTTTCGTTTTCATCATAGTTGTAAACGCAATAGAAGCGCACTTCGTCCAACTCATATTGCAGTTCAAGTGTGCCTACTCCATCTCTCACACGAGCACCTTTTTGCTGGGTGTAGCCGTCGTTGTATTCGTAGTCGAGGTTGGTGACTTTGTGGAGAATGGAAGCCTCATCTTTATACTGAATGTTGAGGATGACATTGTATTTCTCCTGCAAGTCGTTAATCTTCACTTTGTCGCAGGAAATGGCGGTCACTTGGATGTTGCTTAAGAGTTGGTCTATCTTGGTTTCAAGGAACCTTGTGGCTGGCTCGGTACCAATGGTGATGTTGGTACCAATGCTGAGTGCGTATGCCCAATACCAATATTTCAAGGCATCACCGATGCGCACATCTTTCACTGCTTTGCAACCTTCGTTGTAGTAGAAGTTCACGTCTTTGCTTGCTTGCACCTCTCTTGCCAGTCTTGCCTCCCGCTCCTCCTCTTCAATCTCGGCATAGATTTGGGCAATGCTTTCTTTTTCGATATACACGAAGGCGGTGTATTTGGAGTTTTTTCTGTCGGGCTTGGCCACGACAAGCGTGTGGTAGTCTTTCAGACGGACATTGGTGAAGGTTTCGGCAATCTGGTCGTAGAACAACCGCTCCTCTATGTCGCCATTGCCAGTGACGGAATGGATTTCGGATTTTGCTTGCACCTTCACATCCGTCACAATCTGGCTGGCCAACATAGCAACGGCATTCTTGACTGCGACTTCAAGCGTGTCGTGTGAGGCTGAAGCGTAGGAATACTTGTCAGTATCAGCCATCACACGCTCCATAATGTGGCGGTCGCGGTCAATATCCTGGGCTGAAAGCGTGAGGAAAAGCGTTGAAAGTATTAAGGTTAGTATGATTCTCTTCATAGGCTATCGTATTGAGCATTTATACATAGAGTCATTTGTCGGACAAAAATAGTCCAAATTAACCAAAATCACCTAATTTTGTTCCGCAATTTCTTGATGTCAGAACTTACAAAGCCATCAATTTCCTTCCCAAGCAAAAACACCTCTGAAGCGAAAAGTCGTAACAATCCATTGCCGTCTCGTGAGAAATGCCTTTCTGTATTGGCAATGGCATCTTCTATCCTCGCAGGGTCTTTCTCGAAATCAAATCCACCAGAAATGGAGCCATCTACATACTCCTTGAAAGTGGCACTTTTCTCAACCTCTTTAGTAATTGGTTTCTCATCGTAGAAATGATAATAAAGCCAAATCTCAAAACTCGGGTTGCTCTGAGCAACGTTCCATGCTTGATATGTCTTAACCTCATCCAACGCATCTGAAATCGAAGCGTTTTGCTGTGAGCAGAACTCGCGCAAAGGTGCAATCTTACCTTGTTCCTCCCATTTGTCGGTGTCGATGACAAACCACACTGTATCGCCATGTTCATACTCAACGGTGTATTCTCTTTCTTCTCCCATCAGCACCTGTTTGGCGCGTTCCATCAACTTCAGCGGGTCGGTTCCGTCTGTTGGTGGAATCGTAATAACCTGTAAGTTGGAGGACAACCCTTCAAAAAATGCGAAGTAATCCGGTTCTGTGCCTTTTCCCTCACAAACGATGTAAATCTTATGAGCATCTCTTGAGGGTTCCTTCTTGCCATATTCTCTTCTTCGCTGTATCATATCACCAATGCAAGTCTTTAAGGTTCGACAAGAATGGAACGCCTCCATAACGGCCATTCAAGTAGCCGTTTTCGATGTTGGCGGTATTGTGGATATTGAAGTCGCTCAATGGATAAAGTTGGGTTGCTTGTTCGGCGTCCTTTTGGGCAAACCATATCTCATCAGGGCGGAAAATCTTTTGATCCAAAAGCCCCGATTCGTGAGTGGTGAAAATCAACTGACCTTTTGCGGTTTTGCTTTCCGACAACTTACGGACAATGTCTTTAATCATGATGGGATGGATGCTTCGTTCAATCTCATCAACCATATAGACCATATCCTTCTGGATGATGGCATAAAGCAAAGGCATATACTCAATCAGTCGGCGTGTGCCGTCAGACTCATCGCGAAGCGGCATCTCCACATCTGCACCGTCCAAATCCTTATGGATAGCAATCAGAGTCTTCATGTAAACATTGCCGTCTTCATAGATTACATTGATGGCGTTGTCCGATGCATTTCTGCCTACGGTTGCCTGAGGTTCGCCTGGATGCTCCTTGGCTGATTTGATTAGTCGCATCAATTTGGTTCCTTTTACGTCTTCCTCAGCGATAAGTTCCTTTTTTACTGCCAACTTATCGATACCCGTCTTAAGTTCGGGTAAGGTTGAATTTACCAACGCCGAAAAATCAGCGTCGGTATCCAACATGTGTGGCACGAACCCATGGACAGAGGCTGGCAACACTAGCTGCAACTTTTCATCAAACCACGAATACGCATCTCCTACCAAAGGACTCTCTTCGACATAATACTTGCCCAAATAGGGCAGCAACAGCATGTCAGGGCGGACAATTCGTTTCAGCGCGTCACGAAACTGGGCATCTATACCCTTAGCGATATAGTCAGGGTTGATGGTGATTTCACCGTTTTCGCGTTTGAATAGCATCAAGTCCTTGCTTTTCTTGCTTAGCAGCAGCTCTTCATAGCGAATCTCTTGCGGCGTAAACTCTATTTGATAATAGAACACATTCCCGTTGGAAAAGAATTCGATTGCCAGACCAGAAGGTTTATCGGCGCATTGCGCATCAAATCTAAACGTTGGATTGTCAAAGAAATCAATTTCGCGCACCGTTTCTGCTTCGACCAACATTTTCAGGCAGTGTGTGGCTTGAAGCAGGTTGCTCTTACCGGCACCGTTTGCACCGTAAATGGCACTCATGCGCAATGCCGTAGCGTGACCACAACTAACTTTGTGATTCTCATGGTTATGGCTTTTGCTTGACGGGAAAGTGTTAAACTCAACGGCATCCTTAAAGGATGCAAAATTCTCAATAATTAGGCGTAATAACATATCGATTCCGTTAGAAATTCACGGCAAATTTACATTTTTTATTTGAAACAACAATACAATATGCATAAAAATGTGATTTTCTTCCGAAATTTCTCGTTTTGACAATCAGGTTGCAAAAATATACATTTTTTGTATCTTTTCGCAACTTGATTGCAATTTTGTTAATAGAGGCATTAATGAAATGTTAAGACCAAAAGCACCTGACCGAATTTGTCGCGAGCTGTCTTGCTCCTAATCTTTTTATCTACAGTGTCTTTAATTCGCTTTTCAATTGAATTTCAGTTGGAATAATTGCAGGGTTTTCCGACTGAAGTGCCCAAATCGGCAAAATCGGCATTGACATAGAGCTTTCCCCGGCCTCTCCGTTTGATTCTGTTCTCGATATTTTCCTGTATTTTATCTCTCATCTAACACATTTTTTTGTCACAAACTTATCATATCTTTGTGACGAAATACGGGTGCAAAAATACACAAATATTCTTCTACGACAACAGTTTATCAATAAATAGGAGAACTTTTGAGACATTGTTATCCACAATAAGGACGAGACGCTGTTTCCAACTCTCCGTGGGTTATCTTGCTTCTAATTCTATTAACTACAGCTTATTGCATCTATTTTTATTGAATTTCGGTCGGAATAATTGCAGATTTTTCCGACCGAAAAGATGATAATGAAGAATTACAGGCAGTAAAATGAAACAACAGGACAGGATTCACAGGTTCAAAAAAATGCAGCTATCATTCTGTCGCTTGTGCAACAAACGCCTTCCAACGATCAATATATTCCTGTCCTTTTTGGATGTCATCCTGTTTCCAAAACGCTGTCAAATAATATTTGGAATCGTCCTTGTTGTTGTCGGTAAGAAAGAATTCAAAATCCGACGCAGTGAAATGTGCATTTGCAATAACTTGAGGAGCCAATCCTATTTTCTCATAGTATTGTCTAGTTTCCGTGCATTTAGTTAGTAGATCTTCTCTAATGTTTTTAAGCAAGCTATATTTTTCAATTAGTTTTTTGAAATTGTTATATAATGGATTTAACGCATTGTAATATATCCAAATCAGTTCGTACCTAGAAAGTGTTCCTCTTAACAAAGAAATATATTTATATGATTCCTCGTAGGGGAATCCTTGAGAATCCACAAATTGGATTATTTTATATAAGTGTCTGAAATAATGGTCAAAATATGTTGGAATCCAAGTCGCATCATATTTTGACAATCCCATATTTTTCAAATACCTTCTATATCCATTTACTGGTATTTCATTTCCAGAAATTATCGGATCTGGAACTAATAATTCCACTTTCTCGAATGTATATCTAAACACCTCTCTTCCAGTAACAGTATGAGTGGTTTTCCGTTTGTCTTTAATCGAATAGCCGCCAGAACCTGCTGGAACTAGCACTTCTTCATCTATTTCATACTCAAACTTAAGGCCTGCTACAATTTCTTGTTGTAAATTTAGCATATTATAAAACAAGTTCTCAAAGCGTTGATACTTAAGTGTTTCATTTTCTTTTTCAAATTCCTCCCTTTGCCGAGCCATCTCTTTTCGTTGAAGGTTTAAATCTCGATTTTGAAGATATAGTGTTACTATTACACCTGCAAAAGCAAAAGCGGATATAATAGCATTTACTCCTCCCCAACTATCTCCAAACAACCCTCTTGCATTCATTATATCCCCATCTTTTCCAAACCCAATAACTTGAGAAACATATCTATATGATAGCCAAATTCCACATAAACTAATTCCTACACATAACAACAAAGAAACCGCCATGATTAACCATAGAGGCCATCCTTCCTTTTCTACATCTGACAACAACTGATAAACTTGATCATCATTCATGTTCAATAGTTCATCTACTGTAATTTTAATAATGGGTTTGTTCTTTTTTCTTGCAATTACTATTTCTTTTTGTTCTATTTCCGATAGATGATTTGGGGAGAGCAATTGTAATATTAAATCACTACGAAAAAGTTCAATGTTTCTACGGAATTGTTTTCCCTTTTTGTTATGGACATTGCTTATAAAAACAGTAGCATACGGCTTTAACTTTGCCTCAATCTCACAAAGTTTTTCATTTGCAATTGCAGGGTCCCCAGATATATAATTCACAAAAACTCTCATGTATTAGTTATTTTGACATTATTATTTGTTTTACTATTTCATCTCTTTCAATCTATTGATAGCTTCCTTATATCCTTGGTCGGCTGCCTTTTGGTACCATTTCATAGCTTCAACACTGTTTTTGTCCACTCCATAGCCTTTCTCGTACATATACCCATAAGCATACTGGGCAGTTGAATAACCGTTCCTAGCTGACCTGCTAATCCATTTCAAAACTTCTGAGGCATCTGTAGCAACTCCTTTGCCCTCAACATAAAGTCTCCCAATTCTATATTGTGCTTCTGCGTAATCTTGATCAGCTGCCTTTTTATACCATTTCATTGCTTCTGTATAATCGATAGCGACTCCATAACCCATTTCATACATTCTTCCAACAATAGTTTGTGTCTCAGCATTTCCTTCATTTGCTGAAAAACTATACCATTTTAGAGCTTCTATATAATCTTGAGCAACTCCATAGCCATGATAGTACATATATCCCAAGTTTCTTTGGGCTATATCACATCCTTGTTCAGCAGCTTTTCTATACCAGTATATCGCCTCATTAGAGTCTTGAGCAACACCAATACCTTCAAAATACATATCACCTAAATAAAGTTGTGACCATATTTCATCCTGTTCTGCTGCATTTCTGAACCACTTTAATGCTTCTTCATAATCTTGGTTGACTCCATAACCCATATAATACATGTATCCCAATTTATATTGCGCTTTAGCTTCACCTTGATTAGCAGACTTTCTAAACCATGACACTGCTTCAAGATAATTCTTATCAACCCCTTTTCCACGTTGATAAGCAGTTCCTAATTGACATTGCCCTATTGCATTACCTAGTTCTGCAGATTTTCTATACCAGTGTACTGCTTCAACATAGTCTTGCGTGACACCGTAACCCGCACTGTACATAACACCTAAATTATTCATTCCATAAGCGCTACCTAATTCGATAGATTTTCGGATATACTGTAAAGATTTTTCATAATTGGGATCTCCACACTTTCCTTCACCATAAACATCTGACATCCATGCCATTGCATCGGCGTTATTCTGGTCAATAGCTTGCTGAAACCAATAACTCGCTTTCTCGCAATTAACTTCTGTTCCTTTTCCATCATAATACAAACGTCCAAGCATTAATTGTGATTCAGCATGACCGAGTTTTGCCCCTTCCGAAAAAAACACAAAAGCTGCATTGTAATCATTAGTGTTAAAACTGGCCATGCCTTTGGTATAATACTCAGTTTCAGCAATATTCTCTTGGAAATGTGAAGATTTACCAACAATGGTTATTTTGTAAGTATGCAACGCCTCCACGCGAGCAACATGGTCAATGAGCCGCAGTTCATACTGTCCCCAATCAGGATGTTGTATGCGAAGATATTTCAACCCTGGTGATACCCAAAGCCATATCTCACCTAAACGAGAAGCGCGTTCCATTACTTCTGAGCCCAAATCAGATTTGAAAATGAATTTCTCTCGCTGCTCGGGAGCAATGTTTTGCGTGGCAATGCGCAGCAAGGCACATTGGCGGTCGTTGTGGTCCGTCTTCATTTCCTCCCTCGCCGACATATCCGCAGGCAACGACTCAACGCCGACAATCTCGAAGTCCTGGGCGGAAAGCGTGAGGAAAAGCAAAGATGATATCAAAGTAAAGAGGAATTTCTTCATTTGGAACCGAATTTGCATAACTGATGCTGCAAAAATAATGGATTTTGCGTTACCAAAACAAACCGATGACCTTTTCCATGAAAAAAGCGAGGACAAGCGATGTTGTCCTCACTTTTATCTTGTTGGCCGTCCGGGATCAGAAGCCGAGAATCTTGTCCAATTGCTTCGAAAGATCGTCAGCCTTCTTTTCCAAATCTTCGCGCATGGTCTGCTTCAAAACGTCCATGGCCATGTCGTGGCTATAGTAAACAATGGTACGGACTTCAACGTTGCCGTTTTCGAGGTCGCGATACATCTTCACTGGAATAATCACACGGCCTAATTTTTGTGATACCAAATTCTTGCTGGCAGCCACACTTTCGGCCAACGAAGCGGCTTGTTTTTGAGAAAGTTGCTTGTTGCCTAACTTGGTATCAATCAACTCCGTGATTTCGGTTTCAATCTTGGCGGCAAGGTCGAGCTTGGCCAAGTTGGTGGCTTGGAAGAGCGCAGCATCGTAGGTCTCGCCTACGGTCATGGCTTCACCCGTAACAAACTTTTCATACCCCTTTTCGTCCCTCTCCAATGCCTTCGAATAGGCTTCCTTTAGTTGAAGGTCCATGGCAATATTGCCTGGAGCAACTTTCCATCCGTCCCTCTTCAGTTGGCGGACTTCTTTTTTGATAGACTTCTCTGCCATTCTTTGATCCTTGGTCAGGTTTTGTGAGGCACAACCGACCATCATGACGACCGAGAGCGCAAACACTAAAAGCGTAGGTAATTTCTTCATTTTTTTCTTCCTTCCTTTGATTATGATTTGTTGTTCGTTCTTTGTCTAATAGTGCAATTCAGGCTTCAAAATTAGTCCAAAAAATCCTATTCTTTATCTCTTTTTTCGTATTTTATTGATTTTCACCTAACATAATCGTCCACGGTTCGGTAGCGGAAGGCCTGAAATAGCCTTGCCAGATGGGATAGCCTTCGGCAAAAACCTGCAAAAGCTGTGCTTTGTCTTGCTTCTCGAAAGGGATGTCGATACGAAACCGTCCGAAAGAATCCGTTTTCATCTCCATATCTTGCATCCGCACCGTAGCGTTTTCAATCGGATTGCCCGTCTTGAAATCGGCCACGCTTCCAAAAACCACGCCAAGCTCGTTGTTGCGGCGGATGGACAAACTGAAAGCCTTTTGCACAGGAACGACCGTATCAACAGGAAGATAGCCTTCGGCTTCAAACACGACATGCACCGACGTGTTCCTATATCTATAAGGTATGTCATTCAGGAACACCGAATGGTTCCCTACGGTCAGTGGGAAGGTCTGCGCTGGATTATCCGCATACTCGCATACCAAGGTGCCTTTCTCAAAAGGCAAGTTGGGAATGCTGTAAGCCTTGTTTTCGTTGATGTTCACACGCATCTGGTACGGCGTGGACAAGCGCCAAACGAAATAGGCAGCACAGCCCAGCAAAGCCAGCAACATGCATCCTATGCCATAAAGCCTGATCTTACGCTTACGCTGAATCTTCTCGTCGAGTATGATGCCTTCTGCAACGAGGTGTTTGACGACATTGACGTATGCCAATTCAGTACGGGCAAGGAAAAGGGCGTCCAAGGCATCGTTGTTTTCGGAAAGGTAGGCTTCAACGGCAGAACGTTGCTCTTCCGTCAGGTTGCCTTCCATGTAACATGCTATCAGCTCATCCGTGATTTCGATTCTGTCGTTGTTCATATTTCTTTGTCTTTCAATAGGGTTTTCAATTCCATTCTGGCCTTTTTCGTCAGGTTGTAAACCGCAGCGACCGTGCATCCCATTTCGGCAGCTATCTCTTCGGCACTCTTGCCTGTCAATTCAGCCAACAACGCATACCGCTCACGAGGTTTGGAAAGCTTGTCGATGGCCTTGTAAAGCTCCAATCTCGACATTTCATGAAACAAGTCATAGTCATCCACTTCATTCTTTTTGGCCTCTTCAATCAACTGAGGCTCAATGACTAACATTTTAGTCTGATTGGCTTGCCTTTTCCTATAAAAACGCACGGCAATGACGGTCAACCAAGTATTGAGCGAGGATTTGAATTCAAACTTGCGTAGTCGGCTCCAGTCGTTTTCGCTGAGGTAGATGTAAAACTCCGAAACCAATTCCTCTTTCTTGCCCTGAGAACGTAACACACTATGGACGATATGGGCAAACATTCCGTTGCAGCGATGGAAAAACACGTAATCGACAGCCTCCTGGTCGTGGGCCAGTAGCAATCCGACCAATTCGCGGTCGGTCAGGCTGTCGAAATACGCTATCCTTCTATCGTACATACAAATCCTTTAGTTGTCAAGTTGTTGCCTTATCTTGTCAATCTTGTCTTGCACCTCGATGCCTTCGATAACGTTCAACATTTCATACATGCGCAAAGCTTTGGTGAAGCATAACTTGGAAGCCTCGTCCCAACCTTTCCTCTTGTATATCACACCGAGATAGGCACACGACTTGGCGTATTTGACACCTGATGTCGCGAAGTCACTTTCAAACAAGTTGGCATAGGTTTGCAGCACCATGATTTCGGAATAGAGTGAATCGGCTTCAAGTATTGATTCCGAACCTGCCTTGACCGACATATCCTCTTCTTCCAACGGATAAGCAGTTGTAAACTCTGTATAGGCTTGCAATACAGTCTCGTAAGGTTGTTTGCTCACCAATGCCATAGCACCTTCCATGTCATTGGCTTTCAGTTTGGAAACGAGTTCCCTTGTTGCATCATTCGTTTCGTCCTCATTGACGCGGGCAAAGGTGTATGCAAAATCCTCCATACTGTGGTAAGCAAGTCGCAACTCGTTTTCGGTTTCAAGTTTCCAATATTGGTATTCGGGCAATGAAATACTGTGGTTGGCATAATCCTCATCAAGGACGCGCATTGTGGCATCATAGCGAGAGACGCAAGCGGATTCCAACAAGTCGTAGAAACGCATCCTTGCTTCATTAATCTTAGTGGATGGTGCCATCACGATACGTAAAGTATCGCGGTCGGTAAGCGTCCAGCCATCGCGGGTGACATGGATGTTGACCACTTCATAACCGTATTTCTTAGCGCGAAGTCCATGAATAACGTCGCCTGTTTGGTGTTCTGCAAAACTCAACTTGAAAAGGCCATGAGCATCACTCGCAGTAGGGTGGCAATCATGGGCAGAAAGCACGGTAATGGAAACACCGCTGAGCGTCTTACCTTTGGAGTTCATCTCGACCACTTTGCCAAATTGCACCATTTGCGCCGATGCCTCCCCGCAAAACAAGAACGCAAGCATGACAAAAAAGATATATCGAATTATTCTATTCATGGAAACCATTGAATTGAACCACAAAATTACAACAATAACTTTCATAAAACTAAAATAACACAACTATTGGGCTATATTTCTTCATGCTTGGCATACTCATGCCAATATCAGCCCCAATATAAGTCGGGTCACAAGCCACATATTTCTTATTACCAAGCATAAGATAGTCGCCTTCAACATCCTCAGTGAAACATACAGCAGTAGAGATGTGCTCTGGATAATCAAGCAGTACCACATCCAAACCCAGCAGTTCGCGCACCAAACAGGCAAAAAGGATGGAACGGTCTTCACAATCGCAGTAGGGATAATACAGCGACTCGTCGGGATAGAGCGGACGCTCATGGCCGAATTGTTCTTGGTCGGTTGCATAGGCGAAGCCTGTCTGGACAAAATTAAGAAGGATGTTGGCGGCTTGTACTTGGGTTTTACCTTCAATGGCCTTATGTAAAACAGGATAAAGCGATTCTTTGGCTTGATTGCTCAACGATGCCTTTGAGTACAATTGCCATTCGGAATTGACGGGACAATCGTTGTAGAAATCAATTAGGTTTTGGTTCAAGACGACATCAGCCTTTGCCATCGAATATCGTTTTGAAGCATGTGTTTTAGGCTCAGTTTTTTTGACATCCAATTTAGGCTGAGTCATATTAAGGCACATCAGCTTTTCCTTGGGAAAGGCATGATTGAAGACATGGAGAGATTTGCAATCGATCGAATTATCGAAGCAATAGTATTTTATGTTGTTGATTCTAAAGAATCTGAAGCGGTAGATTTTCGCATCGGACCCCACCAATACACAAAGCCTATCATCAGCTCGGCCTATGCGCATTTGATAGCCCGACTGAGTGAGTAAGTACATGTGCAGCACGACAGCCTCATTGGTATAGCTGCCAAAAAAAGATTCGGCAACCTGTTTTGTCATCATGACATAGCCCCAATCACAAAGATTCAATTTGTCTCGATTTTGAAGACACTCGGCAATCATATTATCGTATACAGATGTCGACAACTGCTTCCATAACTTCGATACACTGCTTTCCGAAGCATCCTTCATGTGCAATGAATTGCCTTCTGGAAAATGGAATATTACATCGGTTCCATAAAAACGGATGATTGTTTCAGGGGAGTCTGGTTGTATCGCAGGAGATATTGGCTCGATGGGTTGCGGATGAACGATAGGGATTGGGGAGACAGGCTTGTTCTCAACTGGAATTGTCAAAGGCTTTGGATGTTCATTGGGATTGGCCAAAACAGGAACAGGTGGTTTTGGCAACTTAGGGATTCCCTCTGCGGGTTGCGTTTCAAACGCACTCCATGGTTCCGCCATGAACCGGGCATACTCCTCATTAGCCTTTGTACGGAAGTCATTGTAGTCTTGCTCGGCTTGTTGTCGAAATCTTTCATATTCCTCACGAGCATTTTGGCGGGACTCACGCACACGCCGGCTCCAATCAGTGTCAATTTGTGCAGACAGAGACACGACCATCATGCAAGCCAAACCCATAATTACAAATCTTTTCATTGATTATTACCATTTTTAACACAACAATAGTGGCAAATAGGCTGCAAATTTAGTCTAAAAAACAAAAAATCTGCCGCCAAGTATCCCTCGGCGGCAGTTTCCCATTCTATATCGAAATACTTTTTATCTGTTGATCCTTCCCGGATACACCCTCAGGGCCTCTTCGAGGCACTTCATGGCGGCCTTCAGGTCGTCAATGCAGATACAGTAGGTGATACGAGCCTGGTGGCGTCCCTTCTCAGGGTCGGCATAGAAGCCCGTGGCAGGAGCCAGCATCACCGTGGCACCATTATAGCTGAAGTCGGTGAGCAGCCACTGGCAGAACTTGTCGCTATCGTCGATGGGCAGGTCGATCACCGTGTAGAAAGCGCCCTTCGGCATCGGGCAGAAACAGCCCGGAATCTTGTTGACCCCTTCGACGATGACGTTGCGGCGGGCCACATACTCCTTTTGCACTGCATCGAAATACTCTTGCGGCGTGTCGACAGCGGCCTCAGCAAAGATCTGGCCGAAGCTCGGTGGCGACAGACGGGCCTGGGCCAAACGCATGGCGATGGCGTAGACCTCACTGTTGCGCGTGACGAGACAACCCACACGAGCGCCACAGGCACTGTAACGCTTCGAGACGGAGTCGAACAAAATCGTGTTGCGCTCCATGCCTTCGAGTTGCATCACGCTGAAGTGCTTGTGACCGTCGTAGCAGAACTCACGATATACCTCGTCTGCAAAGAGATACAAGTCGTATTTCTTGACCAAACCGGCCACCTTCAGCAGCTCCTCATGGGTGTAAAGATAACCCGTCGGGTTGTTGGGGTTGCAGATCATGATGGCCTTGGTGTGTGGTGTGATGGCCTTCTCGAAGTCCTCGATCGGAGGCAGGGCGAAGCCCGTCCTGATGTCGCTCGGGATGGTGACGATCTTCGCACCACAGAGTTTGGCGAACGTGTTGTAGTTGGTATAGTACGGCTCCGGAATGATGATTTCGTCGCCAGGGTTGAGGCAGACGGTGAAGGCCATCTGAAGGGCCTCACTGCCGCCCGTCGTGACGAGTACCTGGTTGGGTGTCACGTCGATGCCATGGCGGTGGTAGTAGTTGCACAAGGCACGACGATAGGAAGGGATACCCGCCGAATGGCTGTATTCCAGCACACCGTGGCTCATCGGAAGATCGAGCGCGATCTCCGACAAAGCCTTCAAGGCACCCTTGGGTGTCTCGATGTCGGGCTGGCCGATGTTGAGGTGGTATACATGGATGCCGCGTTCCTTGGCAGCATCGGCAAAGGGAACGAGCTTACGGATTGCCGACTGCGGCAGCTCCATACCTTTTTGTGAAATTTGTGGCATAAGCGTTTGTTTTTTTGAGTAAAAAGCCATCTAATACATTGATTAGACGGCTTTTATAATGATTATTATTTCATTCGATTAATGATTGTTGACGGGCGAACCGCTACCGAAATCGTTTGTCTTTTCGGGGAGGGCCTCCGAAGCCGGATCGAGCACACGGCCCTTGATGCGAAGCACAACAGTGGAATTCTTAAGGGCATTTGATGTGACGGTCACTGTCTTGTTGATGTTGCCCGCGCGGTTGGTGCGGTAGGTCACCTTGATGACATCCGACTCACCGGGAAGGATAGGCTCGTTGGGCCACGAAGGGATGGTGCAGCCACAGCTCGACTTGGGTTTTTGGATCAACAAAGGCTCGTTGCCCGTGTTGGTGAAACGGAACTCGCATTCGCCGTTGCCGTTGTAAGGAACATCGCCGTAGTCGTGGACTACCTTTTCAAATTCGATTTCAGGGCCGATAGGGCCTTTCGTGTCTTGCGCCTTGGCCACTCCAGCCATGAGGAGCATGATGCCAAGCAGATAAATCACTTTCTTCATTTCGTTATGATTTTAAAATTGTCGCAAAATTAGTAATTAATGTTGTTCGTTGTTCAATTATGCCAAAATTTCAAACAATTTTTCCTGTTCTCAAAAAACGTGCCAAAAAAAAGTCCTCCGAAATTTCGGAAGACTTTTTTCGATTAAAGGATTGCTATTTTACAACAAGTGGCAAGTGACCGTCAGGCCGGCCATCACGATGCTCACCATGCTCATCAGCTTGATAAGTATGTTGAGCGAAGGGCCACTCGTGTCTTTGAACGGATCGCCAACAGTGTCGCCCACGACAGTAGCCTTGTGGTTCTCAGAGCCTTTGCCGCCGAAATGACCTTCTTCGACATACTTCTTGGCATTGTCCCAAGCACCGCCCGAGTTGGCCATGAACACGGCCAGCACGAAGCCCGTGCTCAAACCGCCAATCAACAGACCAAGCACACCAGGAACACCGAGAATGACACCCGTCAAAATCGGGACGAGGATGGCGAGGATGGAAGGCACCAGCATCTCGTGTTGGGCGCCCTTCGTCGAGATGGCCACGCAACGCTCGTAGTCGGGTTCGGCCTTGCCTTCAAGGATGCCCTTGATGGTGCTGAACTGACGGCGAACCTCTTCCACCATCTTCTGGGCGGCGCGACCCACGGCGTTCATCGTCATGCCGCAGAACACGAAGGCCATCATGGCTCCGATGAAGATACCGACAAGCACGATGGGGTTCATCAGGTTGACGTTGTAATAGTTCATGAAGTCGACCAACGAGGCCTTGGCAGTCTCAATGGCGTCACCACCCACCTCAATGGTGGTTTGGCCCACGCGGACCAAGGCCAACTTGATTTCCTCGACGTAAGAAGCCAACAGTGCAAGAGCCGTCAGAGCGGCGGAACCGATGGCGAAGCCCTTACCCGTGGCAGCGGTGGTGTTGCCAAGGGCATCCAAAGCATCCGTGCGCTGACGTACTTCAGGATCGAGGCCGCTCATTTCGGCGTTACCGCCAGCATTGTCGGCGATGGGACCGTAAGCATCGGTGGCCAAGGTGATGCCCAAAGTGGAGAGCATACCCACGGCAGCGATGCCGATGCCATAAAGGCCTCTCGAAAGGTTCGTTGCAGTAAATTCAATGTTGAATCCATTGGCACAGAGATAAGCCAAGATGATGGCCACACCCACAGTGACTACGGGGATAGCCGTCGAGAGCATACCGAGACCCAAACCAGAGATGATGACAGTGGCGGGACCCGTCTTGGAGCTTTCGGCCACCTTTTGCGTAGGCTTGTAACTTTGCGAAGTGTAGTATTCAGTGGCTTTTCCGATGATGACACCAGCCAGCAGGCCGACCACCACCGAAAGCGAGGTTTGCCACCACATGTTGGCGTATTCGCCCGTCTCTTTTCCGAAAAGGAAATACATGATGCCAAAGGTGGCAGCAGCAATCAGCACAGCGGCGGTGTTGGTGCCACGGCTCAAGGCGCCAAGCAGTTCCTTCATGCCGGCTTTTTCGTTGGTTTTCACCAAGAAAATACCGATGATGGACAGCAGCACGCCCACAGCGGCAATCAGCATCGGGGCAAACACGGCGCGGTATTGCATCCCTTCGACAGCCGAAGTGGCGAAAGCCGAAGCGCCCAAAGCCATGGTAGCCAAGATGGAGCCAGCGTAGGATTCGTAAAGGTCGGCACCCATGCCAGCCACGTCGCCCACGTTGTCGCCCACGTTGTCGGCGATGGTGGCGGGGTTGCGCGGGTCGTCCTCAGGGATGTTGTACTCGGTCTTACCCACGAGGTCGGCACCGACGTCGGCAGCCTTGGTGTAAATACCGCCACCCACACGGGCGAACAGTGCCTGCGTGGAAGCACCCATACCGAAGGTCAGCATGGTGGTGGTGATGACGATGAGGTGGTCTTCAGCACCCACGAAATGGTCGAGCACGAGGAACCAAACGGACACGTCCAAAAGGGCAAGACCCACCACGACGAGACCCATGACGGCACCCGAGCGGAAAGCCACTTTCAGGCCGCTGTTCAACGACTTACGGGCGGCATTGGCGGTACGCGCCGAGGCGTAGGTGGCCGTCTTCATGCCGAAGAAGCCCGCCAAGCCCGAGAAGAAACCACCCGTCAGGAAGGCGAACCAAACCCAGCCGTTCTGCAAGTCGAACAGACTCATCACGAAGAAAAGGATGGCCAGGACCACAAACACGATGATCACCACCTTGTACTGCTGCTTCAAATAAGCCATGGCGCCCTTGCGGACGTGCGCAGCGATTTTCTTCATCAGGTCGGTGCCTTCGTCTTCTTTCATCATCTGCTTGTAGAAGATGAAAGCGAATGTCAGCGCCAGGATGGAGGCGCACAACACAATGTAAACAATACTGTTACTCATAGGGTTATAATTTAGTTAAACTTGAATAATAATTCGAAAACAGTACTTTTGACGGGACAAAAATAAGGACAAAATAAATTGCAAACCTAATTTTTTTCGCGGATTTTTTCGTTGGAGCAACTTTTTTTGGCTTTTTCCGAAAAAGTCCCTACTTTTGACGATTGAAGGAAGAAGGTTTTGCTCCGAATTAAACATTTCATAATCAGTTTTTTACACAAGCAACGCCTCTTATCCTTCCTAAACTGAACGACAATGAACAAGGTCAATTTGGAAATCATCGGCTTGACGTACAGCGAATCCTCGACGGGGGCATACGTCTTGGTATTGGGCGACAAGAACTCGCGTCGCCGTCTGCCTATCGTCATCGGAAATGCCGAAGCCGAGTCAATCGCCGTGGGCATCGAGAAACACAAGAACGGACGGCCCCACACCCACGACCTCTTCCTGAGGTTTGCCCATGAGTTTGGCGTGCAAATCATGGAGGTGGTCATCAACCGTTTCCGCGACGGCGTGTATTACTCCATGTTGGTGTGTAAGCAAGGCGACGACCTCACGATGGTCGACGCGCGTCCGTCCGACGCCATCGCCATCGCCGTGCGTGTGGGCTGCGAGATCTACGCCTACGAGAGCGTCATGGAAGAGGCTGGCATCATCATGGACGACATGGACGAGCCGACAAATGACGGGCCAGAAGACGACAATAATATTAATAAGGTGCAAAACGAGCCAGACCTTGAATTATTGACCCTCAACGAACTGGAAGACTTGCTTCAGATGGCCATCGACGACGAGGACTACCAAAAGGCGGCGCAAATCCGGGATGAAATTAAAAGTAGGAGTTTATAACTAAATCAACGAATATGAAAGCAATCAAATTCAGACTTATCGTGATGAACTTCCTCATCTTTGCGGTGTGGGGAGCTTATCTCTGTTCTTTGGGCATCTATCTCAGCAAGATCGGCATGGGTGCCAACATCGGGAAATTCTTCGCCATCCAAGGTGTCGTCTCCCTTTTCATGCCCGCATTGATGGGTATCGTGGCCGACCGCTGGATACCGGCACAAAAGCTCTTGGGCATCTGCCATTTCCTCGCCGCCGTCTTCATGGCCTTGGCGGGTTACATGGGAATGAAATACGGTAGCGCGGTCAGTTTCGGGCAGCTGTTCCCGTTCTATGCGCTCAGCGTGGCTTTCTTCATGCCCACCATCGCCTTGGGCAACTCTGTGTCGTACAACGCCTTGACAAAAGCAGGCTTGGACACAGTAAAGGCCTTCCCTCCTATCCGTGTGTTCGGCACCGTCGGTTTCATCCTTTCGATGTGGATTGTCAACTTCACAGGATTCAAAAACGGTTATGAGCAGCTGTTTGTGAGTGCCGTTTGGGGACTCATTCTCGCCGTCTATTCGTTCACCTTGCCCAACTGCCCTGTCAATAAGAATGTGGAGAGCAAGTCGTTCATCGATACCTTCGGGCTGCGTGCCTTCGCGCTGTTCAAGGACTCGCGCATGGCCGTGTTCTTCATCTTCTCGTTCCTCTTGGGCATGTGCCTGCAAGTGACCAACGGTTTCTGCACGCCTTTCTTGGATGCTTTCGGGCAGTCGCCGGAATACGCCAATGCCTTTGCGGTGAAGAACAACGTGTTCCTGTCGTCCATCTCGCAAGTGTCTGAAACGCTGTGCATCCTCTTGATTCCCTTCTTCTTGAAGAAGTTCGGCATCAAGAAGGTGATGCTCATCGCCTTCGGCGCATGGGCATTGCGTTTCTTCTTCCTCGGCGCAGGCGGCCCGACGGGCTTCGGCCTCGTGTTGTTCATCCTCTCGATGATTGTCTACGGCGTGGCCTTCGACTTCTTCAACATCAGCGGTTCGCTCTTCGTCGACCAAAACACCGACGAGAAGATTCGCAGCAGCGCCCAAGGCGTCTTCATGATGATGACCAACGGCCTCGGCGCCACCATCGGTTCATTCTGTGCCCAAGCTGTGGTGAACCATTTCACCCTCGGCAAGACCAACTTCGACGAGCTGATGGCTGGCTGGTCGTCGGCTTGGTATGTGTTTGCGGCTTTTGCATTGGTGGTGGGCGTTTTGTTCGCCATCTTGTTCAAGTACAAGCACGAGCCTGAATCAGGCAAATGACTTTTCAAAACCGGTAATTCACCATCACTTCAAAACTCCTGCCCGGCATGGCTCGCCAAATCACATTTTGGTAAGCCTTGTCGGTGAGGTTGTTGCAGCGTAGCTCAATACGAAACTTCTTGATTTGCTTGCCAATAGAGAGGTGATGCAGCACATACGAAGGTAGGTCGTAGGCGAAAAACTCCTGCTCGTTATAGGAAGTGCTACGTCGCCCTGTCATCTCGATGGTGTAGCCCATGTTCCAAGTTTTCCATTGCACGTTGAGGAAAAAGTTGGCATGATGGCGCGGAATGTAGATAAGCTGCTTTCCGTTTGTGCCTTGCTGGTGGGCTTTCTCGCTTTCGTCGGTGGTAACGGTGAATACGTAGTTGCCCGACAGCGTGACTTTCCAATTCTCCTTGACAAACGCCGCATCAATGTGGTTCTCGATGCCTCGCGCATAGACCTTCGAGACATTCTCAGGCACCCAGAAACGGTATGAGGTAGGCATCCATTGGATCCAATTCTTCACGTTCGAGAAATAGCCACCCGTCCGCAAATCAAGTTTGAAGGGGCCTTTTTGCAAACCATATTTCAATGCCAAATCGACGGTGCGACCGTTTTCAGGCAGCAAATCGGGATTGCCTCCTGGATACCAGTAAAGGTCGTTCAAGGAAGGGTTACGGTAGTTATGGCTGTAGCCGATGGTAAAGCTAACAGCCTTATAGAAAGGAAGTTGATAGGAGAATGTAGTTGTAGGGAACAGTCCCATAGGCTTGCCGTCGGTCCAATCGTAACGGGCTGTAAGCGTTAGGTCGGCGCAGTCGAAGGGCTTGCCGTTGAGGGCGGCGTAGGCCGAGACGACGTTACGGCGTTTCTCGCCTTCATAGTTGTTGCTCCTCACCTGCTCGTTGTCCCATTGCAGCTTGGCCTTCAAGGTCCACGACTTGTAGAGTTGCTGCTCCAAATTGGCGATTTGGTGCAAAATCAAGGCATGGTTCTCTGAGTTGATGAAAGTGACCGTGTCGTCGGTGACAGGATTGCGTGTCAACAAAAAATAGCGTTGGTTTTCCACGAAAGCCGCCGACTTCAGTTGAAGGCTACCCGTGGCCCAATACGTCTTGAACGAAACGAAGTTACGCGAGAAGTTATCCTTGGTCCATTCTTCCAAATTGATGTTGAGCACATTAGGCATAATTGGCGGCAAGTTACGCTTGTTCCATTGGTTCCAGGATGAGACAGAAACGACGTTGTTGCCTAACATCACACTCGCTTCGGGCATCACCCCATAGTCGACGAAATCGGCATTGCGTTGCTTCATCTTCTGGTGCGGTATGGTGGCTAAGTTCTCGTATTCGAAGTCGTTGTCCGACGAGTTGCGGTAGGCCTTCACGCGAAACGAGAATTTCTTGCCATAGTTGCCCACGGTGACGAAGCTACCCAGCGTGTTGAAACTGCCATAAGTCTGCTTCAGGTCGAGCAGGAAGCCATCGCCGAAATGGTGCGTGTTGTCGATGTTGACCGATCCTCCCAAGCCGCCACTGTTGGTGGAGGTGCCACTGCCCCAGTTGAGGCTCACATCGTCGGCCAAAAAAACGGGTATCGTGCTGAAGTCGACCTGACCGAGGCTTGGTGCATTGAGTTGGAAACCATTCCAGAGCACGAGGGTGTGGCTGGCCGTAGTGCCACGAAACGAAGCCGTCGACGTGCCACCCGGACCATAGGTCTTGATGAAAACGGGACTGTGCTGGATAAGCAGGTCGGCAAGGTTGGATGTACTCTTGGATTGCAAAACGAGGGTGTCGAGTTTCTTGGCAACCAGTGGTTTCAAGGCTTCGATGTCGCTCCGTTCGGCATTCACCTCAACGGAATGAAGCATAATAGTATCTTGGGCATGAAGCCGCAGCGACATGCCCAAGATCATTAAGAAAAAGAAAACGAGACGTTTCACTTCTTTTTGGAGCCGTTGTCTTTCTGGACGTTATTGGCTTGCGGCTTCTGCTCGTAGGTCTTCACCTTGCCTTGCAGCTTGCCATCCTTGTAGTTAGCCTCTTTCTTCAGCTGACCGTCTTCGTAATACGACTTCTGCTGACCGTTGAATTGGCCGTCCTTGTATTCGATGGTCATTTTCTTTGCGCCGTTCTCATAGAACCAAGTGGTCAAACCGTTGCGGTAGCCGTCCTTGTAGGCCGCCACTTCGAGGTTGCCGCCCTTCTCGTAGCACAAGATCTGCTCGCCGTCCATGACACCATTCTTATAGGTGTTCAACTTTGAAAGACGACCGCCGCGATACCACTCGCTGACTTGGCCTTCAAGCACATTATTCTTATACTCAGCCTTTTTCGTAATCGAACCTGTCTTGTCGATTTCCACATAAATGCCGTTCATCTTGCCATTCTCGTAGTTGACGATCTTCTTGGGCAAGTAAGAGTTGTTGAAATACTCCATCCAAGTGCCCACTTTCTGTCCGTTCACGACCTCACCTTCAATGGAGAAATCGTGCGCCTTGGCAGTGAACTTGCCGTTAGGGGCTTTCGAAACATCAACGCTTTCAATCGTTTGTGCAAACATGTTTTGGGCAAAAAACGCCATTACAATGATAATCAAAGTCTTACGCATAGTCTGATTCTTTTAATTGTTGGACAAAATTAGAAAATTCATTCCAAATGGCATCAATTTTCGTGCAAATTCTTCAAAATTCAGATTTTTTTCGCAATTTTGGCACAAATTTGGAACCAAGATGAAAAAGATAGAAGTCAAGAACTTTAAACTCTACACTACTGCTGTCATCACCATAGAGTGGAAAAACGAACTCCTCAATGTCGACCTCGACCTTGCCATGATGCTGAAAATGATGCGTTTGGAGGGCCTAACGGAAAACGACATCGACTATTACAGCCGTGCCGGACAACCCATCCCATTCAAGAAGGTGACGCTTTACCTCTTCCAGGACGACGACAAGCCCGGTCAATACTACACCGACGAATCGTTCGATGAAGACGACGACCCGACGGTGTTCTATGTTGAACTCAAGGAACAGTAACAGTCATTGCGAACGCAGTGAAGCAAATCAAAGATTCGACGAAGTCAATCCAGGCAAAAGTCATTCGATTTTATGCCTGGATTGCTTCGTCGTTCCTCCTCGCAATGACTTAAACGTCAATGCAATGATTTAATGTACTCGTCAATCGCCTTGGCGGCTTTCTTGCCGGCACCCATGGCGAGGATGACCGTGGCGGCACCGCTCACGGCATCGCCACCAGCGAAGATGCCCGCACGCGAAGTGTGACCCACCTCGTCGGCCATGATGCAGCCTTTCTTGTTACGCTCAAGATTGCGCGTCGTGCTGCCAATCAACGGGTTAGGCGAAGTGCCAAGTGCCATGATGATCATGTCGACATCGAGCACGAACTCCGAATCCGGAATCGGCACAGGGCTGCGGCGACCCGATGCGTCAGGCTCGCCCAATTCGCATTTCACGCACTTGAAGCCGTTCACCCAGCCGTTTTCGTCACCCAAAATCTCGACGGGAGCGGTCAGCAGGTCGAAGATGACGCCTTCTTCCTTGGCATGGTGCACCTCCTCTGCCCTCGCAGGCAGTTCGGCCTCGGAACGACGGTAGACGACATGCACCTCGGCGCCAAGACGCAAAGCGGTACGCGCAGCATCCATGGCCACATTGCCACCACCCACCACAGCGACCTTCTTGCCAACGTAGTTCGGGGTCTCGTAACCTTCCTTATAGGAGAACAGCAAGTTGTTGCGGGTCAGGAACTCGTTGGCCGAAACGACACCGCAATAGTTCTCACCCGGCACATTGAGCATCATCGGGAAACCGGCACCCGAGCCGATGAAGACGGCCTCGTAGCCCTCGCGGTGCATGAGCTCGTCGATGGTGATGGTACGTCCAACGACCACATCTTTCTCGAACTTGGCACCCAAGCGGGCAACGCTCTCCACCTCTTTCCTCACGACAGTGTCCTTTGGCAAACGGAACGACGGGATGCCATAGACCAACACGCCACCCATCTCATGCAAGGCCTCGAAGATGGTGACGTTATAGCCCATCGAGAGCAGGTCTTTGGCACAGGTCAGGCCCGAAGGACCGCTACCAATGATGGCCACCTTGTGACCGTTCGGGATGCCTTGGTTGTCGAAATGCAGGTCGTGCTCGATGGCATAGTCGCCGACGAAACGCTCCAACTTGCCGATGGCGATAGGCTCGAATTTCTTGCCCATCACGCAAGCGCCTTCGCATTGGGTTTCTTGCGGGCACACGCGGCCACACACGGCAGGCAGCGCCGAGTCGCAACTGATGACACCGGCAGCACCCTCAAAGTCGCCTTTGGCAACACGGGCGATGAAGTCAGGGATGTTGACATTGACGGGGCAATGCTCCACGCACTGTGGGTTCTTGCAATGCAGGCAACGTTGGGCTTCCATGATGGCCATGTCGGCGGAATAGCCCAAGCACACCTCGTCGAAGTTGTGGGCACGCACTTCAGGTTTCTGCTCTGGGCATGGGATGCGATGCTTCTTGTCGAAAGTCTCTTCCGAGATGCCGCCAATGTGGCACTCATGGCCTTCGGCCTTCTCTTCGGCTTCGAGTTGCTTGCGGGTGACCACATTGTTGTACATGCACTGGCGTTTCATGGCTTCGTCGAAATTGACGTCCTTGCCGAGGAACTCGGGGCCGTCGATACAAGTGAACTTGGTCTTGCCCGCAATGCTGACGCGGCAGGCGCCACACATGCCCGTGCCATCCACCATGATCGAGTTGAGCGACACCGTGCAGCGGATGCCCAACTCCTCGCAGGTCTTGGTGGCGAACTTCATCATGATCATCGGGCCAATGCAAACAGCCTCGTCATAGACCTTGCCGCTGGCCACGAGTTGGCGAAGCACGTCGGTGACCAAGCCCTTGCGGCCCGTCGAGCCGTCGTCGGAGGTGACATAAAGGTGACAATAGTCGGCCAGTTCTTTCTCGAAGATAAGGAGGTCTTTGGTACGTGCACCGATGATGCAGTCGGCCACAGCGCCATGTTCGTACAGCCATTTCACTTGGGGATAGATAGGCGCGATGCCCACGCCGCCGCCGATGAAGACGAACGAGCGTTTGCGCAGTTCTTCTGCCGTCATCATGGCAAACTCAGAGGGCTTGCCCAAGGGACCCACCACGTCGTGGAAATGGTCGCCCACATTGTATTGCGCCATCTTTCTTGTGGAATCGCCGATGGCCTTAAACACGATGGTCACCGTGCCACGCACGCGCTGGTAGTCGCTGATGGTCAGTGGAATACGTTCAGAGTTTTCCTCCATCTTGACAATAAGGAATTGTCCTGGCAGTGCCGTCACGGCGATACGCGGAGCGTAGACTTCCATGAGGTAAGTCTCAGCCGCGAATGTCTCTTTATGTAAGATTTCGAACATAATTTATGTAATAATGAGTTAGAATTTCAACAAAATCATTTTGCAAAGATAGTGATTTTATGAAACTACCAAATAAAACGCAAAAAAAACGACACAAAAAAGCCCCGAGTTTCCCCGAGGCTTGCATTATTAATAAGGTGTCAGTGATTTATTTTCCGTCCAATTCCTTCACTTCTTCCATCATGTTCAGTTTCACATAGATGGAGCGGAGCACGTTCTTCACGTCGTCGGAGGGTTGGGCGTCGTAGGCTTGCTTCAGGTAAGGCAGACCCGTGCGCAGCAGCTCGTTGCCTTGCTCGATCAGGCTGTTGTATTGTTCCTGTTCGGCCTTCGAGAAACCGGTGATTTCGTTGGCTTGCTCGATATACTTGTTGGCCATCGTGGTGTAGAGCACGCCGATGTTGTAGGTGGCGTCGTAGTAACCCGGGTTGATGGCGAGGGCTTGCTCGTAGTATTGGCGGGCCTTGTCGGTGTCGTACACGTCCTTGTTGTTCTCGTCGCCG